>Ga0114129_10003238_pt1 | contig 22854 bp, 13 predicted proteins | sample RhiMetdeltSRZDD1_FD_80071 | JGI IMG/M metagenome (GOLD analysis project Ga0114129, IMG submission 80071) | Populus rhizosphere microbial communities from Tennessee, USA - Rhizosphere MetaG P. deltoides SRZDD1 (version 2) (version 2) | ecosystem: Host-associated > Plants > Roots > Rhizosphere >... | reverse complement strand
CGGGAGAGGAGCCTCGCCCTCGCCTTTAGCCCGCTTGAGCGGGTATGGTCGCGGCTTCAGCCGCAAGCGCCGACTTTAGTCGTTATTCGAAGCCTCCGCCTTTAGGCGGTGGAGCATTCACTTGCCCGTGGGGTTGCTGTTATGGAGGACCAAACAGTGCAGCAAAGGAGTATTTCTCCCGTCGAGAGTTTTAATTAAGTAGTGATTATGACAGCTTGAGAATGAATGGAAGGGCCAAAACATTGTTGCTTTTCCTAGACTTCAATGTGTAGTGGAAGAACTCTTCTGTGGAGAAATCACTACTTTGTTGAAATTCGCTTTCGCTGAACTAAGGGGTGAGAGATGTCCGTCGACCATATGTCAGCTGAAAGACCTGTAAGGGAGCCCATCGCTATTATTGGGATTGGATGTCGCTTTCCAGGAGACGCGCATGATGCAGCGTCCTTCTGGAAGCTGCTGAGCACTAGAGTCGATGCGATCACTGAAATCCCTGAGGATCGCTGGAGCATCGAGCAAAACTACCACTCGCTACCTGGGGTACCAGGCAAGACGTATTCACAGTGGGGCGGATTCATCAAAGGTGTAGACCACTTTGAGCCTGAATGCTTCGGCATATCTCCGCGTGAAGCGTCCTACATCGATCCGCAGCAGCGCCTCTTGCTCGAAGTGGCCTGGGAGGCGCTTGAGGACGGGGGCCAGGTCATCGAACAGTTGGCAGGAACCGATACGGGGGTCTTCGTTGGGATATCGACGACTGATTACGCCCAAATCCAGTCGAGCCCGTACGATAACCGTTCCATTAGTGCCCATACCGCGACGGGCGGAGTGATGAGTATTGCGGCGAATCGTATTTCCTACTGTCTGAATCTGCGGGGGCCCAGCGTAGCCGTCGATACGGCCTGTTCCTCGGCGCTTGTTGCCACACATCTCGCTTGCCAAAGCATCTGGAACCGCGAATGCGATCTGGCATTGGCCGGCGGGGTAAACATCATCCTCATTGCCGAAAATTTCATTGCATTCTGCGCAGCGTCCATGCTTTCCCCGGACGGACGCTGCAAAGCCTTTGACGCTAGTGCCAATGGTTTCGTGCGCGCTGAAGGCGCTGGCATTGTCGTCCTGAAACCTTTATCCAAAGCTCTTGCAGATGGGGATCCGGTGTATGCCCTCATTGTGGGCTCTGCAGTGAACCAAGATGGGCGGACCTCGGGACTCTCGGCGCCGAGCCAAGCCGCCCAGGAAGCCGTGCTGCAGGAGGCTTGCCGGCGGGCAGGCATAGATCCGAGGCAGGTGCATTATGTCGAGACGCACGGGACAGGCACAGCGATCGGGGATCCGATAGAGGCCAACGCCCTCGGCAGCGTGTTGTCCTCTGGTCGTCCCAAGGGCCAGCACTGCATCATCGGATCGGTCAAAACCAATATCGGACACTTGGAGGCTGCTGCAGGTGCTGCTGGACTAATCAAGACTGCTTTGGCGCTGAAACACCGCATGATTCCTCCAAACCTGCACTTTCTCAACCCGAATCCCAGCATTCCTTTCGATGAGCTGCAGTTGCGGGTGCCACAGTCCTTGGAAGCCTGGCCCGATTATTCTGAGCCGGCAGTCGCCGGGGTGAACTCATTCGGTTTTGGGGGAACGAACGCACACGTACTTATGATGGAGTACCGACGCGGCCCGGAGGACCCAGCCGCGGTTACAAGCCAAGATTCTGCGCCGGTGCTACTCCTGCCTCTGTCGGCGCGTACCCCCGAAGCCCTGCAGAAGCTGGCGCAATCCTATCAGGAGTTTCTCGGAGACGACAGCGACTACAGCGACATGTCAGTATCAGATCTCTGCTACACAGCCAGTATGCGGAGAATGCATTTTGACCATCGTTTGTCTCTCATCATCCACAACAGAGAAGAACTCCTGGAGCGTCTTGAAGCCTTCCTGGCGGGTGAAAGAAGGCCCGGCATGGTTACTAGCCGCCGCGTGCCTGGACACGTACCCAAACTTGCCTTCGTTTTCGGTGGACAAGGTCCCCAATGGTGGGCCATGGGGAGAGAATTGCTCGAGAATGAGCCTGTCTTCCAACAAACCATCGAGATGTGTGATGCTTTGCTGCGGCAACACGCGAACTGGTCCCTTTTGGCAGAATTGACGGCCGGTGAGACCAGCTCACGCCTCCAGGAAACCGCGATCGCCCAACCGGCGCTCTTTGCGTTACAAGTGGCACTGGCGGCGCTGTGGAAGTCCTGGGGCGTCGAACCCGAAGCTGTTGTCGGACACAGCGTGGGCGAAGTGGCCGCGGCCCATATTGCCGGCGCGTTGCGTCTGGAGGACGCTGTGCGGGTGATCTTTCACCGCGGCCGGTGCATGGACCTCGCCTCGTCAAAGGGCAAGATGCTGGCCGTGGGGCTCTCGATGCTGGAGGCGCAACAAGCCATTCAGGGGTATGAGGACCGTGTCTCGGTCGCGGCGATTAACAGCCCGTCTTCCGCTACCCTTTCTGGAGACCCTCAAGCGCTGGAGCAGATATCCCAGGCCTTGGATGCGCAAGGTGTTTTCTGCCGGTTTCTGCGCGTCAACTATGCCTTTCACAGCCCCCAAATGGAACCCATTCAGGACGAGTTGCTGGTATCGTTAGATGGTCTTGAGGTCCAACCTACCGTCCTGCCGATGATTTCGACGGTAACCGGCCAGCCGGTGGAAGACGGGCAATGCGACAAACACTACTGGTGGCAGAACGTCAGGCAAAGCGTCCGCTTTGCGAAGGCGGTGGATTGGTTGAGCGAAAGAGGCTACGATACCTTTGTAGAATTGAGTCCCCACCCGATCCTCTCTGGTTCAGTCTCGGAGTGTCTGCAGCAGCGAGGTCGGCAGGGCACTGCGCTGCCCTCCTTACGTCGGCAGGAAGAAGAAAGAGCCACGATGCTGGCGTCCCTAGGGGCGCTGTACACTCTTGGGCATCCGGTGGACTGGCGGAAGCTGTGGCCTGGTGGAGGCCGCTGCGTGCATTTGCCCGGCTACCCATGGCAGCGCCAATACTATTGGCATGAGTCGGAAGAGTTAAGAGAGGTACGCCTCGGTCGACATAGACATCCTTTGCTCGGACGACCCGTGAAATCAGCAGATCCTGCATGGGAGACTGCGATTGACAAGCGCTCACTGTGCTATCTAGAGGACCATCGGGTACAAGAGCATGCCGTGTTTCCAGCTGCGGCTTATGTGGAGATGGCGCTAGGAGCGGCCCAGGAGAGCCTTGGAGGAGGGACGTATATCCTGGAGGAGGTACGGTTTCAAAAGATCCTCTTCTTGCCCGACAGCAACGAAACCCCAACAGTCCAGCTGGTTTTCTACCCTGCTGATGCCTCCTTTGCTATTTATAGTAGAACATCGAACGCTGATCAATCCTGGACACTGCACGCCAACGGATACATGCGTAGAGAACAGGATCTGCGTGCGCATGCGGAAGTTGATTTACAAGGAATAAGGGACAACTTGCCCGAGGAGATTGCGCACGCAGATCACTATAGCAGGGTTGCGGAAGTCGGGTTTTATTTCGGCCCATCATTCCGCGGCATCGAGCGGATCTGGAGAAAAGATGGCGAGGCATTGGGGCAGGTGCGCCTCCCAGCACATCTTGCGCAGGAAAGCGGTCATTACTGCGTTCACCCGGCATTTCTTGATTCCTGCTTTCAGGTTCTGTCCGGCACTATCGTTCTAGACAGCGAGGAAATCAGGAAGATCCAGTACTTACCGGTGCAGATCGAGCGCGTCCGCTTTTACGCCAGCCCAGGACGTCAGGTGTGGTGCCACGCGCAGCTCACCACCCTCAGTGCCAGCACATTAGAAGGCGATGTCCGCGTCTACGACGAAAATGGAACTCTGCTGATCGAGTGTGAGGGGTTCAGATGTCAGGCCGTGAAAATAGGGCGTGGCGATGACGCGGATGACGTGGAGAGCTGGTTCTATGAAGTCAAATGGCATCATAAGCCTCGCCCAGAACAGCGGGTGGTGCACCGTACGGCTGATTTTATCCCTAGTGCTCACGAGATTGCTCAGGCTGTGGCGTGTGAAGTGCACCAGTTAGACAGTGAATTCGGTTGGACAAAAATGTTTGCCAGAGCGGAAGAACCGGTCGACCTCCTGTCTGCCACATACATTGTGCAGGCACTGCATGATCTTGGCTGGCAATGGCATTTGGAGGAGCGTATCACGGTTGATGCCCTGATGGAGCAGTTGAACCTGGCGCCGCGGCATCGACAGCTCATGCGACGGTTCATGCAGATACTGGAGAAGGTAGGCTACTGCAAAAGCGCTGGCGCGGATGCATGGGTGGTCGACAGCCTGCCTGCCCGACAGGACCCGCAACAACTCTGGCAACAGACACTGTCGCAATATCCTGCCTCGATTGCCGATCTGAGCCTGATCGACAAATGTGGATCGCACCTGGCGGCTATATTGCGGGGCGAGATCAAGCCTTTGTACCTGCTTTTCCCAGAAGGGTCTACCGCGACAACCGAGCACTTTTACCAGGATTCGCCCGGTTTTCGCCCTTACAACATCATGGTCCAGAAGGCCGTGAGTCGCGCTTTGAGTTGCTTGCCCGAAGGACGACCCGTGCGGATCCTTGAAGTGGGTGCAGGGGTCGGCGGTATGACGGCGTATGTGCTCCCCAGCTTGCCGGCAAATCGTACGGAATATGTGTTCTCGGATGTCACCCCCCTCTTTCTGACCAAAGCCGCGCAGAAGTTTCGCGACTATCCCTTTGTACAGTTCCAAACACTGAACATTGAAACCGACCCGCTCCAGCAAGGGTATGAGGCGCATACTTTCGACCTTATTCTAGCGTCGAATGTCCTGCACGCCACGCGGGACTTGCGTGAGGCGTTGAGCCATATCCTGACACTCCTGTCATCCGAAGGGTTGTTCATTTTCTTGGAGGTGGAAAAAGCCCAATCCTGGGTCGATCTCGTGTTCGGGCTGACCGAGGGGTGGTGGAGATTCTGCGATTTTGACCTGCGGCCGGAGTATCCGTTGCTCACCAGAAACCAGTGGAAAAATCTCCTGGAGGAGGTTGGGTTCACAGACGCCACGGCGATGTCTCTGTCTCCAGGTGACGAGGCATCCTTCCAAGTTGTCATGCTCGCCCGGGGCCCCCAGATCTGGGAAGATGCACGGCACAGCGAGCCTGAAATGGGGTCCCAACTCACCAAGGAAGCGCCAGGCCGCTGGTTGATTTTTGCGGATCGTGGCGGCGTTGCTCGAGAGTTGGCAGACCTTCTCACTCTGCATGGGGCAGCCTGCACTTTGGTGACTGCGGGTGAAGGCTTTCAGTGTCTCGATGGAGAGAGCTTTCAAATATCTCCAGACAACCCTGAAGACATGGAACGCCTTGTGCGGTCTGTCGCTGAGTCTCACCAGCCTGTATGGCGTGGAGTCATTCACCTCTGGAGCCTCGATAGCCCCATGCCTGGAGAGGCGTCAATTACCTCATTGCAGCGTACCGAAGCACTCGGATGCCACTGCGTCATGCACCTTGTGCAAGCGTTAGACAAAATTGAGCAGCGGGATGCAGCATTGCAACTCGTCCTGGTGACGCGAGGCGCACAGCCCATCGGCAACCGCATCGAAGCGGCGTCCCTCGGCCAATCTCCGCTCCTGGGCTTGGGCAGGGTTATCCTCAATGAGTTTCCCGACATCTCCTGCAAAATGGTGGATCTCGGTCCCGATGCTGCACGAGATGAGATGCAATCCCTATTTACGGAGCTGTGGACAGAGGATCCGGAAGAAGAAGTCGCGTTGCGCCATGAGGCACGCTTCGTGCCGCGGTTAGAGCGGGCAACACGGGAAAAAGTCCTGGCGGAAAGAGCGGCGAATGGAGGAACCGGGGCTTTTCGCCTGGCGATCTCAACGTCGGGTGTCCTTGATGACTTGACCCTGCACGAAACGAAACGCCAACAGCCTGGCCCGGGGCAAGTTGAAATTGAGGTCTATGCCGCGTCCCTGAACTTCCGCGATGTCATGAAGGCTTTATCCCTTTATCCAACTGACGGCGACGATTATATGATGCTGGGCGATGAATGCGCCGGGAGGATTGTGGCGGTTGGTGAAGGGGTGGAAGGCTTGCAAGCAGGTGACGAAGTCATCGCGATCGCCCCCGGCAGCCTCGGGTCGCATGTGACGACGTTGGCCGCGTTCGTCATGCACAAACCCGCGCATATGAGTTTCGAAGAGGCCGCGACCATGCCTGTCGTCTTTCTGACGGCCTATTATGCCTTGCACCACCTGGCGCGGATGCGTGCAGGGGAACGCGTGCTTATCCATGCAGCGGCCGGCGGTGTCGGACTCGCTGCCCTGCAGATCGCCCAGCACGTGGGTGCCGAGGTCTTTGCCACGGCGGGTAGCCCGGAAAAGCAGGAGCTACTGCAACTCTTAGGGGTGCAACATGTCATGGATTCCAGGTCGCTAGCGTTTGCCGATCAAGTCATGGAGATCACCGGCGGTCAGGGCGTTGATATCGTCCTGAACTCCTTGGCGGGAAAGGCCATAGCGAAGGGCATCGCGTGTCTGGCCCCGTATGGACGGTTCCTGGAACTTGGCAAGCGTGACATCTACCAGAACAGTAAATTAGGACTGTGGGGCTTCCGGAAGAATGTAGCGTTCTTTGCCATAGATTTGGGCGGACTTCTCGCGGAAAAACCTGCATTCATCAAAGGATTGCTTGGCGAACTATCGCAGCATATCACCGAGCAAGCATTTAGCCCTCTGCCGCATCGCGTCTTTCCAGTTTCGCGCATCGTCGAGGCTTTCCGGCACATGGCACAGGCCAGGCATATCGGCAAAATTGTGATTTCGATGCGAGAACAAGGCACCTTAATCGACCCATTGGACGAACAGAGCATCGCTCTTCGTCCCGACGCGACCTACTTGATTACTGGCGGATTCGGCGGGCTTGGCCTCACCCTTGCCAGCTGGATTATCGAGCAAGGCGGGCGAAACGTGGTGCTCATGGGCAGAAGCGGAGCTGCGTCTGAAGAAGCCAAGAAAGCTCTGGAAGATTTGCGCATGACTGGCGCCCAGGTCATGGAGGCCAGAGCGGATATCACTGACGAGAAGCAGCTGGCAGACGTTCTTGCCGATGTTGACAGGACCATGCCGCCGTTGCGAGGCATTTTCCATACCGCCATGGTGTTGGACGACGGTGTCTTGCTGCAATTAGATCGGGCGAGATTCAGGAAAGTGATGAGCCCCAAGGTGGATGGAGCTTGGAATTTACACGCTCTGACGCTGCATAGGCCATTAGATTTCTTGGTGCTTTTCAGTTCGGTGAGCTCGTTAGTTGGCAACCCAGGACAGGCAAACTACGTTGCCGCCAATGCATTTCTCGACGCTTTGGCCCATTACCGCCGGTCCCGCGGCTTGCCGGCGATGACGATCAACTGGGGCCATGTGGCAGGGGCGGGCTATGTGTCTCGGCACCAGGAGCTGTCCGAGTTACTGACGAGCCGGGGATTTCTGGGGTTATCCCCCAAGCAGATGATGGAAGCCCTGGGTCGTACGTTGCAGAAAAAGCCGATCCAGATGGGAGTGATGCGCATGGATTGGCAAAAGGTCGCCAGGTCTCTCTCGACGGCAGCGTTGTCCCAGCGGCTATCAGCCCTCGCTGGCGCCAGCACTCTTGAACAACAAGGGGGAGAAGAGGGGAGCCGCATACGGGAAGCACTGCTGCATGCGAAACCGGAGGAATGTGAGGAGATCGTCCAAACTTACGTCCGCGAACAGGTGGCAAGAGTCTTGGGGGCTTCCGCATCCAAACTTGATGCCGATCGCCCCCTGAACGAGTTAGGCCTCGATTCCTTGATGGGGGTTGAACTGAGAAACCGCATGGAAAGCGATCTGGCTCTGTCTTTGTCCATGCGCGAACTCATGCAAAGTCCGACAATCAACAGCCTATCAAGGGCTATACTCGGTCAACTGACTACGTCAGCTTCTGTGCCACAGGACACTACCTCTCTCCCACAGGAGACGACGGAACAGCTCTCGGCGAGAGTCGATCAGCTGTCGGATGAGGAGGTGGACTCACTCCTCAGCGAGATGTTGAGTGAGGAGGCCGATGAGGCCGTGCAGCTAGAAGAGGAGAGGAGGGGGTGAAGCATCGTTCCAAACGTGTCGCGGATCTGTTGCCGGGTGAAAAACGCGGGCTGCTCGTGAGGCTACTCCAGAGATGGGCTGGTGAGCCCATGTGGTTTCTCGACCGACTGGGGACGGCTGTCATGGATTTGCAGGCTGAAGCCGAGCTGGATCCCACCATACGACCTGAAGCTAACCCTGGGGAGCCTGTCACCGAGCCAGCGTCTATCTTCCTGACCGGAGCAACAGGCTTTCTCGGAGCTTTTTTACTCCATGAGCTCCTGCAGCAGACGCAGGCGGACATTTATTGCCTGGTCCGTGCTGCCAACGCCGAGGAAAGTAAGCAGAAGCTGCGCAGAACGCTCGCAGCCTATGCACTCTGGGACGAAGGTGTAAGCTCCAGACTCATTCCGGTTGTGGGAGATCTGTCAGAGCCACGTTTTGGTCTTCCGGCGCACCAGTTTCAGATGCTCGCCCAGACGATCGATAGCATCTACCACAGTGGTGCCTTTGTGAATTGGATTTATCCATACGAGAGACTCAAGCCGACCAATGTGCTTGGGACGCAAGAGGTCTTACGATTGGCGAGTCAAAACAAAGCGAAGGCCGTGCACTACATCTCCACTATCGCCGTGTTTCCCATACTCGCCAACTCTCAAGTGAGAGTCATCCGCGAACAGGACAGCCTCGATCATGGCGGCGTTCTCTATGGTGGGTACAGTCAGAGCAAATGGGTGGCCGAAAAGTTAGTAACGAGTGCGCGTTCTAGAGGCATACCGGTCTGCATCTATAGACCAGCGTTGATAACAGGACACAGCCAAACGGGTGTATGGAATACGGATGACGTCCTATGTAGAGCGATCAAAAGCTCGATCGAACTCGGTGGGGCGCCAGACGCTGAGGTGAGGCTGAACATCGTGCCTGTGGATTATGTGAGCAAAGCCGTCGTCCACCTCTCGCGGCGCAGCAACGCGCTTGGAAGGGTTTTTCATTTGTCCCATTCACACCCGGTGCCCTGGAGAGATCTTGTTGCCTGGATCCGGTCGTTTGGTTACCCAATGCAGCCGATGCCGTATGACCAGTGGCGGGCGCAACTCATAGAACTTGGCCGTCTCAAGGAAAGTGCGGCGTATTTTCTGCTGCCTCTCTTTTCGCTGAATCTCTCGCAAGCGGGTCCAAGGATAGTCAGACACATACCAGAATTCGACTGCCAGAACACGCTTGCTGGGCTTGCGGGGACGTCTATCGCCTGTCCACCTGTAGATAGCCAAACATTTGAAACCTACTTCTCACACTTTGTGCGTTGTGGTTTCCTGAATGCTCCGCCAGCGGGTGGAATGTTGCAAGGCTCGCCGAGCGCGACGGCTGTAGCTGGCCCAATGAGAACCAGTTAGGGAGATCAGGAGGAGGTTCTACTCTTGAGAGTGGAGGGGTAGTTTTTCTTTGCGCAGGCCTGGGAATATCCTATCTGAGGCTAGCATCATGAGGAGATGGACCTGCCTGTTCATATTTTTTGCCTCTGTGCTGCTATGCCACGACCTCCTCGCAGCCAGCACAGTGCAGGACATCCTGCATCAAGCCGATCAAGCACGTGGCAACCTTGGAGGCGTCACCTGGGAAGCGGCCCTGGAGTCTGTCGAGCACACACACGTCGAGACCATGACCTTCGAGGTCAGAGCACGCGGGTTTGATATCCTGGCGGAAACTTTAGCCCCACCCAAATCTAAAGGCAATAAAATTCTCATGCTGCTTGGTAATATGTGGTTCTATAAACCTGGCCTCAGTAAGCCTGTGCCCATTTCCCGACGTCAAAGGCTCTTAGGGAATGCCGTTTACGGCGACATCGCCGCTACGAACTACGCAGGTGAGTATGAGGCCACCATGCTTGAGGACGACAATGTCAACGGTGAGGTTTGCTCTGTCTTTGATTTAAAGTCAAAGGATACGAAAACCACCTACGACCGTATCAAGTACTGGATAGCGAAGGACCGTGGGGTTGGGGTTAAGGCGGAATATTTTACGGTGTCTGGGAAGCAGTTCAAGTCGTCGACTATGGAGTACGCGCACACCATCGAGATCGATGGTCAGGCACGCCCCTTCATCTCCCGGATCGTGATCTATGATGAACTAATGAGTAACGATATCACCACCCTCGTGCTGCGTCGCCCACGTCTCCAGTCATTGCCCGATTACACTTTTGACCTCAACCTGCTAAAAAAATGAGAACAACACACAACACGTTTTCGATACTCCTGATGCTGCTGGCGACGGTCATGTGGCTGAGAACCGTGGTGGCAGCCCAAGAAAGCTCCAATAAGGCGCACGAGGAGCCTACAACGCTTGAAAAACTACGTGACGAGGTCAGGAGGGGGTTTTCTTCGCGGATTAGTCTTCTGGGCTTTGGCACTGCTGCGCAACCAGTGGACTCTGGCTTGAATCCAAACAATATCCTGCAAATCCCGCGCTATCAGTTGGAATTAGATTTACGGCCGGATCTCGCCCTGAACTTCCGCCAACTGGAGTTGAGCGTCAAGCCCAGATTTGAACTGCGCTGGCAAAAGTGGGAGGATGGTGTTCGACAAGGCGATAGTACAACGGATGTGCCAGTATTTGTCCAGGAATGGCTCGCCCGGTATCGTCTCACCAATCAACTCTTCGTTTCCTACGGGCGGGAAAACCTGCAGTGGGGCCCATCCTATCTACTTTCACCGTCCAATCCATTCAATCGCGATAATGGGCAAAATAACCCGAAGCGGGAAGTGCCAGGGATGGACTACGGCCGGGGAGTCTGGATCCCGAGTTCTAACTGGACAGTTTCCTTTATCGCCAACACCAGCAGGGGCCGCCTGGACCTGATTCAGGACTTCGAAAAAACCTATGCTATCAAACTGGACTATACTGTTGAAAAAAAATATTTCAGCCTCATCCCGTCCTCCCAGGAGAATGGAAAGTCTAGAGTCGGCTTTTTTGGCGGCTGGACGGTTTCCGATGCCTTATTGTTGCATATGGAGGGCAGCATTCCCCCTGGTGAGATCGGCGATACGGCGATTCTCGTTGGTGGGGCTTATACGCTGGAGTTGGGGCCGACTATCGCTGTTGAGTTTTACCATGATGGCGAGGGCTGCACTCTCGAGGATATTGTCCTGTGCTTTCGTCTCGGCATAGTCAACACAAAGCCTCCTGCGGACCCCCTCATCCGGCAGAATTATCTGCTGATGCAATACGCCCACTCACGGCTCTGGGATACCACCTTTAACGTTACCCTGCGCTGGATTCGTGATCTTGATGACAGTTCTGACAGGATTATAGGCATATTCGAATATGATCTAAATGATCATACCCAGCTATTCGTCATCGTGAACGGCGACACTGGCACCAAGAACGCAGAATTTGGCAGCCTATTGCATTACTCAGTGATGGCCGGTGTGAGATATACTTTTTAGGTCCTAGCTGCCAGGCTGCTGAAAAACGGTATATGTGTATGTAGAGGGTGCAGTATACCGTCTCATACATAAGCGTAAACGGAGGACTTTCCTCACGGGGCTGGGGCTTCCGAGAGCTTGGACGAGGAGCCCCTGGGGGTAAGAACTGTCATGAGCAGCAGTCGTTCCTCATATGGTTGTGGGAAAAGGTCCCTCCCGAAACACCGGGTTTGGACCTTAAAATTGTGGCACGGCGGGGACTTCTTCGGCTGGATGAGGCTCTTGATCCATAATCGTTTTGCAATAGGGCTGTGCTGTCTTCATTCCTTGGTGTTCATCAGCTTCTCTACCTTGACGAATACTACCCTGCGCTACCTGCAGGAATTCGTATGGGGGAGACGGCTGAGAGAAACGCAGATCGCCCATGCACCCCTATTCATCATTGGACATTGGCGCACGGGGACAACCCTGCTCCACGAGCTCCTGACCCTTGATCCACGTCACACCTACCCAACGACTTACGAATGCTTCGTTCCCAACCATTTTCTCTTAACTGAATGGTGCTTCTCCCGCGTGTTCCACCTTTTGCTGCCTTCCCTGCGCCCTATGGACAACATGTCTATGGCGTGGAACAGTCCACAAGAAGATGAGTTTGCTCTGTGCAATCTCGGCCAACCGTCTCCCTATTTGACTATTGCTTTCCCCAATCGCCGGCAATACCCGGAATACTTCGACTTGGAGAGTGTGCCGTCCGCGGCGCTGGAGCGCTGGAAGCAGTGCTTTCTGCGTTTCCTTAAGCAGATTACCGTGTGCAACCCGAAGCGGATCGTCCTCAAGTCCCCGACGCACACCTACCGAATAAAGGTCCTGCTGGAGCTGTTTCCCGATGCACGGTTCGTGCACATCGTGCGCAACCCCTATGTCGTATTTCCGTCTACCGTGCACCTCTGGCAGTCACTCTACGCCCACCAGGGGCTGCAACACCCGGCATTTGAGGGACTGGAGGACTACGTTTTCGATAATTTCCTTCACATGTACAACAAGCTTGAGGAGGCGCGCCCACTGCTGGATGCTTCCCGCTTCTACGAATTACGCTATGAAGACTTAGTACAGGATCCCGTTAAGCAGGTCTGTGCTATTTATGAGCACCTTGAACTAGGAGACGTTGCGCCGGTATTACCCAAGCTCAAGCAATATGTAGCGAAGACCGCCGATTATACGACCAACCGTTATGAGCTACCGCCCACGTTGCGCGATACGATTACGCAACGGTGGGGACACGTGATCCGGCGGTATGGCTATGCCCAGAACAGTAACACATGACCGCACTCAGATAGAGCGGAGCATGAAGCGAGGCTCCTGTGGTTGTCGTTTGCCCATATTTCTAGAGTTATCAGCATCACGAAGCCCTAGCAATGGAGCAAACGATGATAGGTCTCACAATCAACTTGGGAGGTGCCGTAACATGCAAAGATCACCCTAGATACGGTGGGGCATACACCGGAAGAGCACACACGCTGGGCAGACGATCAGCGAGTTTGGGTATTGGTTGCTCAGCGGCTCAGGACCCATTTGTCGGCCCAAAGACTGTTGTCTAGCGCGGTCAGAAAAGCCACGGAACTATCCATATACGGTCCGCATAGTGGTACATTCTGTTCAGTGTGGTCCAAATACGGAAGGCCAGGGCTGTCACAGTGTAAGGAAGGATGGCTACTAGTTAACGCTTCACCAGTGTGTGAGGGTCCACATCTTCAAGGAGAATGGAAATGAGTACTTCTAAGCGCAGAGTCCTAGCCGTAGCTATTACTTTGTTTGGTATTCTGGTGATCTCCGCCGTGCACCGGGTGGAGGCAGCCGGGCTGAACGCGGAGGATTTCAAACCGCTGGCCACGCAAGGCTTTCTCGAGGATGGGGGGAGCCGGCGCAACAGCTACATCTGGTCCATGCAATGGTGGCACAACAAACTCTACGTTGGCACGCTGCGGGACGCGATCTGTCTCTTTGGGACCGGTGGGGTTCTGGCACCGGGGTATGACACAGTCTGTCCGCCTCCGGGCACGTTCCTCACCCCGGATCAACGGGCCGAGATCTGGGCATACACCCCTGGGGGCGCAGCTGGGGCTCATGGCACCTGGCAAAGAGTGTTCCAGGCCCCGCTGCTTCTGAGCACTCTGAACGAGCAGCTCCCTGATGATCAATTGACGAATTTGATGCAAGTCATGAATGGGAGTGAACCCCCGAATGAGGAGCAATTCGCTAATTTGCTGCCAGTGTTGGAGCAAACCCCTCGGGAGTTCGGATACCGTCACATGACCACGTGCAATGCTGGTGGCCAGGAGAACCTGTATGTGGCCACCTTGGGGGTAGCAGGGCTAATTCTCTACTCACCGGACGGGACCACCTTCCCAGCGGCCTCATTGCTCGGCCTGGACCTTCTCAATGATAGGGGCTATCGGGCCCTGCTCTGCTGGAAAGAGCGCCTCTGGACCTCCCCCAGCGGTACGTTCACGGAGTTTAACTTCACCCCTCCTATCTCCTTCGAATTGGACCCTGATATTGCCTTCAATAAGGTGCTACGGACGAACAGCAATCCTAGCAGCCCTACCAGTCCGTGGGAGTCCATAGTGGACGTTGCGAACGATCCGCAGCTAGGGGACGCCAACAACCTGGGCATCTGGGGCCTGGAGGTCTTCAGGGGCGCCCTCTACATAGGTGTAACCAACCGGACCACGGGCTTCGAAATCTGGCGGGCAGACGGAGCCAGTTGCAACCCGCCGCCTGGACTATGCGAGCTCACATGGGAGAAGATCATCGACAACGGAGGTGGCCTGCCAGTGCCCCCGGATTCCATCCCGACTAATGCGCGGATCTTCCAATTCAAAGAGTTCAACGGCTACCTGTATTGGTCAGCAGGCGAGACCGCTTTTCCTACATTTGGCCCGGCCGAGCTGGGCCGGATCGGCCCGGATGGCCGCTGGGACCTCATCGTCGGCGCGGCTCGCGACGCAAGCACTATGGCCGCCTACCCCAATTTTAATTGTCAACGCCAAGGTGATGTGTGCCTGCCTCTGAGCGGGAGGGGGCCCAGCTTTGGCCCTGACCCTTTTACCAGGGGGTCTGCCCTCTATTTCTGGCAGCTCCAAGTGCACGACGGTTTTCTTTACCTTGGTACGGCTGAGACCCAAGGCCTAGACTCGAGGTGTGTTTCGCCGGTCGCGGGCTTCGACCTCTGGCGGAGCCCTAACGGGATTGCCTGGAGCCTGGTCTTTGATGACGGCTTGGGTAACCCCTGCAATTACGGCGCGCGCAACATGGCCTCCACCCCCTTGGGCCTTTTCTTGGGCACCGCCAATCCGTATACCCTCGAAGACGGGAACGGGCCCAGCGGCGGCACAGGAGGCGCCGAAGTCTGGCTCGGCATCGGTGGTGAGTAGTGGGACTGATACGAACGGGTCCAAACTGACAACTACGGCTACCGGCATTGCGCCACAGTCAGTCTCAGGCCCACTCTCTGGCATAGCAGGGTTGGCATCGTGACGGCGGCGCCCTGGAGCATGTTCTGAGAGCTCTCATAGAGCCGGCAGCCGTAGTGCCGGCTCCGCACAGGTCGGGGATAAACGCTCTTTTTTAGAGCCTACCTCCTACCCAGGAGTCGATATGGGGGTGTGCTCCACGTCCTCTCCTATTGGAACAGCGGGTATATGGGCGAATACCCCACGTTCAAGGGATTGTGTTGAACCACATGATTTTTGCTGGGGAGGAGAGGTCCGCTAGTGTAGGCAACGGCACTGCGCTATGATGCTGTGGAAAGAGGCTATATCAGGAGGTGCATCATGGCCATTGCCGTGCAGCAGGTTTATCCCGTGGCACATCTGCCCTTGATTCTTGGCGTACTACGGCGTCTGGAGGTGGCCACCGTGATCGACCGTCTTCTCCCGCCCCGTCCTGCCCATGTGCTCTCGTGTGGGCGTGGGGTCGAAGCCTTGGTGCTAGCCATTCTGGACGGGGATCAGGCGCTTTATAAGGTGGGCAAACGGTTGGAAGAGCACGGGATGGTAGCGCTGTTGCAGCCGGGGCTCACGCGGGCCTCACTCAACGATTACCGGTTAGGGCACATCCTCGACGCGCTGTTTGCGGCCAATCTCAATCAAGTGTTTGGCGCACTCGCTCTCAAAGCGCTGGAGGTCTATGCCATCCCGACACCCTGGCTCCATCAGGACACCACGACGATTGCGCTCTATGGAGCATATGAGGACGAACCGCAGACCCCAAGGGCGCCCCGGCCAGCCTATGGGCACAGCAAAGACGGGCGAGACGATCTCAAACAGATGCTCCTGAGTCTCGGGGTGAGTGGAGATGGCGGCTGGCCCCTGCGGGTCGGCCTGCGTGATGGCAACCGCAGCGACAGTGTGGAAACCCCGCTCGCGATTGAGGAGTGCCTGCCCTGGGCTTTGGAAAGCATGCGGGGGATCGTGGCGGATAATAAGGCGTACAGTCGTCGGACCTTGGGGCTGTATCTCGAACGCGGGGTGGGCTTAGTGACCTTGGTCCCGCGCACCTGTGCGGTGCGCCAAGAGCTCGAAGCCTGGGGCCAGCAGCACCCCGCCTTCCCCCTCTTGATAGAGAAGTCTGGGCGGACCAAGGCCGAAGCGCCCCGCCGCTGGCATGGGCAAAGCGTGCTCCGTCAGGTCGAGGTCGAGTACAGTGACGGGCGCATTGTGCACAAGACCCTGCGCTTTGTCGTGGTGCATGCGAGTCAACTGGCGCAGCAGCAAACCCAGGCCTATAGCGCGGCGCCAGCCAAAGAAGCCGAAGCCCTCGTGGCGCATATCGCGCATGTGCAAGCGCGGTGGTTTGCCTGTGAGGCGGATGCTGCAGCGGCGGTCGCGGAGTACGAGCACCGGGGCCTGGGGCGGCGCGGCCGCCGGCCGCAGACCTGGCGCTATCATGCTGTCCGCTATCGCGTGGTCGCCGATACCCGCCCCACGCGGCGGGCGCGGCCGGGACGTCCAGCGAAGACGGACCCACCGCCGACGGAGGCGGGCTATCGCCTGGTGGTAGAGCTGGAGGCGCTGCCGAACCCGGAGGAGGACAATGGGTGGACGGTGCTGGCCACCCCGGTAAGCGCTCAGGTCTGTACAGATGCCGAGATTCTCCAGGCGTATCAGGAGCAACACACCACCGTGGAACCGGGCTTTCGCTGGATCAAGACTCCCGCGGCCATCAGCCCGGTGTGGCTGGAAAAGCCCGAACGCATCGCGGCGTTGGCGATGCTCACCGTCATCGGCTTGCTGGTCTACAGTAGCATTCAGCGACAGGTCCGTCTGTACCTCCACACGCATGACCAGCAGATTCCGGGGAACAAAGGGACGACAGCGACTCCAACGGCAGCGGTGGTGTTGGCCTTGTTTGCCCAGGTCGCCTTGGTGCAATTCTGGCTAGGCGACCACGAGGTCGCGCAGGTGTATGGGGTCCAGCCCCATCACCTGCTGATCTGTGATGCGCTCGGTTTGGGCTACGCGTGGTATGAAGCGCCCTCAGCGCACAAAATCGATCAGTTCAGTCAGAGTCCTTGAACGTGGGGAATACAAGAACCGCGTTTGATCCCATATCTGCCGTACATACTTTTGCTTAACTAGAAAGCGGATTCTGTTTGCAGGTCACCAATGTCACTTATTGAACTCAGACAAATATATAAATACTACAATTTGGGTGAGACACGCATTGCTGCACTGAAAGATATTAATCTGGCAGTCCAAAAAAGTGAATTTGTTGCCATATGGGGTCCGTCAGGCTCCGGGAAATCTACGCTGTGCAATCTTATCGGTTTGCTGGACACTCCAACGTCTGGCCGCGTGTTTCTGGATGGCCAGGACGTGACCATATTATCTGATGATGCATGCAGCGAAGTGCGTAATAAGGCTATTGGATTTATCTTTCAAAGCTTCAATTTGCTGCCGGTCCTGTCTGCTCTGGAAAACGTGATGCTGCCCTTGCAGATTAGGGGGGAAGGTCTGTTACGGGCCAAGGAGAAGGCAATCCAGTGCCTCACCGACTTGGGTATTGCGGAGTACAGTGCGCATCGCCCGCATAGGCTATCCGGCGGGCAGCAGCAACGGGTTGCCATTGCTCGAGCCTTGATTACTGATCCAGTCCTAGTGATCGCAGATGAACCCACGGCCAACCTGGATTCTGAGACTGCTCTCATGATCATCGATCTGATGCAGCAACTTAACCTGCAAAGCGGCACAACGTTTATTTTTTCTACTCATGACCAGCGTCTGCTGGCGCGGGTCAACCGGCAGCTCTTACTACGTGATGGTACTATTATCGAAGATAAGACCGTATCAGCTCTTTAAATCGAGCCACATGACATTGGTACACTGGGTGACCCATGCAAGCGTGTAATATCGCCGTATCTGTGCAGTCGAGTGTACGAATCTCCTGTGGACTGATTTAGCCATGGCTAGGAAGAGAACCCGAGCTCAAATCTATGTTCACTTGGATCAAGATCGCTTTCAGAAATCTAGGGAAAAATCGTCGCCGTTCCTTTTTCACAGTGCTCGCTATAGGACTAGGATTTGCTGCTGTAAACGTCTTCGGTGGCTTTACCGCATACATTTTTACCAGCCTCAGGGATGGCTACATCTATGCCCTGGGAAACGGGCACTTGACTGTCTTTAAAAAAGGCTTTCTTACTCATGGCAAGCTCGACCCGGTTCGCTATTTGCTCAGCGAAGCGGAGACGCAAACTATCAAGGAAGTACTACAGGGCTTTTCTGCAGTCGTGCTCGTGACCCCGCAGCTGTACACGTCCGGTCTGCTCAGTAACGGGGAGGTGTCGACCGTATTCATTGCAGCAGGCCGGGTGCCTTCCGATCTACGCGTCATTAGCAGCCACGCCAAAGGCACGATCGGGAGACTGAGCCTTTTTACAGGCAAATCATTGGAGGATGACATCCCACATGGAATTGGCGTGAGTGCTGGGTTAGCGGAGCAACTTCAGTTAGACATTGGCTCCAATATTATTGCGATGGCCCCCACCGTCGGCGGCCAAGTCAATGCCTTGGACGCACAGGTTTTTCAGCTCTTTGAGTCTACTGTCGAAGTGCTCAATGATAAGCTTCTACTTGTTCCGCTGCAATTTGCTCAGTCTCTCTACGATACCAGCAGTGTGGACCGCTTAACAGTCCTCTTGCAGGATACCGCACAAACGGAGCCCATACGGGCTGCTCTGACTGATGCGTTCACCCAGCAGGGCCTAGACGTGGAGATCAGGACCTGGGATGAACTCTCTCTCTTGTACAGTAAAGTCAAAGAAATGTTTGATATTATTTTTCTCTTTATTTTTGTGATTGTGTTTATTATAGCCATGATGAGTGTCATCAATACCATCAGCATGGCAGTGATGGAACGCACAAAGGAGATTGGCACATTACGCGCCTTAGGAGTCAAACGTAACGGCATTGTGCGTCTCTTTGCCTTGGAGAGCGCCATGCTCGGGATGCTCGGGTCAATATTAGGCATCAGCTTAACACTCATCAGCTGGCTGATTGTAGAAATTTTGAAGCCCGATTGGACCCCTCCTATTATTGCCAAACGCCTGCCGCTTGAGATCCATGTAGTTCCCGAGTATGCATTGTTCAGCGTACTGTGCTTGGTTCTATTGTCAATAGGGGCTGCTACCCTGCCAGCGCGCCGAGCGGCCTATCATGGTATTGTTGAGGCGCTGGGGCATGCTTAGTTGAGACGCGCACATCCCATCGGATTTAGTGGTAGCGGATGAGCCTAGATCACCGCGCCGGCCACTTTCGGCCACTCAGAATAATTGTCTAAGTCCTTAAACCCATTGTTCTTTTGACAGTTAGGTGCTTTTGCATCGTCCAGAAACAGAAGGGGGTGGCCGGCGCCATGATCGAAGCCGACGGATGGCCTCATGTGACGAGGGCAGCTCAACCCTTGATTTCTCGTTGATACACGACGCGAGGTCATAAGGCCAGCCATAAAACAACATCAACAATATCAATAGGTTGGAATTTTACTACTGAATCTGGGGGGCTGGAACACCTGCCGTCGCACTAAATGAGCCTGCGTGAACCGCTCGATACATGCAAAATGACGAGGCGTGATGTCACGACAGCTTATGTAACAGAAACAGTGGCCAGGGCATTGCGCTCTGGGAATCAAGATTACACCGAAAAATCAATAGGTTGCGCATAGAGCGCACCTGGGTATTTCCGCGACATTCATCCTGTTAAACGTGCCAATACTTCTGACAAACGACAGCGATGCCGTGCGTTGCCCAGCCTCGTCAAGCAAGGAGAAAGCTATGCCAGCGTATGTCAACCCCCACGCCTGCAATGCCTGCGCTGGGGTAGAGCAAGGGCCACTGTGCGTCTACATCTGCCCCAACGACCTGATGCTGCTGCGTACGGATATCAACAAGGGCTTCAATCAAGAGCCGGAGATGTGCTCCGAGTGTTACGCGTGCGTCAAGCTCTGCCCTCAGGAGGCCATCCATGTGCGGGGCTACGCTGATTTTGTACCCCTGGGCGCGTCGGTGCAGCCCAGAAGAGTCGAGCAGGGCCTGCACTGGACCGTCAGATTCCGGGACGGGCGAGAGCTGCACTTCACCTATCCATCGCGGTCGACACCAGCCGGCTCGACCGAGCCGTATAAAGGATTTACTGAGGATCCCGTGCGGGACTTACCGAGTCAGACGCTAGCCGGGGAGGCCCAATGGTTAGGCATCGACAGGCTCCCAACGCTGTGAGGAGGCCAGGGGAGTTAACGTGCGTGCACCGCCCGCCGTGTGTGGTGCGCGTGGCGCAGGATGACTGCGGCCCTGAGCAGAGAACGGGCCATCCCTAAGTGTATCTGGAGGATACAGTCCATGGCGTTACCCCATACGACAACAGTGGAGTGCGATATCTTGATCATTGGCGGCGGCATGTCCGGCTGCGGCGCCGCATTCGAGGCCAAATTCTGGGGCTGGGATCTGCGGGTGGTGATGGTGGAGAAGGCGGTCATCGAACGCAGCGGCGCCACTGGCGAGGGCCTGTCAGCTATCAACTGCTACATGGGCCAGCGCTATGGCTGGAACACGCCGCAGGACTTCGTCCGGTACGTGGTCAATGACATGATGGGCCTGGCCCGCGAGGACCTGGTCTATGACGTGGGGCGCCACGTGGACGCCTCCGTGCACCTGTTGGAAGAGTGGGGCCTGCCCATCTGGAAGAAGGATAACGGCCAGTACGAGCGCATTGGTCGCTGGCAGATCCCTATCCATGGTGAGTCCATCAAGCCCATCACTGCCGAGCCGGCCCGCAAGGCCCTGGGGGAGGGCAACCTCTACGAGCGCATAGCCATCACGCATTTGCTCACTGCCGCCAATGACCCGGGGCGTATTGCCGGGGCGATCGGCTTTGGCGTGCGGGAGCATAAGGTGTATGTGTTCAAGGCCAAGGCGGTCATTATCACCACCGGCGGGGCCTCCAACGTCTTCCGCCCCCGCTCCATCGAAGAAGGCCTGGGCCGCACCTGGTACTCGGTGTTTTCCACCGGCTCGGCCTACGGGCTGATGATCCCCGTTGGGACCGAAATGACCCAGATGGAGCATCGCTTCGTGCCCACCCGGTTCAAGGACGGTTATGGCCCCGTGGGCATGTGGTTCCAGTACTTCCACGCCAGGGTCACTAATGCCCTGGGGGAGGACTATACGGTGACGCGGGCTGACGAGCTGACGAAGTATGAGCCGTACGGCTCCGCCATCCCCACCCCCACCCCCTTGCGCAACCATCAGATGTTCCTGGATATCCGGGACGGCCGGGGCCCGATGTACATGCGCACGGAGGAGGCGATGCAGAAACGCGCCGGCGGCGACCCGGCCCGCATGGAGCAGGTGCGGGTGGAGGCCTGGGAGGACTTCCTGGATATGACCATCTCCCAGGCCCTGACCTGGGCGGCGCAGAATATCGCTCCAGAGGTCAGGCCCTCCGAGGTAGTGTTGGCGGAGCCCTATATTATGGGCTCCCACTCCGGGGAGGCCGGAGCCTGGGTCAGTGGCCCGGAGGACCTAGCACCCCCAGAGTACTTCTGGGGGTACAACAAGATGACCACGCTGCAAGGCCTGTTCGCCGCCGGCGACGGCGTAGGAGCAGCACCGCACAAGTTCTCCTCTGGCTCCTTCACCGAAGGGCGGCTGGCGGCCAAAGCGGCGGTGCGCTTTGTGCTGGACCACCCGGAAGCGCCCACTGCAGATCAGGGCCAGGTGGAGCAGCTCCAGCATACCATCTGGACACCCCTGGAGACCTTTGAGCAGTACAAGGGCGTCTCCACCGCCGAGGAGGTGAACCCCCACTATCTGACCCCTAAACAAGGCCTGGCGCGGCTGCAAAAAATCATGGACGAGTACGCCGCCGGGACCTCAGCCTGGTACACCACCAACGGGCCGACGTTGCAACGAGGTATTGAGCTTATGGAGATGCTGCGAGCCGATCTCCAACACCTGGCGGCGCGGAACCTCCATGAGCTGCTGCGCTGCTGGGAGCTGTGGCATCGCGTCTGGGTGGGGGAGGCCCATATGCGGCACATGCTCTTTCGCCAGGAGACCCGCTGGCCTGGCTATTACTACCGTGCTGATTACCCTGCCTTGGACGAGGCCAACTGGCGGGTCTTTGTCAACTCCCGTTACGACGCTGCCAACGACCGCTGGGAGTTGTTGACCCGTCCGTATATTCAAATTTATCCCGATTAAACCATCGGTTGCCAGGGTGTGAGACGCACCCGGAAGTTATGCAAGGCACAGCACAGTTCCATCACGAGATCACGGACACCCTCCTTCCACAGCCGGATCCGGTCTTTGACGATGCGACAGACAGAGGTGAGGCGTGTCACTTTTGAGAGCATCTAAAACTATTCTGGGGGATGACCAACAGTATCCGGGCGTTATTTGACCGTTTTTCCCACATAAAGCCCCAGAGCCTCACTCCAGGGCCGTTGTCTCTCCTCTCTTCTTTCCTAAGCCCGTTTTGTCTTTGGTCTGCGTATGCTAGAGAGACGTGCTAAAATTGCCGAGCCATGTGTACCACTACAGCTACCGAATAGTGGCTATCACCTTTGTATACTGAGACCCGACTTTGACAGTTGACAGATACATGAAATAGGTTTAATCCCTTGGTTTCAGAGGGGATATAGGGTAGCGGGCAAAATGATGTAAAAATGCACGCTAAGGCCGAATCCCAATGATCTCAATGCCATAGGGGCCATCCGCCGTTAGTTTTCCACACCGAGCTCCCTCCCATAGCGCGGATAACGG
>Ga0114129_10003237_pt1 | contig 22855 bp, 27 predicted proteins | sample RhiMetdeltSRZDD1_FD_80071 | JGI IMG/M metagenome (GOLD analysis project Ga0114129, IMG submission 80071) | Populus rhizosphere microbial communities from Tennessee, USA - Rhizosphere MetaG P. deltoides SRZDD1 (version 2) (version 2) | ecosystem: Host-associated > Plants > Roots > Rhizosphere >... | reverse complement strand
TCCAGCGGCGCATAATGAAAACGCCCACCCCCGACGGAGCGGAGATGGGCTAGCGCCTGCGCCTTGTGCGCAGCGCCACCATCCCTCCCGCGAGGGATCTGCAGGTGGCGCGAACGGAAGACGTCTCCTGGCTTCGGGCGAACGGCTCGCCTTCCCGAGTGAACGACACCCAGTGGCGTATGAGCCGCGGCGCAGCGTGCTGCGCCCCTACATGCCCGTCACAGTGGCGGGGCCGCGCCGGACTTGCACCGGCTTCCGTAAATCCCCGTTCGCTTGTAACGACTTGGCTAGTCTATCGAAGAGATCTACTCAACGCAAGGTCTTTATTACCCCACGGGCGGCCTGCGTCGCAGCGCGACTACGAACCCCACGCCGAGCGCGAGCGCCGCGAGCCCGACGATGAAGGGCACGAGCGACTCGGGCGCGAGCCGCCGGGCGCTGAAGGCGATCGTGAGCCCGGCACCGGGCGCGAGGGGCGGTGTGCGGTAGCGCGCGAACCGGCGCCCCCCGATGTCCTCCGGTCCGAGGGAGTCGAGCTTCGCTGAAGACACGACGGCAGTCGTGTCCTCGAGCAGCAGGTCTACTTCCTCGGTCGCCTGGTCGATGGGCATGCTCACGCGACGCACCGTGGCCGACAGGACGTACGTGTAGCTCAACTGCTTGCGCTCGCGGGGCGGGAGTGGACCGTACACGGCGACGGAGTCGCCGCGCCGCGTCACGACCTGGGACGACACGTCCCCTTGCCCGACCCGGAACTGGATCGCCACCGGCGGTATGGCGCCCGCCCAAGTGGGAAGCAGTGTGTCCCGGGCCACGCGCGTCGCTACGCCGGGGTTCTCGAGCTCCACCAGCTCGAGCACATCACGCGAGCCATCCCGCTTCTCCCGGGCGACGGTGATCAGGCGACGCGTCACTCGCACGGGCGGCCCGGTCGAGCTGGTGTCGTACACGTAGAGGGGACGGAGGCTGGAGCTCGACCGGCCGGGTGTAACGGGCTCCGAGAAGTAAGCGATCCCGGCGTACCAGGTCGAGACCACGTAGATCGCGGCTGAGTCGGGCCGCCGGATGGTCAGGGCGTACGCGCCACGAGCGTCGGTGCGGGTCGAGTCGATAGGCTGGCCACCGCCGCCCATGGAGACCTGATGCAACACGACCCAGGTGCGCGCGCCAGGCCGCCCGGTCGGCCCGTACAGGACCCGACCCGTGACCACCGCTTGTTGTGCCCGAAGCGCGCCGGCGAGGCACAACAGCAACGCCGTGCTACGGAGTGAACTTCCCGAAATCTTCAGGATCGAGGTTCTGGAGGTAGGTCTTCAGCGCGTCGGGATCGAGCGGCGCCGTGCCCGACTCACCGCCGGCCTCTCCGGTCTCGACCGACGTGAGCGCGAGCAGGCTCTCGCTCGTGAAAATCGGCGCCTTGAGCCGCAGCGCGACCGCGATCGAATCGGACGGCCGGGCGTCGATCTGGATCACCGCGTCGCCACGGTAGATGTGCAGCTCGGCGTAATACGTGTTGTCCTTCACCTGAGTGATGATGACTTTCCGGAGGTCAGCGCCCAGGCCGAGGATCACCTGCTTCAGGAGATCATGGGTGAGCGGCCGCGCGAACTTCACGCCCGCAAGCTCCATGGCGATGGCGCTCGCCTCGGCGGGGCCGATCCAAATCGGCAGCACCCGCTCCCCTTCCTGCTCCTGGAGGATGACCACCGGCGTGTTGGTCGTGCGATCGAGTCCCAGATGCGCGACCCGAACCTGAACCTGGTTCGCGCTCAGGTCCCCATCTCCCACGACGCCAGGTACTTCTGCTGCTCAGGCGTCAGCGTATCGATGACGACCCCCATCGCGGCGAGCTTCAGCTTGGCGACTCCCTGGTCCAGCTCGCGCGGGATCCGGTGCACATCCTTCGTGAGCTCCCGGGCGTGCCGCACGACGTGTTCGGCGGCGAGCGCCTGATTCGCAAACGACATGTCCATCACGCTCGCGGGGTGGCCTTCCGCCGCCGCCAGGTTGATGAGCCGGCCGTCGGCGAGCACGAAGACGCGCTTTCCGGCAAGCCGCCATTCATCCACAAACTCGCGGACCCGGGTGGGGCCCTCTGCCACCTGTTTCAGGCCGTCCAGATCGATCTCGACATTGAAGTGGCCCGAGTTAGCAAGCACCGCGCCGTCCTTCATCGCGCGCATGTGCTCCACGCGGAGCACGTGCGTGTTCCCCGTCAGCGTCACGAAGACGTCGCCGACCGCTGCGGCCTCCGCCATCGGCATCACCCGATAGCCGTCCATCTGCGCTTCGAGTGCCTTGAGGGGGTCGATCTCCGTAACGATCACGTTCGCGCCCGCTCCACGCGCCCGCAGCGCGAAGCCGCGGCCGCACCAGCCGTACCCCGCCACCACGATGGTGCTCCCGGCGACGAGCAGGTTCGTGGCTCGCAGAATGCCGTCGAGCGTCGACTGCCCCGTCCCGTAGCGGTTGTCGAACAGATGCTTCGTGTCGGAATCGTTCACGGCAATGACCGGGAACTGCAGCACGCCGTCGCGCGCCATCGCCTTGAGCCGGATGACGCCCGTCGTGGTTTCCTCGGTGGAGCCTGCCACGCCGGCGACGAGCGCCTTGCGGTCGGCCCCCGACAGCGTCTCCACCCAGCGCCGGACCGGCGGTGCCAGGTCGTCGAGCCGGTTGAGCGCGATCATATGGAGTGCACCGACTAGGTCCGCGCCGTCGTCCATCGTAATGTCGGGGCGATGCGCCAGCGCCGCCCGGATGTGCTCGTAGTAGGTGGCGTGGTCCTCACCCTTGATCGCGAACACCTTGATCCCGTGGTCCTTGACGAGATGCGCGGCGACGTCGTCCTGTGTCGACAACGGGTTCGACGCGCACAACGCCACATCGGCGCCGCCCGCCTGGAGGGTGACCGCGAGGTTGGCCGTCTCCGTGGTGACGTGCAAACACGCGGAAAGGCGCCGTCCTGCGAGCGGTCGTTCCCGGGTGAAGCGGTCCCGCAGGAGGCGCAGCACCGGCATGGAGCGCTCCGCCCACTCGGTGCGGCGGCGCCCCTCGGCGGCCAGATTCAGGTCCTTGACGTCGGAAGGGGCGGTGTGGGCCGTCGTGGTCATGCCGTCACTTTCTTGGAGGAGTAGTGCTTGGAGCGTTGCACGGCCAACCGGAGGTCTTCCACGCGGTTCGCCTGCTCCCAGGTGAACAGGTCGACTTCGCGGTTCACGTCCTTGTCCACGTAGCGCCGGCGCTCGGGCGCGCGACCGAAGTGGCCGTAGGCGGCGGTGGCGCGGTAGATCGGATGGCGCAGGTTCAGCGCCTTGTTGATGCCGAGCGGCGTGAGGTCGAATACGTCGCGGACCGCGTCCTCGATGGCCTCGTCAGGCACGACGCCGGTACGGAACGTGTCGATCATCACGGACACGGGCTGTGCCACGCCGATGGCGTACGCCACCTGCGCCTCGCACCGGGAGGCGAGCTTCGCCGCCACGACGTTCTTTGCGACCCAGCGCATCGCATAGCAGGCCGAGCGGTCGACCTTCGAGGGGTCCTTGCCGCTGAAGGCCCCCCCGCCGTGACGCGCCATGCCGCCGTAGGTGTCCACGATGATCTTGCGGCCGGTGAGGCCTGCGTCCCCCTGCGGGCCCCCCACCACGAAACGACCGGTCGGGTTGATCAGGATATCCGCATCGGCGACCTCGAAGCCCGCGTCGGCGAGCACCGGGCGGACCACCAGCGCGATCACACCCTCGCGCAGCTCCACGTTGTCGATCTTGTCCGAGTGCTGGGTGGACACTACCACCTTACTGATCCCGACGGGCCGCATACCTTCGTACACGACGCTGACTTGGGTCTTGCCGTCGGGGCGGAGCCACGGGAGATCCCCTGCCTTGCGCACCGCGGCGAGCCGCTCCGCGAAGCGGTGGGCCAGCACGATCGGCAGCGGCATGAGCGACGGCGTCTCATCCGACGCGTAGCCGAACATCATCCCCTGGTCGCCCGCGCCCCCTCTGTCCACGCCCAGGGCGATATCGCCCGACTGGCGGTCGATGGTGGTGAGGATGGCGCAGGTTTGGGCGTCGAAGCCGAAGCTCGCGTCCGTGTAGCCGATCGCGCTGATCGTCCCCCGCACGATGTCGGGAATGTGGACGTACGTGGAGGTAGTGATCTCCCCGGCGACGACAGCCATGCCCGTGGTGACGAGCGTCTCGCAGGCCACGCGGGCGGCGGGGTCTTTGGCGATGATCGCGTCGAGGACCGCGTCCGAGATCTGGTCGGCGATCTTGTCGGGATGACCTTCCGTCACCGACTCGGAGGTGAAGACGTGGCGCTGCGCGGGCATGTGCCTGTCCGACCTAGGGTTAGACGTTCAAGCTAGCGGCGCGCCGTCCGGCGGGCAACCGGGTCTCGGGGTCGAGCAGCTTCAAGTCGACGGCTTCCGCGAGCGCGAGTCGCAACAGGTCGAGCACATCGGCCGCGGTGCGCGCGGCGAGCGCCTGCTCGGCCGCGACCCGCGCGCGCGCCGCGCTCACCTGACGGACGGTCCACTTGACGAGCGGCAGCGCGGGTGGCGCGACGGACAACGTCTCATAGCCGAGGCCGATCAGCAGGAACGCCGACAGCGGCTCCGACGCCATCTCGCCGCACACGCTCGCGGACTTGCCCGCTCGGCGCGCCGCGTCCGCCACGATCTTGAGGAGCCGCAGTACGCTGGGATCGTGCGGCGTGAACCGGTCGGCGAGCCGCGCGTTGCCACGGTCGACCGCCAGCGTGTACTGCGTGAGGTCGTTCGTGCCGACGGACAGAAAGTCCACCTCCGCCGCGAGTCGGTCGGACATCATCGCGGCCGCCGGCGTCTCGACCATGACACCCAACGGCAGCGACGTCGCGGCCGCGACGCCCTCCTCCGCCAGCTGCGCGGCCTGCTCGGCCACCAGTGCGCGGGTGCGATCCACTTCGTCGAGACGCGTGACCAGCGGGATCATCAGCCACACGTCGCCGTGCTTCGCTGCCCGCAACGCCGCGCGCACCTGCGTTCGGAAGATGTCCGGTCGATCGAGACACACGCGGATGGCCCGCCAGCCAAGCTGCGGATTGATTTCCGACGGCGCGCGGAACGGCGCCGGGAGCTTGTCCCCACCCAGGTCGTACGAGCGGACGATCACGGGATGGCCGGGAAACGCCTGCGTCACCCGCCGGAAGTATTCAGCCTGCTCATCCTCGCTCGGCAGGTCACTGTGCCCGGTGATGAGGAACTCCGTGCGCAACAGCCCCACGCCTTCCGCCCGGTGGTCCTGCGCGGCCTTGATCTCGTCGGGAAGATCCACGTTCCCCCGCAGCACGATGCGGACCCCGTCGGTCGTGATGGACGGCTGATCGAGGACCTCCTCGAGCTGCAACCCGAGCTCCCGCCGCCGCAGCTCCCGCGCCTGCGCATCGGCGATTTCGTGAGGGGTGGGCTGGAGCAGCACCATGCCCCGCGTGCCGTCCATCACCACCATCGTGCCGGTCTCGATGCGGTCGATGGCTCCGGCGACGCCGAACACCGCCGGGATCCCGATCGAGTGCGCGAGGATGGCGGCATGCGACGTCCGCGTCCCTTCTTCGCTCACCAGCCCGACGACATGCTCACGATCGAGTTGCACGGTGAGGCCGGGTGAGAGCTCCTTCGCGACCACGACGGTGGGTTGGCTGATGCTCTCCCACAGCTCGTCCGAGCCGCGGTGCATCAGGTGCTCGATCACGCGGACCGCGACACCGGACAGGTCCGCCAGCCGATCCTTGAGGCGCGGGCTCCCGGTCGCGGCCCACATATCGCGCACCTCGAGCGCCTTGAACTCGTACGCCTTCTCGGCGGCGAGGAGGTTCTCGCGAATCAGGTTGGCGACGCCGGACAGAAACTCCTTGTCCTCGAGCATCAAGATCTGGGCATCGAAGATGCGCGCCTCGTCGACACCGGCGCGGTCCTCGGTCTTTTCCTTCAGCGCCTGGAGGTAGCGCTTCACATCCTTCACCGCGGCCCGCAGGCGGCGTACCTCCTTCTCCGCCTGTGAGCGCGGCACTACCCGGTGCGGGACCTCGGGCATGGTCCAGCGCACCACGATCGCCGCGCCGACGCCGATCCCGGGGGACACACCGATCCCCTTGAGCTGCCGGTCGCTCATTCGCGCCCCTCGTTTTCGCGCTGCTCCGCGTCCCGCAGCTCGGCCTCGCGCAGCTCTTCCGTCAGGTGCATCTCGTGGAACCCGTCGGCGACGAGAGCCAGCAACGCTGCCATCGCCGATTCCGCATCCTCGCCGTCGGTCTTGATGGTCAGCGACGATCCGCACTCCGCCGCGAGCATCATCACGCCCATGATGCTCTTCCCGTTCACGGCGAGATCGTCCTTGCGGACTTCGACGGCCGCCTTGAAGCGGCTGGCGAGCTTCACGAACTCCGCCGCCGGCCGCGCGTGCATGCCGAGCGGGTTCACGATCTTGGCGTCGCGCTCGATCACGGCCATAACCACCCGGCCAGCGCCGCGACGGCGAGCAGGGCGAGGCCGAGCCGCAGCCCGGTGAGGCGCGCCCGCTGCCACCACAACAGCGCAAACCCGCCCGCGACCACGCCCGCCAGGGCCACGCGCGCCCAGCCAAAAAACGCGCTGCTCAGATACTGCGCCACCAGCGGCAGGGCCGCCCCGATGACGAGCGCCATCGCCGGCCCGGACAAGGCCGTGGCGCGCTGCAGTAGGGGCTCGCGCAGCGCCCGCGCCACCCCCGCTCCATAGGTCCAACCGGCGCGCAGGGCCCACCAGCGCAGGGCCACGTGCCCGACGTTGTAGATGACGACGAAGCCCAAGATGGCCGGGAGCCCGAGACCGAGGGCCACGCCGATGAGCGCCAGCCCCGAAGTGAACGGGAGCCACCCCGCCCACACGAGCCGGTCGCCGAGCGAGCCGAGCGGCCCGCACAACGCCGTGCGGAGGCGCTCGACTTGCTCGGGCGGGACGCCGTCGTGCTCCGCTCGCGCCGCGGCGCCGACCGCGAGGCCGCACAGGTACGGGTGCGCATTGAAAAAGCGCGCTCCCCGCGCCACGGCGGCGCGGTACGCCACCCCGTCCGCTCCGCCCTCGGTCCGCAGGTCCCGGAGCAGCTCCTCCTCGGCGACGCCGATGCCGATGCCCTGCATGCGCTCGTAGTTCCAGGACCCCTGCACCGTGAAAAGACGGAGCAGGCTGCGGACGAGCCTGGGGCGCGCGCGGGGCGGAGGGGAGCTCATCGCAGCCACGCGACCACCGTGCCGCCCACGACCCCGGCCGCGAACCAGCGCAGAGCGGGACCGCGGCCCACGAGGCGCAGGGTTCCCGCCGTCCCCGCCGCGAGCGCCGCGCCCACCGCCGCCACGTTGAGGAGCGCGACCCCGTGCGGCGGCAACGCGCCGGCTAGATAGACCCGAGCCATTTGCGCGAGGACGAGGCCGAGCGCGGTCACGACGGCCGCTCGCACCGCGTCGCGCAGGATCCCCGCCGCGTGCACGCGCTCGAGCACGCGCGGGTCGCCGGCTTCGAGCGCAGCCGCGGCGCGCCGCACGGCCCGGGTGTTGAGCTGCCGCAGCGCATGCAGGCTGAGTCCGCCGACCATCCCCGTGATGAGTCCGACCAGCGCGCCGAGCCCGAGCCCCAGCGTGCCGGTCGCCGCATGCGCCGCGCTGACGGCCGCGACGGTGGCAGGTCCGTACTCGGGGTAGCGGGTCGCCCCCATCGGCAGGATGTCGTACTGGAACAGCTCGAACAACACGCCGAGCTGAAGTCCCGTCGCGATGTCGCCCAGCATCGCGCCCGCGATCGGCCCGGCGACGAGCGGCCGCGCGATCATCATCTGCGGCACACTCACGAGATCCAGTCCCACGAGCGTGCCCCACGCGAGCAGCAGGAGCTGCAGCTCGAGACTCATGTGAAGTCCTCGAGCGGCACCGGGGCAGCGGTCGGGACGTCCTGAGCCGTCACCTCGACTCCCCGTGCGGCGAGCGTCTTGAGCTGCACGGCCTCCGCGTCGCTCAGGTAGACGTAGCGCAGGCGCTCCGACCGTCCGGGGCGGTGGTGCAGGCCGCCGACGTTGACGCGGCTCACGCGGTGCCTGTTGGCGGTGAGGGCCGCGAGTGTGCCGATGTCGCCGGCCACGAGGATGCCGACGCGGCCGTCGCTTTCCCACTGCGGAAGGCGCTCCGAGGCTTCCTCGGTCGAGGCGAATACCACCTCGATGTCGGGCGGCACGCCCATGCGGTAGAGCTCTTGCTCCCAGGTGCTGGCTCGCACGGCGTCGTCCACCAGCACGATGAACCCCACGTTCAGCGGTTTCCCCCACCCCACGACCACCTGGCCGTGGATCAGTCGATCGTCGATACGATACAGGGCGATGCTCATGCCGCGGGCGTGCGGATCGCGCGGCTCCCCGCCTCGGCCGCGCGTCGCGCCGCGTCGCCAGGCGGGAGATCACGGTGGAACACGAAATCGAGCAGCATCGCGAGGTTGACGCCGGTGACCACCGCCACGTCGGTCTTGCCGCGCGCGAGCCGCACCGAGCTCGTCAGACACGAGCCACCGGGCAGGTCGACGAACAGGACGGCCGGTTTGTTATCGATCGCCTGGTTGAGGCGCTCGGCCAGGGCGCCTGTGTCGCAGCCGTCATTCGACACCGGGACGAGCGCGTCGCGCACGCCGGTGATCGCGGCGACCGCCGCGAGCAGGGCCTGCGCGACAGCCGCGTGGGAGACGATCACTCCGCGCAGTGGCTCACTCATTGTCTTCCTCGAGATACTCCTGAAGCTGGCGGCGCTCGGCGAGCCGCTTGAGCAACCGGTCGTTGAACGCCCGCGCCGAATCCACGCCGCTGTAGCGCAGCAGGTGATTCATCGCGACGACCTCACATACCACCGTGAGGTTCTTCCCCGGGTTGAGCGGCACGGTGACGAGCGGCAGCGTGACCTCGAGCACCTGGGTGGTCTGGCCGTCGATCCCGGTGCGATCGTACTCGCGCGTCGCATCCCAGTCCTCGAGCTGGACGACCACCTCGATACGCTTCTGCTGCCGCACGGCGCGGACGCCGAACAGCGCGCGGATGTCGATCAGCCCCACGCCCCGGATTTCCATGTAGTGCTGGGAGAGCTCATGCCCCCGGCCGATCAGCACGTCGTTCCCCCGGCGCGTGATATGCACGACGTCGTCCGCCACCAGCCGATGGCCCCGCTCCACGAGATCGAGCACGCACTCGCTCTTCCCGATGCCCGAGCGGCCGAGGAACAGCAGGCCCACGCCGAACACGTCGGCGAGCGACGCGTGCACCGTGGTGGCCGGCGCGAAAGCGTCGTCCAAGAACGGCTTGAGGCGGCGGTAGAACTCCGCGGTCTTGAGTCGGGTGCGGATCACCGCCACACCTTTGGCGCGCGCCAGGTCGACGAGCTCGGGCGGCGGCTCCTGCCCCTTCGAGATGACGACGCACGGCAGTTCGAACTGTAGCAGCGTCTCGAGCGTGCGACGGCGCGCGGTGGCGTCGAGCGATGCGAGGTAGGTCACCTCGGTTTCGCCGAGGATGTGGATGCGATGCGCGGCGAACCGCTTGGTGTACCCGGCGAGCACGAGCCCCGGGCTCGACGCTTCCGGAGTGGGAATCTCGCGATCGAGCCCCACGTCTCCCGTGAGCGCCTCGAGCTGCAACAGATCGCCTTTGCGCTCGAGCAGGTCGCGTACCTTGGGCTTCGTCACCGGGGCTCGCGCTCCAGGGCGCGGCGGCGCGGAGCCGCACGCCGCCGGGTCGGGTCCTTATCGAGCTGTCGCCGCACCTTGGCCACCGCGAGGTCCAGCGCGGTGCGGTGGTCCGCCCCGCGCGCCGTACCCACGTGCACCGCACCGCGCCCGGTGTGCAACCGCACTTCCACCGTCGGGCGCCCGTGATCGGCCACGAACACGACTCGCCCATCATGCGGCCGCGGCGCGATCCGCGCGAGGCGCTCGAGCCGCTCCCGAGCCCGCGCGCGCAGCTCGTCGGGAATCTCGCAGTGGCGTGCCGTGATGGTGATCCGCATTCGGTCAGCCTCCCTGAGCAATGATCCGCTGGAGATGCGCTTCCGTCGCCCGGGCCGCCCGCTCCCAGGAGAGCTGCTCCGCGAACGTGCGGGCGCCGCGACCCAGCCGCGCCACGAGCGTGGGATCGGCGGCGAGCGCAAGCATCCGGTCCGCGAGTGCGCGCGCATCACCGTGCGGCACCAGAAAGCCGGTCTCGGCGTGCCGGACCGACTCCCGCAAGCCGGGACTGTCGGACGCGAGCGCGGGGGTACCGCACGCCGCCGCCTCCACATTCGAGATGCCCCACCCCTCCTTCGGGCTCGCCAGCACGACCGCCCACGCACGACGCAGCAGCCGACGCTTATCCGTCTCGGACACGAACCCGAGGAACCGTGCGGCCTCGCCCAGGCCCAGCGTCCCCGCCAGGCGCTCGAGGCGCACGCGGTCGTCGCCCCCTCCGGCGATTTCGAGGACCAGGTCGGGACGCGCCTCGCGCGCGAGTGCCAGCGCCCGGAGGGCGATCTCCACTCCTTTATAACGCTTGAGGCGCCCCACGTACAAGAACGTCGGCTCGCGGGCTCGCGGTTGGGCGGCGTCGGGGGCGTACCAGGTCGCATCAACGCCCGGATAAATGACTTCGATCCGCTCCTTGGGCACCCCCCGGCGCACCAGGTCGTCGCGCGTGCTCTCCGAGATAGCGTGAAACCACGCGCGGCGATACGCCCAGGGGATCGGCCGCTCGGCCGCCCACACCACGCCGGCGATCGGCCAGCTCGCTTCCCGGAACGCGGTCGCGCCGAACAGGTGTGGCACGAGGGCGCAGAACGGCCGATCGGTGAGCGTCGGGAGGAACAGCGGGAGCTTGTTGATGTCCTCGACCACGACGTCGTAGGGGTTCGCCCGCAGCAACTGGCGCACTACGCCGCGCGCGTGCAGCGCGAAGGTGTGTCGCCCGCCCGAGCGACGCACCCGGAGACCATCGAGCTGCGCCTCGCGTGGCGCCCCCGGCCAACCGCTCGCCACCAGGTCGACCGCGTGGCCGCCGCGAGCCAGGCGCCCGAAGATCTCATGCAAATGCGTCTCGGCACCCCCGGCGTGTGGGTTCTCGCGGTCGTTCCAGTTGACGAGCAGGATCCTCACAGCGCGCCGGATTCCCGCGCCACCGCGTCGAGCACGCCGTTCACGAACCCCGGTGCCTTGGCGCCCGCGAACCAATGCGCGAGCTTCACGGCTTCATCGATGACCACGCGTGGCGGCGTGGAGCCCTCGGCGAGCTCCGCGAGCGCGAGCCGGAGGATGTTGCGCTCGATCACGCCGACGCGCTCCAGCCGCCAGTGTTCGGCGGCGTCCGCGACTCGCGCGTCGAATTCGGGGAGTCCGGCGATCGCCTGGGCCGCGAGGTCGGCACCGCGGTCGTAGCCCTCCGGGAGGCGGCCGTAGGCCGCCGCGACCCGGCGCACGACCGTCTCGATCGACGGCCGGCCGGAGAGGTCCCAAGCGTAGAGAAGCTGCAGCGCGCGGGCGCGGGCCTTAGTCTCTGGGCGCTGCACGCGTGAGCTGGCCCAGGACGTCGGCCGTGGAGAGGGCCGCGTCGACCGCCTCGTACCCCTTGTTGCCGGCGGCGCCGCCGGCCCGGGCCAGGGCCTGCTCCAGCGTGTCGGTGGTGAGCACCCCGAAGCCGACCGGGAGCCGGTGCGCCAGCGCGACGTTGCCGAGCCCACGTGTGGCTTCGCCCGCGACGTACTCGAAATGGGGGGTCTCGCCCCGGACCACGCACCCCAGCGCGACCAGCGCCGCATACCGCCCGCTCGCGGCGGCCGCTTCGGCCGCCACCGGCAGCTCGAACGCGCCGGGCACCCAGATCACGTCCACCCGCGCCTCCGGCACTCCCTTGTCGCGGAAGCACTCGCGCGCGCCGTCCAAGAGGCGTGCGGTGACGAGCTCATTGTAGCGGCTGACGAGGACGGCCACGCGACCTTCTCGCGGCGCGCGCGGCGAACCCTGAATCTCGGCCACAGTCAGTGGGTAAGCAGGTGGCCGAGCTTGTCCCGCTTGACGTCCAGGTAGGAGCGGTTCTCGTCGGAGGGTGTCATCACGATCGGCACGCGCTCGACGATCTCCAGGCCGTAGCCCTCGAGCCCCACGAGCTTCATCGGGTTGTTGGTGAGGACGCGGATCGCGGAGAGGCCCAGGTCCAGGAGGATCTGCGCCCCGATGCCGTAGTTGCGCAGGTCGGGCTTGAAGCCAAGCTCGCGGTTCGCTTCGACGGTGTCGTGGCCGGCGTCCTGGAGCTCGTACGCCTTCAGCTTGTTGAGGAGCCCGATGCCCCGCCCTTCTTGATCGAGGTACACCACCACGCCACGACCCTCCGCGGCGATCATGCGCATCGCCGAGTGCAACTGCCACCCGCAGTCGCACCGCCCCGAGCCGAACACGTCGCCGGTGAGGCATTTGGAGTGCATCCGCACCAGGACGTTCTTGCGGTCCTGCACGTCCCCGTAGATCAGCGCCACGTGCTCGGCCGCGTCCACGTCGTTGCGGTAGCCCACGATGCGGAACTCGCCGAAGGGCGTCGGCAGGCGCGCCTGGGCCACGGCGTGCACCAACCGCTCGTGCGCCAAGCGGTACGCCACGAGCTCGGCGACCGTGATGAAGGTCAGCTCGTGTTGCGCGGCGAACCGCTCCAAGTCGTCCTGCCGCGCCATGGAGCCGTCCGGGTTCAGGATCTCGCAGATCACGCCCGCCGGGTACAGCCCCGCGAGGCGCGCGAGATCCAGGCTCGCTTCCGTCTGGCCCACCCGTTGCAGCACTCCGCCCGGACGCGCCCGCAACGGGAACACGTGACCGGGGCGTCGCAGGTCGGTGGGCACGCTGGACGGATCGACCGCCACGCGGATGGTGGCGGCGCGGTCCGCCGCCGAGATGCCGGTGGTGACACCGAAACGAGCGGCGGCGTCGATCGACACAGTGAAGGCGGTTTCGTGCGCCTCGGTGTTGTGCTCGGCCATCTGGGTAAGGCCCAGGGCCTGACAGCGCTCGGGCAGGAGGGTCAGGCAGATCAACCCGCGCGCATGCGTCGCCATGAAATTGATCATCTCGGGGGTGACCTGCTCGGCGGCGCCGACCAGGTCTCCCTCGTTCTCGCGGTTCTCGTCGTCGGCCACGATCACCAGCTTGCCGGCGCGAATGTCCGCGATCGCCTGTTCTATCTTGCGATGCTGCATAGTTGCCTCACGTACTTCCCGAGCACATCTCCCTCGACATGAACGCGGTCGCCGACGCCGAGCGTGCCGAGCGTCGTGTGCTCGCGCGTAAACGGGATCAACGAGATCTGCACGAGATCCTTCCCCGGCAGCTCGTTGATCGTGAGACTCACGCCGTCCACCGTGATCGCGCCGTGCGGAATCGACACCTCCCGCACCGCGTCGGGCACACGCAGGTCGTACACCCATGCGTCGCCACGCCGTTCGACACGCTGCACCACCGCGACCCCATCCACGTGCCCCTGGACGATGTGGCCTCCCAGCCGATCCGTCGCGCGCAGTGCACGCTCCAGATTCACGGGGCGCCCCGCCGCGTACTCGCCGAACAACGTACGCCCCTCCGTCGTCTCCACCACGTGCACCGTGAATCCACCCGGCAATGCCCGCTCGACCGTGAGACAGGCGCCGTTCACCGCGATGCTCTCACCCTTCTTCAGACCCCTGTAGGGGGCCTGGATCTTGAGCGTGAGCCCCGTTTCTCGTCTGCCGTTTCCCTCTTGCCGCGTCGCCTTCGCGATTCGGCCCACGGCACTTACGACCCCGGTAAACATAGCCGCCTATCCAATACCAATAATGTATCAGAGCCCAGAGCCCTTCGCTCCACCGGCGTCCAGCGCGGCGCGGCCGCGAGGGGGTGCGGCGGCACTCCGGGAAAGGCCGGAACGGCGCCCTCTCCGAGCCACACCGGCGCCTGCACCCAATAGAGCCGGTCCACCAGCCCGTCGGCGAGGAGGCGCGCGCCCAGCGCCCCTCCCCCTTCGCACAAGAGCGACTGGATGCCGGCGTCGCGCAACATGCGGAGTCCGTCCCGCAACGTCGTGGGGCGGAACACGCGCACGCCGCTGTTCTCGAGCTGCGTGACGCTCGACGACGGCGCGTCGAGCGACGACATGACCCACGTCGGCACCTCGCGCGCCGTGCTCACGAGCTGCACGCCCAGGTTGAGCATCGCGCGCCGGTCGAACACGACGCGCACCGGCGGCCGGCGCGGCGTGACCACTCCGCGCACCGTGAGCTGCGGGTTGTCGCGGAGCGCGGTCGTGCCGCCGACGGCGATCGCGTCGAAGCCGGCGCGCAGCCAGTGTACGTGCTCGCGCGCCGCTTCACCGGAGACCCACTGCGAGCTACCGGCGGCGTCGGCAATGCGGCCATCGATCGATGTGGCGAGCTTGAGGGCGACGAACGGTCGCTCGGCCTGCTCCCGCGCGAACAGGAACGGCGCATTGAGCGCCGCGGCCGCCTCGGCGAGCAGGCCAATCGACACCACCACACCCTTGGCGCGCAGCACCGCGGCGCCGCCCCGCGCCTGTGGGTCCGGATCGGCCAGCGCCGCGACGACCCGGGCCACGCCGGCGGCGAGGATCGCGTCGGTGCACGGCGGCGTCTTGCCGTGGTGCGCGCACGGTTCGAGGTTCACCACCAGGGTGGCGCCGCGCGCACGCGCGCCCGCGGCCTCGAGCGCGACGACCTCCGCATGCGGTCCGCCGTACTCGGCGTGGTGACCCTCGGCCACCACCCTGTCTCCCGCGAGCACGACGGCGCCGACGAGGGGATTAGGAGCAACGCGCCCCCAACCCCGGCGTGCGAGGTCGAGGGCGCGTTCCATGGCCGCCCGCTCCGCGGGCGCTCGCTCAGAATCCGAAGCGAATGCCGATACCTCCGAAGGCATGGGCCGCCTTGGGATCGAAGTCCTGGAACTGCGTGACGTACTGCTGGTCCTTCCCCGCTTGCAAGCCAATCTCGCCTACAAGCTTCACGGCCGCGAGGGAGAGGCCACCGTTCACGAATGCCACGGCGCGCGTGTTGGTCGGGTTGATCACCACCGTCCGCACGCTCGTCGGGGTAACGGCGTCGTAGAACCGGATGTTCGTGTCATTCGACTTGTAGCGGTCCACCCCGATTCCCGCCGCGAGGTCCAGAGCGGCGAGCTTCCACCCCGCGATCGCGCGGTAGCTGTCGCCCGTCAGATCCATGGTGAACTCGAACTCGTCGCCCGTGCCGATCATGGGCCCGAGGGTGCCGTAGCGGAGCCGCGGGACCTTGCGGTGCATCCAGCTGACGGAGACCGCGGGAACCGGAAAGGCACCGTTGAGCACGCCCACCCGGAGGCCGTACCCGATTCCCAACGCCGCGTCGAGGAACTTGGTGGCATCTGCGTCTACGGTGAGATTGTCGATTCCCGTCGGCAGGATCAGCGCGGAGCCGAGCACGTCCACGGCGAGCAGGCCGCCCCCCAGACCCTTCGTCAGCCCGACAGCCCCTTCAATGACCGGCGCGGGAACCGCCCCGTTGAAGCTCGTGGGCACCGGCGTCCGGTTGGTCGCCGTGGGATCGGGGAGCGCCGCCTTAATCGCGTTCACCCGCGCGGTGAGCGCAAAGTGCCCGAGCCCGCCAAGCGAGCCGGCGGTGCCGATCACCGGATTGCCGCCGGTGACGACCATGCCCGCGAGGGGATAAAACGCCCGCACCCCGTCCACGGCGGCTTGGCATGCCGCCTGGACGAAGGCGTTGGCCGACGCGCACTGCGGCTCCTGCGCTGCGAGGGGAGCCGCACCTGAGATCATTGCGAGTACCATCACGATCCGACGCATCTGGCCTCCTACCGTTCCGCGAATTTCACGCCCTGGGTCCCCGCCCGAACCTCCCCAATCATCCATGCTGCAATGCCCGCCCGTTTGGCCGCCGCAATCACCGCCTCGGTGTCGTCCCGGGCCGCGACGGCGATCATGCCGACGCCCAGGTTGAATACGCGGCGCATCTCCCCGAGCGACACGTCGCCCGCGCGCATCAGCACCCGGAACACCGGCGGCCACGACCACCCGCGCGCATCGACCACGGCCTCACAGCCCGCCGGGAGCACGCGCACCAGGTTACCGGGGATGCCACCGCCCGTGATGTGCGCGAGCCCATGCAGGCGCGACAGGACGGGCGCGACGGCCGTGAAGTAACTCGTGTGCACGTCCAGCAACACCTGGGCCACCGTGCGGCCGGTGTCGGGAAACGGGTCGTGCACATCGAGGCGCAGTTGATCGAATACGATGCGCCGTGCCAGAGTGTACCCGTTGGTGTGCAGTCCGTTCGACGCGTAGCCGATCAACACGTCGCCGGCGCGCACCAGGTTCCCGTGCAACGCGGCCGATTCCTCCACCACGCCGACGATCGACCCCGCCAGATCGTAGTGCCCCGGCTGGTACAGGTCGGGAAGCTGGGCCGTCTCCCCACCGGCGAGGATCATGTCGTGGGCGCGGCAGCCGCGCGCCACACCCGAGACGATCGCGGCCGCGGTCTCGGGGTCGAGCTCGGCGGTCGCGAGGTAGTCGAGCAAGGCCAGGGGACGAGCGCCGTGCACCAGGATGTCGTTCACACAGTGGTTCACCAGGTCCTCACCCACGGTGTCGTGGATCCCGGCACGCGCGGCGACCAGCACCTTGGTGCCGACCCCGTCGGTCGAGAGCACCAGCACCGGGCGCTGGTAGCCGGGCGGCACCCGTACCATGCCGCCGAACGCGCCGATCTCGCCGAGCGCGAGCGGCGTGCGCGTGGTGCGTACCAGCGCCGCGATCCGGCGCTTCGCTTCGTCGGCCGTGTCGAGCCGCACGCCGGCGGCGGCGTAGCGATCGGTCATCCGGCGCCGGCGTCGTCCAGGTCGAAGTGGACGAGCTCCTTGAACGCGCGCACCCGAGCCCGCACGTCGGCGCGGGTCACGTGCTCGAGTCCCTGCACGCCGAACCGCTCCACCGCGAACGACCCTAGCGCCGCGCCATACACCATGGCACGCCGCAGGTTCGGCACCGTGACGTCATCGCTGGCGGCGAGGTAGGCCATGAAGCCGCCCGCGAACGCGTCCCCCGCGCCGGTGGGATCGAACACTTCCTGAAGCGGGTAGGCGGGGACCTTGAACACCGCGTCATGGTTCACCAGCAGGGCGCCGTGCTCGCCCTGCTTGATGACCGTCATCTTGGGACCGCGCTCGAGCACCCAGCGCGCCGCGCGGTAGATGTTCCAGTCGCCCGAGAGCTCGCGCGCCTCGGAGTCGTTCACCATCAGGATGTCGATGTGGCGCAGCAGCTCGAGCAGCAGGTCGCGCTTGGAATGAATCCAGTAGTTCATCGTATCGCAGGCGACCAGCGCCGGCTGCTTCACCTGGTCGAGCACCCCGAGCTGCAGCTCGGGATCGATGTTGCCGAGAAACAGGTAGCGGGCGTCGCGGAACTTCGGCGGCAACTTGGGGCGGAACTCGGCGAAGACGCCGAGCCGGGTCTCGAGGGTCTCGCGGCTGGCAAGGTCGTAGGAATACTTTGCCTTCCAGCGGAACGACTCGCCCGGGGCCTGCTCCACGCCCGAGAGGTCCACGCCGCGCGCCTCGAGCGCCTTGAGCGCGCCGAGCGGATAATCCGTCCCCACCACCCCCACCACCTGGACCGGGTGCAGGATCGCGCCGGCGGCGCTGAAGAACACGGCCGACCCGCCGGGCGCGTCCGCGGTTTCACCGAACGGCGTGTACACCGAGTCCAGGGCGATCGAGCCCACCACGAGCAGACTCACGTCACATCCGATCCGGGGCGCTGATCCCCAGGAGGTGGAGGCCGTTGGCGAGCACCTGGCGCACCGCCGCCGCCAGCACGAGGCGCGCCGCCTCCTGGGGCTCGCCGAGCACGCGGTACTTGTGGTACCAGGCGTGCGCCAGGCGGGCGAGCCCCTCGAGGTAGCCGGTGACGCGGTGCGGCTCGAGCGCGGCCGCGGCGCCCGCCACGAGGGCCGGGAAGTCGGCGAGCTCTTTCATCAGGAGAAGCTCGTCCGGCTCATCCAGCGCCGACAGATCCGTGTCTTTCGCGGTGACGGTTTCCGGCGCGTGCCCGGCGACACGGAAGATGCCGCTCATTCGCGCATGCGCCATCTGGACGTAGAAAACGGGGTTCTCCTCGGTCTGGCTCTTCGCGAGGTCCACGTCGAAGACCAGGTGCGAGTCTCCCCGTCGCATGAGGAAGAAGTAGCGCACGGCGTCGCGCCCCACTTCGTCGACGAGCTCTCGCACCGTCATGTAACTGCCGGCACGCTTGGAGATCTTCATCTCGGCGCCGCCCTTCATCACGGTCACCATCTGGTGCAGCACGTACTCGGGGTAGCCCGGCGGGATGCCCATCTCGAGGGCCTGCAGCCCGATGCGCACGCGGGTCACGGTGCTGTGGTGGTCCGCACCCTGGACGTTGATCGCGCGCGTGAACCCCCGCTCCCACTTGTCGATATGATAGGCGACGTCGGGCAGAAAATACGTATACTCGCCACCTTTTTCCGCCCGCTTGCGCATCACGCGGTCCTTGTCGTCACCGAAGTCGGTGGTCTTGAGCCAGAGCGCGCCGTCCTTCTCGTAGGTGTGCCCGGCGGCCACCAGCCGGCGCGTCGTCTCCTCGACCTTGCTGGTCGTGTACAGCGACGACTCGAGGAAGTAGACGTCGAACTTGACGCCGAACGCCTGCAGGTCCGTGTCCTGCTCCTTGCGCAGCTCCTGCACGGCAAACCGCCGTACCGCCTCGAGGTCCGCTCCCTCCGGATCGTTCAGGTGGGCAGCGACGTAGCGCTCGGCGATGTCCCGGATGTACTCGCCGTGATAGCCGCCTTCCGGAAGCACTGCCGGGCGGCCGCGCAATTCCTGGATCCGCGCCTGCACGCTTCGCACGAGGCTCAGGATCTGGCCGCCCCCGTCGTTGTAGTAGAACTCGCGCGTCACGCGCCAGCCGGTCCACTCGAGCAGCGACGCGATCGCGTCGCCCAGGGCTGCCTGGCGGCCGTGACCGACATGCAGCGGACCGGTTGGGTTGGCCGAGACGAACTCCACGTTCACGGACCGACCCTGCTCCACGTCGCTCCGGCCATAGCGGTCGGCCGCCGCCAGCACCGCCTGGAGGGCGCTCGCGAGCTGGGCTTCAGCAAGAAAGAAGTTGATGAACCCGGGACCCGCGATTTCGATCTTGCGGACCAGACCCTGTGGCAGCTGGAGGGTCGCGACCAGCCGCTCGGCGACCGCGCGGGGCTTCTGCTTGAGCGACTTGGCGAGCGTGAGCGCCAGGTTCGTGGCCACGTCCCCGTGCGCGGGGTCGCGCGGCCGCTCGAGCTCGACCGCGGACGGCGAAAGGGACACCTCCAGCCGCGTCGCGGCATCCGCCAGCGCCGCGCGGATCACCTCGTGCGCCTTCACTTGTCGCCGGAGTTCTTTTTCTTCTTGGCGCGCTCGGCGGGCTTCGTCTCGACCGCGGGCTTCGACTCGGGGCTGGGCTTCGACTCGGCCGCAGGCTTGGTGTCTTCCTTCTGCTCCTGCTTCTCTCCGGCCCGCTTGTAATCGGTGATGTAGAAGCCCGAGCCCTTGAACACCAGCCCGGTACCACCCGAGATCTGCCGCTCCGCCATTTTACCGCAGGTAGGACACTTCACGCGGCGACTGCTGTTCATCGTCGGGTAGAACTTCTCGAACCCATGTCCGGCTGGGCACTTATACTCGTAGGTCGGCATCGCACAACAACTTAGCCGAGCAATGCCGAGAGGTCAACTCACACGAGCGCGAGCCACGCGGCGAGTGTCGCCGCTTTCTCGTCGGCGCGCCACGGCCCTCCAAGCGAGCCACCCAGGTCCATCACGGCACGGCGGAGCGCGTCCGGCGACCGCTTGAGGCGTGTCGCCGCAGTCTCGTATAGGGAGCGCTCGACCAGCGTGGTACACGGCAACCGCGCGGTGCGCGCCGCGCCCTCGAGCGCGGTCCGAAACAGTTGTCCTTCGAGGGCGTGGGCCCGGATGTGATCGTTACCGATCCTGGCGGGATCGATGAGACTCCCCACCACCAGCGCGACACGCCGGACCTTGCGTCCCTCGCGGCGATACTGCTTCAGGAGTGCGCCGAGCGACCGCTTGGTGACGCGCTCGACCAGGGCGCGGAGATCCCGCTCGAGCTTGGCGGCCTGGCCGGGCCGGGCGTCCATCACCGCATGGTAGGGTTGCCGGGAGGTGGGCACGTGGGCGTCGCTCAGTTCGATCGCACGCCGATCGATCACGCGCGGCGAGCGCGCCGTCCCCTCCACGAGCACCGCCGTGGCCCAACCGGATTTGACGCGGCAGCCGAGAGCAGTGCGGCTCACCTGGGGCGTTTTCGTTTCGTGCGCTTTCGTTCAGCTGCGGCGACTGCTTGCACCGCCCAGGGCCGCAGCGCGTCGACGTCCTCCAGGAGATCCGCCGGCACCTGGTAGTACTGCATCACCTCGCCGTTCTCACCGAACGGCCGAAATGGACTCATGCCCCGCGCCTCGAAATCCGGTCGGCTGGCGTCGTCCCCCTTGAGGTACAGCGCGTCGTCGGCGACCAGCGCGAAGAAGAGGTCCCCGGAGTAAATCCCCACGCCGCCGAACATGCTCCTGGCCCTCACGCGCGGCACCACACGGCCGAGCTGCTCGAGTACGAAGGTCTTGAAGCTGGGAGTAACCGTACTAGAACTCGCGCTTCTTCATCTCCGAGAAGAAGTCGCGCAGCTCGACATCTTCTTCCCGTTCCGGAGGAAGCGTGTCGTCGTATTGCCGGCGCTTGTTGGGTTTCGCCTTCGCGGCCTTGGCCGCATTCTTTTTCGCCAACGCGGCCAACTTGCGCTCCTCGCCTTTGGGCATAGATCGAGCTCCTGACGGAAGTAGTGTGACGCTAAAGCTGCGCCGATGGATGCGCCCCGCGCAACGCCTCCGTTGCGGTCCGGGCCAAGTCGAGGAGAACCCAGTACGGGGGTGGGTATCCCTCCCGGCGGGTCCAGCGCGTCACCGCCTCGCTGACGCGAGCCGCCACCCACCGTTGGCGGGCCGAGAACGCGCGGTTGCGGAGGGCCGCCCGGGCGGACATCCCCTGCGGAACGGGACCCTGCCCGCCGAAACCACCCACGAGCCAGCTATACGCCTTGGCCAACCGTGCCACCGGCAGCTGGTACCAGGGGTAGGAGAGCGCATCCCCCGCCTCCGCGCCTTCGAGCATGGCGTCGATGGCGGCATTGTCGATGTGGTCCTGCATCAGCGCGCCGGCGTCGCGCCATTCCGCCACGACCACCAGCTGCGGATCGTATTCCAGATCCGACGGTTCCTGCGTCTCGAAGTGGCGTACGCCGAACGCCGATAGCCAGCGACGCAGGCCGGGAGCCGAGATCGTGGAGAGCCCGGTCCACAGCCGCACTCCCAGCTCGCCATAGACCGACGAGGCCACCTCCGAGCAGAAGAGCCGCGAGGGGTCTGTGTAATCCATTTCGAAATCATACGCGATGTGTCCCGACCGCGCGCGCTGGAGCGCCAGCGACGCGGCCCGGTGGGGGAGCAGTGGGTCCGCGATCAGTGCCGGCAGCGCCGCCCGCAGGCGCAGTACCATGATCCGGAGCTTCTTGTCCCGGAGGTACGCGTCCGCGGTCGAGACGGCGACACCGCGCTCGATGTGAGCCTCGATCACGGAGGCCGTGTGCGAAATACTGTCGACGTGCACCAGCCCCACGTGCGAGAAGTTGCCGGGGTAGTCGTTCCCGCGGGCGATGAGCGCCGACGTCGGATAGCCACTCCGCGACACGAGGATATCGCCGGAGCGGATCTCCACCCCGTGCACGCTCGCCGCCGGTGCGGCCGAGGGCTCGCGGCGACCTTCGAGGAGGGAAAAGCCGCTGTCGGGATGCTGAAGCATCGTCTCTTCCACCGCGCCCCGGAACCCATAGAGGGAGCGGTACAGACGCGCACGCGCCCCGGCGCTCGCGACGTGCCAGCCACGCGACTGCCACTTGATCGCCTCCCGCAGGCGTCCGGAGAGCCGCACGTAGTCCCGGAGGTGGCGCGGGCACGCGGCGACGAGCGGCGCCAGCCCAAAGAACCGGCGCTCGACCGAATCGAGGGCCGCGGCGTCGGAAGGCACGGACACGCGCTGCAGCCGCTCGGCGGTGGCGGCGAGGCCCGAGAGCCCGTCTGCGGCAGCCCGGTCCGCCGTCCCACACCCGGCGACGCGTGCCTTCACATAGGTCGTTTCGAGGGAGCGCCACAGAGTATCCTGATTCCACGCGAAGGCGCGGCCCCGCTCGGGCGCGGGCGCCACCAACGGCTCCGCACCCGGAATGGACAACAGCACCCACAGGCCCACGAGCGAGGCGGCGACGGCGCCGGCAGTGGTCAGGCGGCGACTCACCGCCACTCGCCCGCGATCTTCGCAGTCCGGATCTGGTCGAGGTTGGGGTACACGCGCTTGAGGTACGCGTCACCTTGCAGGCGAATCGAGTCCTGGGACGGGCGCTCGCCGTACTGCCCGTACAGACCGTCCACGACCTGCAACCCTTCCACCACCTGTCCGATGGGAGCGAACCCGAGCGCGTCCAGCCGCAGGTTATCGGCCAAGTTCACGAACAGCTGCGTCGTGCGGGTGTTCGGTCCCGCGCTCGCGAAGACGACGGTCCCGCGTCGATTGGGATGGCGCACCGGATCATCCGGAATGAGCTGAGTCGACCAGGACCGACCGAGCTGCGGGTCGGCCGGCAGTCCGAATTGAACGACAAAGCCTCGGACTACCC
>Ga0114129_10003235_pt1 | contig 22866 bp, 19 predicted proteins | sample RhiMetdeltSRZDD1_FD_80071 | JGI IMG/M metagenome (GOLD analysis project Ga0114129, IMG submission 80071) | Populus rhizosphere microbial communities from Tennessee, USA - Rhizosphere MetaG P. deltoides SRZDD1 (version 2) (version 2) | ecosystem: Host-associated > Plants > Roots > Rhizosphere >... | reverse complement strand
GGAGCGAATGGAGGCCCGAAGTCCCCTGGATGAGCCTCTACTTCAGCGTGGGAGTCTGGCTCAGCTTGTGCCTCGTCTTCGTGTGAGCGAGCAGGGACCCCTTCGTCTCCTCCGCGGCGCCGTGGGGTTCGCTCGTGCGGCCCGGCGAACTAGTGACCCGAAACCGCAGTAATCCGGTTGAGCATGGCGTCCACCTCGTCGCGCTGCGCCGCGATGTACGCGCAGTGCAGGCGCTCACTGCGACGGTAGGGCGTCCCGCGCACGCTCGCGAGCCCATTGTCGCGCTCCTGGCATGTGGCGAGGATTGCGCTATACCTGGAGCGGAAGTAGCGGAGGTTGGACGCCAGATCGACGAAGCGCTCGTCCGAGAGGAGCTCGACCGCGTGGTTGGTCTTGCCCATCCTGAGCGGTGACTGGAGCGTGAAGAGCCTGAACCTCGTCTCGTACAGGTCGTTCGGCTCGTGGACGGCCAGGGTCTTCAGCAGCGCCCCGTGTCGCGTGGGAAGCCAGTCGAACTCGTGCAGCGCGTCCCGCTGGGGACCGTCGGCCTGGATGGCGCGGTCGTCCTCGATGTTCCCCTCGGTCCCGAGCTCGGCGAGGTTCACGAACTCGTTGGCGGGAACGGCGAGGTTGAAGAGGTGCAGCAGCTTGACCGTGCGCACGGCCAGCGGCGTCCAGATGTTCGCGGCCGCCAGCGCGTTGCGCAGGGTGTGGACGCAGTTATCGGCCCACAGGCTCCAGTTGTAGTCGGCTTCGCCCTGGGCGTACTCGCGGTTCTTGTCGTTCAGAAAGGCAACCACCTCGTCGAGCATGCGTTCGGTCACCGGCATGCGCGCGCAGAAGACCGACCGCGCGAACTGCAGCGCCAGGTCGGTGCCGATCACCTGGTGTTCGACGAAATCTTGAAGACTTCGCTGGCCGTCCGTCGGGTAGTCGTGGAGCTCGACACCGTGATAGACGCCCCGGGCGATGACCTCGCGCACCGTGGCGTCGAAATGGGCCCGCGTCAGCCGCTGGCCGGGCGCGAGATTGCCCCGGAAGAACAGGTCATAGCCCGGGACCGCGACCCAGTTGATGTTCCGGAACCATCGGCCCACGCTGATGCCCGCCCCGTGCTCGGGGTCGTGCAGATCGGTCGCCGTCACCCGGCATCGCCGTAGCCGGGGGAAAGGCGCCTGCTCGTCCTTGCACGCTCCCTTGATGTACATGACCGCGTGACCCGTGACGCCACCACGGCCTTTCGTGTCGGAGCGGAACTGGCTGGTTGCACACAGCTCCACGTAGTACGGGAAGAGCTGGTCGTACGCCGGGTCTGGGCGGCGCTCGATGATGATGCGATCCGGTGTCAGCATGAACCGCGACAGCGGGCTCTGGTGGCCGCAACCACCGAGCAGGACCATGGAGAGGCCCACGACGAACGCGCTCACGACGAGCACCGCGAATCGTTTCATGGACGGGCGTCCCCAGCGGCTAGAGCAGCGTCCGCATGATCTTCATGAGCGCATCGCCAAGGTGCACCTCGGCGGTGATGAGCGGCAGCATCGGCAGCGCGATGAGCGCGACGATCCCGATCATCACCCGCTTGCTGATCGGAAGCGGCATCACGCGCCAGACGGCATCGAAGAGGCGGCCGCTGTACGCCACCGGTCCGAGCTCCGGAGAGTCGAGCATCGCGTCGTTTCCGAGGTCCTCGTCGAGGATCCAGCGCCGCCGCAGCCGACGATGGTGCTCGCCGACGAGCACCCCGTAGTCGGAGAGTGCCTGGAGTCGCGCCACCCACACCGGCGGCGTGAAGACCAGCAGCGGTACGAGCATCAGGATTGAAGTAAAGACGACGAAGGCGCCTATCGGGATCGCCAGTGTCGAAAGGGTGACCCCGTGGTAGACCACGTCGTGCGCCCAGACGGCGCTCAGCACGGCGGAGAGCGCGAAGGCCGGCGCCACGAAGGCCATCGGCACCATCTCGAGAAACCCGAGCCCGGCGGCCCCGTCGGGATGCGTTGGCACCAGGTCGAGGTTGAGCCGGGAGACCCGCCACATCAGCGCCGTTGCCACGACCAGGCGCCAGAGCCACACCATCAGGAGCGCTTCGAAGATCGGACGAGCGATCCAGCGAAACCAGAAGAGGGCGAACCTCAGCGCGAACAGCGGCGGATCGCTCACCGTCCAGTTCACCTCGTGCTCGTCCCACAACATCGGGCTGGTGAAGGTCCAGACCATCACGAGGCTCCCGATCACGACCCACGGCCGCCACCCGTCGCGCCACGCCATGGTCCACCGGACGATCTCGACGAGACGCTGTCGATCGGCACCAGTCACGAGGCCACTCCGGACGAAGTAGGGCATGATCCCGCTGAAGAGCCGGTGCGCGATCGCTTCGTCGATGATGAACAGCGGAACGGCCACCAGGAACCGGACGTGGACGCCGAAGTGCTGGAGCAGCGGCTCTTCGATCGCGCCCGGCCACAGCCGGTTCGCGACAACCGCGGCCACCACCAGCGGCACCCACGTGATGAGCACGGCCAAGCCCACACGGCGGTAGACACCAAGGCCGTGAGCCGGGATCAGTCCGAGCGCGCGCTGCGCCCGGAAGAACACGTCGCCGCGAACCGGCGAGAACTCGCATTCGACTGCGCCGTCATGGCTCCGCAACAGCCGAAGCGCCTACGGCGCGCTCGGCGCGCTGCTCGCGGTCATGCTGTGGATGAACACTGTCAGCAAGGTGCGGAGCCCTAGATCACAGCGGTCAGTCGCTCAGCAACTTTTCGATGTCGATGGTGGAACGATGGCCGATGTCATCCGTGTGGGCGGCCAGGAACTCGTCGGCCCTGCGGCGCCCTTCGTCGCGCAGGAACGTGAAGAATGCCCATTCGGGGTTGAGCTTCGAGGAGACGCCCAGGCGGGTCATCATCTCGCTCGCGATCATGTGGACCCGCATACCCGCCCACCGCGCGCCTTCCTTGTCGCCCGGATTCACGACACGCCGCAGGACGGCGATCATGCGCAGCTCCTTCAGCAGGCTCGCGTTGAAAGACACCTCGTTGACTCGATTGATGATCTCGCGTGCCGTGCGGGGAATGCCCGGGCGCTCGACGGGATTGACCGGGATCAGAATGGTGTCCTGGGAGTCGCACTCTTGGATGAGCGGCGTGATTGGTGGGTTACCGGCGTAGCCGCCGTCCCAGTAGGCTTCACCGTCGATCTCGATCGCCTGGAACATGAAGGGCAGGCATCCCGACGCGAGCAGCGCATCGGAGGTGACGTCCTTGTTGCGAAAGATTCGCATCCGGCCTGTGCGGACGTTGGTGGCGGTGACGAACAGCTTGATGGGCGCGGTGGCCAGCCGGTCGAAGTCCACGCACCTCGAGAGGACCATGCGCAGCGGGTTGAGGCCGGAGGGGTTCACATCATAGGGCGAGAACACCCGCGACGCGAAATCGAAGGCCAGATATAACGGGTTGCTGTCGATCGTCCAGCGACCGAGCATGACGTCGATTGGCCCTCGGCGTAGCGGGCTGAACTCTCCCACACGTGCGACCGCGTTCCAGAAGCTCTCGAGCGCTTCGCGGGCGCCCTCGGCCCCTCCCTGCGCATGTCCGGCGACGAGGACGGCGGCGTTCATCGCGCCCGCCGAGGTGCCGGAGACGCCCTCGATGTGTAACCACGGCTCCTCCAGGAGACGATCCAGAACGCCCCAGGTGAAGGCGCCGTGGGCTCCTCCGCCTTGAAGCCCGAGATCGACGCGTATCGGGTCGCGCTTCGACGCTCTGAGAGTGACTGCGGCGCTCCGTGCGGTCATCTACGTGAACTCCATTGCCAGGCGTTGCGCTTCGACCGTGTGTGCCGCGGCGTGCTGCGATTTCGAGGAGTACCAAGAAGCATGTCGACCTCACTAGGGCCTTTCAGATGGCACCACCGGGCTCGATGGTCTCTAAGCGCGAAAACGATGCGGTGGGACACAGGGAGGGTCTCGAAACTCGAGCAACCGATCAGCGAGGGGGGAGTCCGATGAGTACGTTAGTCGCGATCGCGTACAAAGATCCGTATCGAGCCGAAGAAGTGCGCATCATGCTGCGCAAGATGCACCGGGACTATCTGGTGGACATCGATGACGCCGTGGTGGCCGTGAAGGACGACGTGCGGACCGCCAACCCCGAGCGGGTGCTGGAGGAGCTGAAAGGAACGGGCGGCGCGATCCTCAAGAGCTCGCTCTCGCACGAAGACGAGGCTCGACTCCAGAAGGCGCTCAGCGCCGGCAAGGCGGCGTAGCTGCACATCACCGTCGAGCTCGAGAAGGCGACCCTGACCCAACTGCTCGCCGAGCTCCTGCCGATCACGATTTTGCTCGACGAAACGCGAGGCCTCGGCGGCCGCTGGGTCAGGATTCACCCCGTTCGACACGTGGAGATCAACGCCAGTCGGGGCATTCGCCTGATCACCAGCGGGGAGCTGCGTTGGACTGTCGGCTTCTTGCCCGTCACGCTCACGATCGAGCGGCTGGTGCTGATGCTCAGGCCGATGGTGACGGGCGCCGGCGCGGCGAGCCAATTGCTGTTCCGGCCGGTGCTGGAGAATGCCGACCTGCGTAACGTGCCCGCCCTTCTCGATCGGGGGATCGTCTCAGTGGTCAACGGCGCGCTGGAGGCGCGGAGCAGCCGATTGGCCTGGGACGTTGGGCGGACACTCGCGTTGCGCTTCGTCCTTCCGGACACGCTGGACCCGCTCGAGGCTGCCTCAGTCGACGTCGAGGCGGCGCAGCTGCGCGTTCGCGATGACGTCCTCGAGCTCACCGTCACGCTCACCATGCACATCCGCCGCGTCGCGGCGGATCGCGCGACGGCGTCTCCAGCGGCCTGACGGGAGCGGATGCATTGAACCGCGGGCGGCTGCTCAAGCTCGCGCTCGTTCTCGGCCTCTGTGTGGTGATCGTAGGAGGCGGCGTGATGTGGGCGTTGCCCGCGCTGATCCGGCGCGTCGCTGCCGGCCAGATCTCCTACTATACGGGTCGCGCGGCCAGCATCGGGCACGTTCGTGTCAACCCCTTCACGGGCTGGCTGAGTATCCGGGATCTGCGGCTGGCCGAGCGCAAGAGCACCAATACGTTCCTCGATGTGCCACAGCTGGAGCTTCGTTTCGTGCCCAGCACGTTCTTGCGTTCCGAGGTCCGCCTGACCGAGCTCACCCTCGTCGCGCCCTCGATGCGCGTGGTCCGCACGACGTCTGGCGAGCTCAATCTCTCCGACCTTTTGGCGTCGATCGCGGCATCGCAAGCCTCGCCGCGCCGATGGACGGTGACGGTCGACCGACTGACGATCTCGAACGGTTCGGTGCACGCTCACGACGAGGCGGTCACGCCGCCGATCGATTGGCAGGTACGAGAGCTCAGCCTCGAGCTCGGCCCTGTCACGACGCGCGCCGGTGCTGCACCAGGGCGGGGCACGGCGCGCGCCCGGATCGACGAGGCCAAACTCGACCTCACGAGCGAGGCGCTGACGCTCAATCCACTGGCGGCGTTCGTGAAAATAGCGCTCGACGGCTTCGAGCTTCGCCGCCTCGGGCCGTACATGTCGTACGCGGGCGCGCCATACCATGTCAAGGGCGGACGGCTGGGGGCAGCGATCACCGCCACCCTCGGTCACGACGGCGAGCAGCTGACGAAGGCCGCGCTGTCCGGCACCGTGAGCGTCGAGGACGAGGCCGTAACGAAGACGGGCCACGATGATCCGTTCCTCGAGATTCCTCACGCCACCGTGAACGTCAAAGAGGCGGACTTGATCACGCGCTCGCTTTCGATCTCGAGCGCGGCCATCGAGCGCGCCAGGCTGCGAGCGCGACGCGACGCGCGAGGCGTCATCGACCTGGTCGACATATTCGGGACGACGGCGGGCGGCACGGCGCCGCCGGGCGCTGCGACAGTCGGTCCGCCGCCCACCGTCTCACGCCGGCTCGTCGAGGCGGTCGGCGCCCTCACACATCGCTTCGAGCGGATGCACGTCGAGCGGATCACGCTTGGGCCGAGCACCGCCACCCTGACCGACGAAGCGGTCAAGCCGCCCACCACGCTTGCGCTCACCGGGATTCAGACCACCATCACCGACTTCACGTGGCCCCCGCAGGGCCCTGCCGCCGTGACTTTCTCGGCGGCGCTTCCAGGGGGCGGCACGGTCGACGCGAGCGGCTCGGTGATCGCGCAGCCATTCGATGCACAGCTTGCCACCGAGGTGCGCAACGCGAACATGCAACCGTATCAGGCGTACGTTCCGGGCGTGGCCAAGTTGCGCGGGCGCGTCGGCGGAAACAGCCGCACCAGCATCGCGCTGAAGAACGGCACGCTGCTCCTCGCTTCGAAGGGCACCAGCTGGGGCCAGGGCATCGAGGTCTGGAAGCCGCACGCGAACCGGCCGGCTATCCGCGTCGAACGTATGGACATAGCCGGCATCGACTTCGAATGGCCTCGGCGCGGCCGGGTCGCGAAGGTGACTTTCCGTCGCCCCGAGGCGGAGATCGTCCGCGAGGCCGACGGCTCGTTCGACGTGGCAAAGCTGCTGACTGTGCCCGCGCCGCCCGCGGCTCCGGAGCCCGCGGCCTTTCCTCGGAGCGAGAGGACACGAGGCCCCCGTGCGGGCATGACACTCGATTTCCGCGAGATCCGCGTCGAGAATGGCTTCGTCCGCTTTCTCGATCGCACGACGACTCCGGCCTTTTCGAAGGATCTGTCACGACTCGCGCTGGTGGTCAACAACTTCGGCAATCGACCCGGCCGGCGCGCTCGGCTCGAGGCCACGTCCATCGTCGCCGGCGACTCGACCGTCGATCTCCGTGGCGAGCTCAATCCTATCGGCTCGCCGGTCTTCGTCGACCTGGTTGGGATGCTCGAGCGCTTGCCGCTCGCAAGCATCAATCCCTACGCCGGCCCCGCCATCGGCTGGGTGATCAAGAACGGCGAGCTCGATCAAACGATGCACTTCACGCTCGACGCCAGAGCGGTGGACGTCACCAACGAGCTCGTGGTCGGACAGCTTCAGGTCGCGCCCGCCGGCGCCACCGACGAGGTCAGGCGACGCCTCGGCATGCCGCTGGACCTCATCGTGGCGCTCGCCAAGGATCGTCGGGGCGAAATTCGCGTGACCATTCCGGTGACCGGTTCGCTCAACGACCCGCAGTTCGACCTGCGCGATGTCATCTGGACGGCTGTTCGCAGGGCCGTCGCCACCGTCGTGCTCACACCGTTTAGCGCCATCAGCCGTGCGGTTCGCAACGTGGACGCGCCCGAAGCGCCGATTGTCGACCCGGTGACGTTCGCGCCCGGCAGCTCGGTCATCAGCTCAGACATGGAGCAACATCTGCTGCGAGTCGCCGATGTCCTTCGCCGCTCCCCTTTCGTGAACCTTGCGCTTGCGCCAGCGACGGGGCCCGCAGACGTCGAAGCGCTGAAGACCCAGGCGTTGAACGCCAGGTTGCGCGCGTTCCAGGTGGAGCACGGCCTGTCCAGTGGGCCGGGTGTCGTCGCCGCGTACTTCGCTGAGCGGTTCCCGAACATCGAGCTGCCGACGGGCGTGGATCGACAACTTGCCCTGCTGCGCGAGCGTGAGCCTTCGCCCGACGCTCCGCTCAGCGAGCTGTCGCGACGCCGCCTCGACGCCACACGAGAGCGCTTGGTGTCCGTCGAAGGTATTCCGGCGGAACGACTCGTGGTCGCGGCGACGACGTCGGATGCGAAATTATCGGCCGGCGGCGGGGGAGGGGTGGAGCTCGCGGTCGTGGCCGGTGGCGAGTGACCGGTCGCGGACACCTCACTGGGCGCGGCGCCGGCTTCGGGGAGAGGCTGGGTCGCCGTTATCGTGCGTCCTCATCTGCGCAGCGAATTCTTGTAGATTGTGCCGTCCTTCATGATGACGAGCAGGTTCTTGTCCGGATCCTCGATCAGCCTGATGTTGGCGACGGGGTCGCCGTCGACGAGAAGGAGATCGGCGAGCGCGCCTTCCTCGACCACGCCGAGCTTGCCGGGATACGGATTCCGCTTCCCGGACAGTGCCAGGAGCTGGGCGTTGGTGCCGGTCGCCATGGCGAGCGTTTCGGCTGGGGTAAACCACCGCACCAGCTTGGTCAGCAGCGCTCCGTGACGCGGCGCCAGCTGTGGAGAGAACAGGATATCGGTGCCCCAGGCCGTCTTGATCCTGTACTTCTTCGCCAGCGAAAAAGTTCTGTCGGTGCCGGCGAACACCTCCAGGGCTTTGGCCCGTTCCGTCGAGCCAGGCGGAAACGCCTCGGCCAATTCGTCGGGAAACGCTTGCGTGCTCAACCAGACGCCCTTCTCGGCGATCAGCCTGGCGGTGGGTTCGTCCATCAGGTGGCCGTGTTCGATGCACTTCACGCCGGCGGCGATTGCCCGCTGGATCGAAACGGACGTATAGGCATGCACGGTGACGTACGTCCCCCAGTTCTCGGCGGCTTCGACGGCCGCGCGCAGCTCCGCCTCGGTGAAGGTGGACGCATCGAGCGGGCTGTGCGGCGACGCCACGCCTCCGCCGGCCGTCAGCTTGATCTGAGAGGCGCCCAACATGAGCTGCTCGCGCACGCGCAGGCGGACCTCGTCCGGACTGTCCGCGATCATGGCGGCTCCGGTCTGCTCCCCCCGCGACTGCGGGGAGCCGAGGAAGCGCGGCAGTTCGAACGGCTGGCGGAAGTCGCCGTGACCACTCGTGACGGTGATGATGGCGCCGGACGGGTAGATGCGCGGGCCGGCGACGGTGCCCTCGTCGACGGCGCGCTTGAGCGCGAAGGCTGGTCCGCCCAGATCGCGGACGGTGGTGAACCCGCGCATCAGCGTGGCCGTCGCCTCGGCACCTGCCACGAGGTTGAGATGACCGATGTCCCCAGCCAGCAGCGCGGCAGGCGTCGGCCGCACCATCATCGTGTGCCAGTGCATGTCGATCATCCCGGGCATCAGCGTGCGACCGCTCCCGTCGATGAGCACGGTCCCAGCGCTTCGATCGGACGGGATCGAATCCGTGGAGATGTGCTCGATCTTGTTGCCGCGCACCAGGACGTTTCGCGGCCCCGAAAGAGTGCCGTTGGTGCCGTCGAAAACTCGGACGTTCTGAAACAGCGTCACCGCGCCGCCTGAAGACGAGGAAGGGCTCGCGCTCGGCGGTTCCTGTGCCTGGCCGGTGTAGCAGACACTGGCCAGGAGTGCTGCCAATATCAATGGCCGAAGTTTCCCACGTTCCTCGACATGAACGCTGCTCCTCCGCGACGTTTTCGTGCCGGTGTCTGTCACATGAACTCCCAGCGGCTTTGAATGTCCTTCGCCTTTGGACCAGCGTTCCCCTCAGCCACTGAGTGGTCCCAGAGCCGAACGGTGGCGACGTGGGGCCGATCGTCTCTTTCTCACCCCTCACCGCCTGGTCTCCCCTTGGGGGAGCCGTCCTCACGCTCCGCGTTCGTGGCAGCGGCCAGCGCGTTGTCGGGTAGCGCTGGCCGACATGGGGATCAAGGACAAGGTGACGGAGGCGACATCGTGACCACACGACTCCGCATCGACGCCGCCGCCGGATCGCCGTACGTGTCGACCGGCCAGTTGCCATCTCCCGCTGTCGTGCGGGCGCTGGTGGCCGAGGCGCACGAGCGCTTCAGCTCCAACACGGAAGGTGAGAACTCCGACGTCTATCCGGCGCTGGCCCGGGTGCGCGGCGACCTGTTCGGGATCTGTGTCGCCGGCATCGGCGGCCTGATCTTCGAGGCCGGCGACGCGGAGTACGAGTTCTCGATCCTGAGCGTCTCCAAGCCGTTCGTGTTCGCGCTCGTCTGCCAGGCGATCGGTTCGGACGAAGCCCGGGAGAGGCTCGGCGTCTGCTACAGCGGGACCCTCGCGGCGGCGGACGAAGACAAGAAGTACGCCGGCTACGCCAACTACGACCTCTACGGCACGTACGAAGGCTACGGTCCGGTCGAACGCTACCTGATCGGCAACAACCCCCCGGTCCCCGAGATCTGCGCTCGCCGTTCGTGAATATCGCGCTGACGCCAGCGTGGAACTCACCGTCGTGAGTGGCGGCCAGTGAGTAGGCCGGCGCAGGCGGGCTCCGCGCCGCGCGCCGTTGACGGTGCGCTCCGGCGCGGCCAAGCCCTGTTCGATCTGTTGAAAGCGGCGTGGGTCGAGTACGAGCGAGACCACGCGCGCTACCTCGCCGTGGCCATGGTCTACTACGCGCTCGTCTCGCTGGTGCCGTTGCTCCTGCTGCTTCTGGCGGCGCTCGGGTTGCTGCTGCGATTTTCCGCGACCGCCGTGAAGGCTCGGCAGCAGATGCTGGGTGGCATCGAGGCCCGCTTCGGGCCCGAGCTCTCGGTGACGATCACCGGACTCCTCCATACCCTGCAACAGGACTCGATCATCGCGACCATCATCGGCCTGGGCGGACTGCTGCTCACCGCGTCAGTGCTGTTCCGTCACTTGCGCCTGAGCTTCCGCGCGATCTGGAAATACGAGCCGCCGCTCGTCTCAGGCTCGATCCGCGACATCGTGCGGCTGTCCATCCTCGAGAAGGTCATCTCGTTCGTGATGGTCCTGGCCGGCGGCGGGCTGCTGCTGACGGCGCTGATTCTCATCGCGGCCACTCAGTGGCTGTACCACCTGCTGGGCCGCGTGCCATCGCTGGGCCAGAATACCGGATTCCTGCTGGCGGCTGTGAGCGCGTTGATCCTCGCGGTCATCACGTTCGCGTCCTTGTTCAAAGTCCTGCCGCCGGTGCCGATCCGCTGGCGCCAGGTTTGGCTCGCCGCGCTACTGTGTGCCGTCAGCTGGGTGGTCGCGTCCGAGCTTCTGGCGTTCTCTGGCTTCCTCTTCGGCAAGAGCCCGAGCGCCTTCGGCGCGTTCGGCGGGGTGCTGGCCGGCATGCTGTGGATGAACGTCGTCAGCCAGGCGCTGTTCTTCGGCGCCGAGCTCTGCAAGGTCGTCGCGACCCAGAGCAAGCAGCGCGGTCGCCACACGCCACCGCCCACTGGATGCTAGCGCCGCCCAACGCCGCTGGCCGTCTTGCCGACCGCAGGCCCGCCGGGCAGCTCCGCCGCGAGGCGGGCCATGTCGCCGGCGATGACGCGCTTCGGATCGCCGCCGAAGAGGGCGGCCATCTCGTGGCGAAGGGCCCCGTCCATGGGCCGGTAGGTCATGCGAACCTTGATACGGGTCGCGTTCTTGCCAGCGGGACGGAGACGCACGCTGCCCTCGTGGTCGACGAGCCCGCCCTCTACGGTGCGCCAGGTGATCTCCGTGGGCGGCACGCGATGCGTGACGAGCGCCTCCCACTCGACGGGTGTCCCCTCGGGCCCGTTCACGACCCAGCGCGTGCGATCGGCGCCAATGAACCGGATCTCGCGAACATGCGACATGAAGCGCGGGAAGTTCTCGAAGTCGTTCCAGAACTCGAACACGCGGTCGACGGGCGCCTCCACCGTTAGCCGGCGCACCATCTCGATGCCGTGTCCGCCTCGCTTCGAGTGCCAGAGCAGCCAGAGCGCCCCGCCGCCGATCGTCGCCGCGATCCCTGCCACGAGCGCCCAGCGCGGCGCCAACATCGGCGGCCGCCGGCGAGTGAAGGGCAGCGTTCGGCGCCCACCCAATAACAGCGCGGCTGCCACAGGCCAGCGCGTCTTCAGGATGCCCGCACCGATCTCGCCCGCGACCGCCAGCGGATGCAGGTGCCTGGCCCTGTCGAGTCTACTTTCACCGACTTCGGCCAGCCTGCCACGCAGGTCGCCGCGCCGGCGATACCCACAGTCGGGATCCATAAGGTACATGGAGCCCACGCCCAGCGCCGTTCCGCTCAGAAACGTCTTTAGATTCTCCATGCCCATGCTCCTCTGTGCGGCGAAGGCGATCGTGTTGAACTCCTCGTCGGCTACCGTGGACACCGAGAGCCCGTGGCCGATTCTTTGATACTGGCGACGCGCCCGGTAGGGCCATACAGCCCGGTCCCCAGTTGGTAGACTGAAATTGTGGCCGCTGTGACCGAGCGCGAGATTCACGAGCTCGGCGGACAGCTGCGCGCCGCGGCCAATGCGTGGGCCGCGTGCGACGGCTCCTTCGACGAGCTCGCGGCGACGCGGCTGCGCCATCACGCGATCGCGCGCTGTCACGCGTACTACCGGGCCACCATCCCGGCGTACCGGCGCCTCTGCGCCGAGATGGACGTCGGCGACATCGCCCCGCTCGAGCTGCTGGCCGAGCGGTGCACGGTGACGGAGGAGTTGTTCAAGTCCTACGACGCGGATTGGGTCGGCGAGCGCGACTTTGCGGCGCTCTCGCACTGGTTGCGCGACGTGGGCTCCGAGGCGGTGCCGGCGAGCGCGGCCGCGGCGCGCGACGTCGACGACTGGCTCGACCGTCTCGAGGCGGGCGGGCTGCACGTTCTGTACTCCAGCGGCACCAGCGGCAAGCTTTCGTTCGTGCCGCGCGGCGAGGCCAGCTGGAACGCCTACCGAGCCAATGGGCCGAGCTACCTGATGTATCGGGTGCAGCGTCTCGGCATCGATCTCTCGACGATGGACGGCGCCGTGCTCGGCTTCCGCGGCGGCCGCATGGGCATCCAGCAGGCCGGCGTGGAGCTGTCGCGCTACCTTGCGACGGTGCGCTACCTCTATGACTGGGAAATTCGCGCGGAAACTCTGCGGACACTGCTGACGCCGTCAATCGCCGGCGCGCCGACGGCCGTGGGCCACGACGACGCCTACTGGCGATTCCTGGCCGCGTTGCGGCGCTCGAGCGACGCGGGAAGGGCGGTCTGGCTGTTTGGGGCACCGTACCAGGTGCACCGGCTCTGCGCGCTGATGCAGGCCGTTGACGCGCCTCCGCTGCGCCCCGGTTCGGTCGTCACGCTCGGAGGCGGGTGGAAGGCCTTCGAGGGGCAACGCGTCGATCGCTCGACGCTGAGCGCGCTCATCGAGACGACCCTCGGCGTGCCGGCGGAGCGCGTGCTCGAGGCGTACGCGATGGTCGAGCTCAACACTCCGCTGATGCGCTGCTCTCACGATCGCTATCACGTGCCGCCGATCCTCGAGCCGTGGGTGTTCGACGACGCGCTCCTGCCGCGGCCGCCGGACGAAGACGTCACAGGGACGTTCGGATTCATGGATCCCACGGCCACGAGCTACCCGGCCTTTCTGGCCACTGGCGATCAGGTCCGGCTCCTGCGCGCGCCGTGTCCGTGCGGGCTCGTCGGTCCCGCCGTCGTCGGCGAGGTGCGCCGCACATCGGGGCACGAGGTCCGGGGCTGCGGCGGCATTCTCGCCACGGTCCGAGCGTGAGCATGCCGATCGCCGTCGCGGCGCCGAATCTCTGCGAGGAGCTCGATCGCGCGCGTCTGCTTGGCGCGGACGCCGGCGTGATCAGGGTGCCGGTGCTGACACGCGGTCGTCTCGTCGTGCCCGAGGGCGACGCCGTGATCGAGATTGTCGAGACCACGATCGACCGGGCCACGATGCGGGCGGACGGCGGCGTGCGCCGCCTGCGCTTGCCCCGCGTCGCCGCGGCGGATCTGATCTATTCCGATCCCGCGGCTGTTCGAGCGCGCCTCGCGGCGGTGCCGTTCGCGGAGCTGTGCCAGTGGCTCGACACCGCCGCGGCGCTCCTTGAGCCCGACGCTCCGCTGGGCGCGCGACTTCGCGCGCTCGTGGCTGCAACGAGCGACCTCGCCGACCCGTTCCTCGATGCCGCGCTCTGGCTCATCGCGGCCTCGCTGCGTGCCGCCGCGGTGCGGGAAATCGTCGACCGCGAGCTCTCCATCGGGACGGTACCCGGATCGCGTTTCCTGGACGAATGGGTCGAGATCGACGCGCCCGGATGGGAAGGCGCGACTGGGCCACTGCGCGCGGCGCTCGCGTCCGGGCCGGAGGCGCCGGCGCCGGCCCCCCGCATTCGCGCGTTGCCCACGCTTCAGATTCACGTGACGGCCGGCAATGCTCCGGTGGTCGCGCCGGCGAGCGCGTTGCGCCTTCTCGCCACGCGCAGCGGCGGCGTCGTGAAACTGCCATCGGGATCGATCCTGCCCGGCGCCGCGCTGGCCGTCGCCCTCCACGCGGCCGCGGATGCGCACCCCGCCGCCCGCCCGGTGCTCGATGCGCTCTCGCTCGTGTACTGGCGAGGTGGCGACGCCGCCGTCGAGCAGCCACTCTTCGACCCGGCGGTCTTCGATCGTGTCGTCGTCTGGGGGGCTCCCGACGCAGTGGAGCGAGTGGGCGGGCTCGCGGGCGGCATTCGCACGCTGAGGTTCAATCCCCGCTATGGCGTCAGCCTGATCGGTCGCGAGACGCTGGTCGACGCCGCCGCACGGCACGCCGCGGCGCGGCTCGCCGCCGCGGACGTGCTGGTCTGGAACCAGCGCGCCTGTATTGCGTCGCTCGTCCACTACGTCGAGGCCGAGGACGATGACGCTGCCGACCGCTGGGCCGTCACGCTCCGCGACGCGCTCGCCGATGCCGACCGCCTGGCGCCCGCTGCGCCGGCGCCGGTGGCGCTCGGACAGATCGCGCGGATGCGGCGCGGCTCGCTCATCGGCGCGCGCTGGTACTGGGTCGGCGGTCCCGGCCGCGACGCGAGGGCGGCGGTGGTCGTCGCGCCCGGCCCGTTCGACTTGTCGTCACATCCGCTGTCGCGCGTCGTCATCGTCCGCCGAGTGGCGCGACTCGACGAAGCGGTGGCTCTTCTGCACCGCGGCGTGTCCACAGTGGGCATCCATCCCGAGCCGCGTCGGCTCGAGCTGCGCGATGCAGTCGCCGCGCACGGCGTCTCGAACGTGGTGCCTCTCGGCCGTGCCGAGCGCGGCTTTGTCGGGATGCCTCACGACGGGATGCGCGTGCTCGCCGACCTCGTGGAGTGGACGAACGGCTGAGTGACCCGGTCGGCGGTGGCACCCTCCTTGCCTCGGGAAGGTTATTCGGGAGCGGTGATCATGCGTCGACGACTGCGACTGCCAGTGCTGGCCCTGATTGCCGCCGTCATCGCGGCGGGCTGCGAATCTGCAAAGATCCCGCTCTCCGCCGGCGTTGGCCGCGACCCCACGCTGCCTCCGCCGAATCCCACGCGCGTCCCGACCGTCCACTTCGCGCCCGCGAAGGGGTGGCCGGCAGGCGTCACGCCCACCGCTGCGTCGGGGACCACCGTCGCGGCCTTCGCCGTCGGGCTCGAGCATCCGCGCTGGCTATATGTCCTGCCGAATGGCGACGTTCTGGTCGCCGAGAGCGCCGCTCCGCCCCAGCCGGAAGAGTACGAGGGACTCAAGGGCATGGCCAAGAAGGTCGTGATGCGTCGGATGGGCTCGCGCGTGCCCAGCGCGAATCGCATCACGCTCCTCCGCGACGCCGACGGCGACGGCACGCCTGAGCTGCGCTCTGTCTTCCTCGAGGGCCTGAATTCCCCATTCGGGATGGCCGTGGTCGGCGAGCACTTCTATGTCGCGAACACCGACGCCGTGCTGCGGTTTCCGTACGTTCGTGGCGCGACCCGCATCACCGAGCCCGGCACGAAGATCGTCGACCTGCCGGCCGGGCCGCTGAATCGGCACTGGACGCGGAACCTCATCGCGAACCGCGACGGGACGAAGCTCTACGTGACGGTCGGCTCGAACAGCGACCATGCCGAGACGGGCATCGAGCGAGAGGCGGGCCGCGCGGCCATCTGGGAGATCGACACGAAGACGGGCACCCACCGCGTGTTCGCGTCGGGATTGCGCAACCCCAACGGCCTCGCCTGGGAGCCGACCAGTGGAACGCTCTGGACGGTGGTCAACGAGCGTGACTCGCTCGGCAGCGACCTCGTCCCCGATTACCTCACGTCGGTCAGGCCCGGCGCGTTCTACGGCTGGCCGTACAGTTACTTCGGTCAGCACATCGACCCTCGAGTGAAGCCGACGCGGCCCGATGTCGTGGCGACCGCAGTGAAGCCGGACTACGCGCTCGGCCCGCACGTTGCGCCGCTGGGGCTCGCCTTCTCCCAACGCAATGCGCTGCCGCCGCAGTTTGGCCACGGCATGTTCGTGGGCCAGCACGGCTCGTACAACCGGCGGCCGCGCAGCGGCTACAACGTCGTGTTCGTCCCATTCCGCGAGGGCGCACCGGCCGGTCCTCCGATCGAGATTCTCGGTGGCTTCGTGAGCGCCGGTGGCGATGCCTACGGTCGTCCCGTCGGCGTGGCCTTCGACCGCCACGGCGCCCTGCTGGTCGCCGACGACGTGGGCAATGTCGTCTGGCGCGTCAAGGAGGCGGCTGGTAACCTCTCGGGCCGGCCTTGAACTGAGAATTTGCACAGCACGATCAGGTGTGTGCTGAACCCACCGAGGGAGAGCGTGATGGTACGAATCATCGACATGGAGTGCAGCATCCCGCGAACCGAGGCGAGCCAGCCCGAGCCGGGCCACGATCAAGAGCCGACCGCCGCTCAGCCGGCCGGGTACGGCATGGCCAACTACAGCCGCATCTTCAAGTCGCGCCGCGAGGGCACCGACCATCGCCCCGACATGAGTCTCGACGCGTACGTCGACAAACTCGGCAAGCTCGGGATCGTGCGCTCCGTGCCCTTCGGCATCACGAACGAGGAAGAGACCGCGCTCCTGCGGCGCTATCCCGATCGATTCATCGGACTGGCCCGGATCAGCATCAACGCCTTCAAGGGCATGACGGGCGTCCGCGAACTCGAGCGCCTGGTGCGGGAGGAAGGCTTCAAGGCGCTCGGCGTCTCCGCTCTCGTCGACATGATCCCCGCCAGCGACCGGCGCTACTACCCGCTGTACACCAAGGCCGCCGAGCTCGGGATCCCCGTGCGCATCTACTCGTCGATGAACTATGCGAACGACCGGCCGTACGACCTCGGCCATCCGCGGCACCTCGATCAGGTTGCGATGGATTTCCCCGAGCTTCGCATCATCGGCGGGCTCGGCGGCTGGCCGTGGGTCAATGAGATGGTGGCGCTCGTTCGCCGACATCCGAATCTGCACATGGATACCTCGGCGCATCGCGCGAAGTATCTCGGCCAGCCCGGCTCGGGCTGGGAGATGCTGATGCAGTTCGGCAACACGCTCATCCAGGACAAGGTGCTGGTGGGCCTCTCGGCCGGGCTGGTCGGCCAGCCGTACGAGACCTTGATCGACGAGTACCTGAACCTGCCGCTGAAGGACACCGTGAAGGAAAAGTGGCTCTACGGCAACGCCGCGCGCGTGTTCGGGCTGGCCTGACGGGCCGATCGTGACGGCGGATCTCTCCCCACTGCCGGGCGCCGACCGCGGTGGCACGCTCGAGGGCATCGTCGTCCTCGAGCTCGCGCAGACGCTTGCCGGCGAGCTCGCGGGCGGGCTGCTCGCCGACCTGGGTGCCACGGTCATCAAGATCGAGCCGCGCGACGGCTCACCCCTTCGCCGACGTGGGCCGAGCATCCCCGGCGAGGACTCGCTCTACTTCCAGTCGGAGAATCGTGGCAAGTACTCGGCCATCGCCGAACTGAACGAGCTCGCGCGCGAGCCCTGGCTGGCGACGCTGCTCGTGTCCGCCGACGCCATCGTGGAGGACCTCGGCCCCGGCCGTCTCGAGTCGTCCGGGCTCTCGCCGGGCGCCCTGCACGCGAGGAACGCGCGACTCGCGGTCCTTCGCATCTCACCGTTCGGCCAGACCGGGCCGCTGGCCGGCGAGCGCGGCGACGATCGCATCGCCCAGGCGTTCTCCGGTATGCAGTTCGCGACGGGATTCCCCGATCGCGCGCCGATTCCGGTGACCGTGCCGCTGGCCGAGGCGTGGTCCGCGATCCTCGGCGCCAGCACGCTCCTGATGGCCGTCTTTCACGCGCGGCGCAGCGGCCACGGACAGGTAGTCGACATCGGCCTCTACCAGACCGCGCTGCGCATGCAGGAGGACGTCGTCATCCGTCATCACACGACGGGCGCGGTGGCCTCGCGCATGGGCACCGAATCCGCGACGGTGGTTCCGGCCAACGTCTACCCCACGCGGGACGGGGGCTTCATCGCGCTTTCGGGCGCCGGCGATCAGCCGTTCGCCCGGCTGTGCGAGGCGATCGGAGCACCCGAGGCTGTGAAGGATCCGCGCTTCGCGACCAGCGCGATGCGCCTGGCGAATCGCGCCGCGGCCGACGAGCTGGTGCGCTCCTGGGTCGGCCGGCACGACCTGGCCGACGTCGAGGCGCGTTTCATGAAAGCGGGTGTCGCCGGCACCGCCGTTCGCTCGGTCGACGAGATCATCGGCGACGCTCATGTGCAGGCGCGCCGGTCCGCCCTGTCTCTCACGTCGTTCTCGGGCCGTGGCTTCCTCACCCCCGCGCCGACGCCGACGTTCTCGCGCACGGACGCCCGAGACGCGATGAGCGCCCCGCGCCTGGGCGAGCACACCGCGATGATTCGCGCGAGCGTCGAGCGCCTCGCCGCGCGACCGAGGCCGGACGCGAGCATGCCGAGCGCGGCCGGCCCGGGGGCTCTGGCCGGTGTGCGCGTGCTGGACCTGTCTCAGTGGCTCGCCGGCCCCGCGGCCGCGGCGCTGCTCGGCGACTTCGGCGCCGAGGTGATCATGGTCGAGCTGCCGGCGACCGGCGCCTCGCCGATGGACGGCCCGGGCAGTCGCGGAACCGGGTTTCCGGTGACGAACCGGAACAAGCGCAGTGTCACGCTCGACGTGCGCGCCGCGCGCGGGCGCGAGGTGTTCCTCGAGCTGGTCCGCCTGAGTGACGTGATCGTCGAGAACTTCAGACCCGGCACCCTCGAGCGCTGGAACCTCGGGCCCGCAGAGCTGCACGCGATCAATCCTCGGCTGGTCACCCTGCGCTCGTCGGGATTCGGTCAGAGTGGGCCGTACGCGGCCCGCGCGGCGTTCAACCCGGTCGGCCTCGCCTTCGGTGGCATGACATATCTCAACGGGTTTCCGGACCGGCCGCCCTGTCGCGACGGCGTCACGGCCGGCGACTACTCGACCGCGCTCTTCAACGTGCTCGGCGTGGTGGCCGCGCTCCTGCGCCGCGATAGCGACGGCGAGGGACAGATCGTGGATACCGCCATGTACGAGTGCGCCCTGCGTCTCACCGGCGATCTGCTCGCGGTGCGCAGCGCGCTCGGCATCCGGCGCGAGCGCGCTGCTGGCGATTCGCCGCTGTACCCGAGCAGCCTCACCCTCAAGGCCGTCGACGGGCGCTTCGTCGCCGCCTCCGCCGGCGGCTGGCCAGACTTCAGTGAGGCGCTCGGCCGGCTGGGACGCCTGCGCGCCGACGATCCGGCGCGCATCAAAGAGGAGTGCGCGAAGCTGATCGGCGCGCTGGCGGCCGACGAGGCGGTGGCTGTCTTGCGTCAGGCCGGGCTCGCCGCGAGCGTGGTCAATTCGATCGCCGACCTCGTCCGCGAGCCGCACCTGTGGAGCCGCGGCGATCTCGTGCGACGCGCCGATGGCGGCGCGGGCGAGATCGTCACCCAGGGAATCGTACCGGTGCTGTCGCGAACGCCGGGTCGGCTCGGCGACTGGTCGCGTCGTCCCGGGTCGGACAACGCGGACGTCCTCGGAACCCTGCTGGGCTACTCGCCCGATCGGATCCGCGAGGTCACCTCCGCAACAGGGCCAGGGGCGGACGGGCCATAGATGAGAGGCAGCACGCGGTCTGGCGCGGCGGCGCCAGACCGCGACACTCAAGGAGACGTGGAGAGCGACGGACTAGTTGACGTTCGCGCTCGCCCGCGGCTTCGTCCGTGATCGCGCAACACGAGCAAGCCCAGCCAAGGCGGTTCCCAGCAACACGAGCGTTGACGGTTCCGGTACCGCGGTGCCCGGCGTGCCGACATCCGAGCCAAAGGGAGCCGGGACATTCTGGAACCGGACGAAGATCGCATTCGCGATCTGTGTCTCGGTGAATCCGGCGAACGCCGCTCCTGAAACCGTGAACGACGCGCTCTCTCCCGGCAACAGTCCATCGTTTACAGACCCGCCGTTGAAATTGCCCGACGGGCCGGTAGTAAACCCAAAGTCGAGTACGACATTGTTGAAGCCGGCCGGCACATTACCGAGGTTCCCGTCGGAGAAAGCAAAATTCGAGGACAGGCTAGGCGCCTGGGAGCCAGTGAACCCGTTCAAACCCGAGCTAGAGGCGTTGCCGGTTGGGGGCAAATCAAAGCCGATCCCGGTGAGTGTCGCGGTGGAGCCAGGCTGCGTGATAGCCGAGGTATTGGTGAGCGTGAAGGTGAGCGTGTTGGTTTGCGAGTTGAACTCAGCAACGAGCGTCGCTGTAGAAAACTGATTCGAGTTAACGCCGCTTAGCGGGATGGTAACAGCCCAAGCCGCAGAAGCTGTCCCAGCGACGACCAATAGCGCAGCGATGGAAACGATCGATCTGGCGTACCGGGCCATGAAAATCCTCCTCGCAGCGGATCCGTCGGACACGACGATGTCTGAAGAGACAACGCATTTGTCGTACCCAACCAGACTTCGCTGGCTTTTCAATAGATTGCCGTGACCTGCACGCCAGCATCGTTCGGAATTGATAAGTTTCCCGACAAAACCGGAGTCTGATGCTGTCGGAGCAGTACGCCACTCTCACCCGACCGCGTCCTCGCGCTCAGCAAAAGCACGGCTCCAGGAGCTTGGAGCCCTCATGGTCGATCATGAGGCACTCGAAACTTTCCGATGGTTTGGGCGGCGACGCCGGCATCGTTCGAAATCGACAAGCTTTCCGACAGGCCGAGGCGCTCGAACGTACGAACGCACGTATGAGGAGCGACCCGAAGACTGGGTGCCTAACTCGCAGGAAGGACTAGCGCGGCACGAGCTTGATCGTCGTGGCGCGCGCCGTAGGGGCCACCATGGGGTCGACGTAGCGTCCGCCGTGGCGCCGATACTTCGTGCGGTACGCGGCGTCAATCTGATGGTTTATGTCGGCATCGGCCTGGGCCACGAAGGTGACGTCCTTGCCGACACCGCCGGCCGTGATGTGGCCTTCATGGTGTTCCTGGGTCGCACGGAACCATGCGCCGCCATCGCCCTTCCATGACCGGACGTACAGATCGTCGCCGACGCGGACGACCCAAATCGTCACCGCGTTGCTCGGCGTGCCGTCGCGGCGGAGTGATGCTAACTCGAGCTCTTCAGCGGCTGCGATCTTGTCGAGCTCGTCCTTGGTCCACGTCGCCATCGCTATCTCCCGTATTGCTCGTCAGAGACCTTCCCCATCCACTCGGCTCCCCTCATTAACTCGCCTCGCGGATCAACTTCTCGATTGGAGTTGGAAATCGCGTCTGAAAGTCCAACAACTTGGCCCACAGCGGCGTGATCGTAATACGAGCCATCTGCTTGTACATCGCGCGCACCTGCGCCTCAAAAGCAACCCACTGGTCGGGGCCGACACCCTTTCTCGATGCAGCGAGGTATTCGGGCGGTACGCCATCCACTATCTCGATGGCGGCAGTACCTCGCACGAGCAAGACATGTGGCGGGAAAGCGTTCGTATCGACGGTGAATGCCACCTTCGGATTTGTTTTCAGCGCCGAAACTTTGGGCGCGTGGGGAACCGTGCACAGCACAAACTGAACACCGTTCCAGTGGAAACCAATCGGGATCGCGCGTGGAAATCCGTCGGGTCCGACGTATGCCAACCGCGCCGGAATACTAGAGTGCATTAGCTCTTGTGCCAGCGGATCGCTAAGCACTCGAGTGACATCCTCTGGTCGCATCCTAGCCTCCTCCGGTTTCAGTTGTGCCTGAATGTACCGAGAATCGGGCAGGAGGACGAGGTGGCGTTCGCGCCGTGGTCAGCCTAAAGGCTGCCGTGTCACTCGTCGATTACGACCTTCGACCAATCAGGCACACCCCGAATCGCACACCCGAATTAATCCGAGTTGCCGGCCTTGCTGACGGGCGAATACGCTCCGCAGCGTCGTTAGCGAGTCACAGCAAGCGACACGTTGCGTACTGAGCTTGATGTACGAGACAAAGGGCGCAGCTCGAGCGCCATATTTCCCGCGCGCCCGGGGAGGGCTGCGCGACAGGCAAGGAGATGTCGTGATGGAGAAGTACAGTCGGATTCGTCACACGCTTGTGGGGCTGGCGGTCTTGGTCTTCGTAGCAACGCCCGCCTGGGGCGCGGACGACACGATCGGCAAAGTTTCAATCGAGACGACAACAGTTGGTGTTGGGCTGGGCGCCACGTGGGGGAACGGCGTCCTGGAGTACCAGGGCAAAGAATACCCGTTCACCGTCACCGGGTTCAGCGTTGGAGACTTTGGAGCCGCGAAGGTGAAGGCCAAAGGAGAGGTGCACAACATTCAGCGACCGGAGGACTTCGCCGGCGTGTTCATGGCCGTCGTGGCCGGCGCAACCGTCGGTGGGGGCGCTAGTGCCGCCGCCCTGAAGAACCAGAACCGAGTCGAGATGGTGTGGACAGGCGCAAATCAAGGCGTGAGCCTGTCCCTTGCCCAAGCGGGTCTCAAGGTGAAGCTGACGGAGGCCGCGCAGGAACAGGCCATGCGGAACCGACGGGACGCCTCAGCGAAAGACGAGTCGTCGGCGACGCCGCGCACGTCACCGTAGCGTAGGTCACTCCAGCGAACTGCCGGGCGGTCGGCGCTGGACGTCGACCGCCCGGACAGTCTGTTAGCCGGCCTACTCGGTCACCGCCGAGTAGGTGAGCGCCCGCAGCTCGCGTCGCAGCGGATAGGGCGCGGGCAATCCCATTTGCATGATCTGCGTCATGAACACCACGATCAGCTGCTCATCGGGATCGATCCAGAATGCGGTGCCGGCGGCGCCGCCCCACGCGAATTCACCGGGCGTGCCGGCGATCTGCGCGCGCGCCGGCGACTGCATGACCGAGAAGCCGAGACCGAAGCCGACGCCGGCGTAGGC
>Ga0114129_10003232_pt1 | contig 22871 bp, 21 predicted proteins | sample RhiMetdeltSRZDD1_FD_80071 | JGI IMG/M metagenome (GOLD analysis project Ga0114129, IMG submission 80071) | Populus rhizosphere microbial communities from Tennessee, USA - Rhizosphere MetaG P. deltoides SRZDD1 (version 2) (version 2) | ecosystem: Host-associated > Plants > Roots > Rhizosphere >... | reverse complement strand
CGGCCCCAACGGGACGTGGCCGCGGTCGTGGAGGGCTCTGAGGCTTATCGCTCTCTTTCGAGTTGAGCCTTCAGGTTCTTCAGACTCTCTTCAAGACTGCCCCGCGCGCGTCGCTCGACGAGCATGCGGCGCAGACTGCTGAACCCTCCCTTGAGCGCGTTTGCGCGCGAGAGATTCCCGTATACGAGGTAAAAGGAGTCCGGCGTCGCCACCGCATCTGTCACGATCCCGATCGCAAGCGACGCGTCGATGTAGCGGCTCGAGTACACGTCTTTCGTGGTCATCACGCAGGTGGCAGCGTTTCGACAGACGATCGTCACGTGGGTGACGGTGATGAACGGCGCGGCGCCGAACTTCTCCTTGGACCAATAGAGGAAATCCTCGGCGCCGGGCAGGCGGTTGGGTGGCGGCTGTTTCAGGTGATCGGGTAGGCCGGGCATCAGCGCGGCCAGGGACGGGGAGTTCTGCAGCACGCCGTTGAATTCTTCCAGCGGTCGAATTGGCCGCGGTCCATCGTCGTACTGTTCGAATCGACCGACGCCTTGGGTGACGTACGCCGTGATGTTGTCGAACAGGATCTGCTTGAACAACGCCGCTGCGCGCGCCTGGGCGTCTGGCGAATTCGGATCGATCTCCCGCTCGAACCGCTGGATGATCGCGGCCGGAAGCCGTACCCCACAATCCCCCACATGGCATGTGCGCACGTCGAAGTCGTTCGTGTCAACCGTCAATGATGCGAGATCGTCCAGCTTCGGCGGCTGGCTGAGCATTCCGATCTGCAGCACGTCTGGACCGCTTTTGAATCTCGCGATGTCTCGCACGCGGGCGAGGAAGGCAGCCTTTCGCGCGCGGACCTTCACCGCGCCGACCGCTCCGACTTCCCCTGCAGCGCCGCTCTGCAATCCGTGCCTCACCACCTTGCCGTTCTGGAGATCGGCGAGCTCACTCGCCGTAAAGCGCATGTAGCGGGTCAGCACTCCGCGGACCGTCAGATCCATGTCGGAGTCGGCGGCCGACAGCGCGACGATGGAGATCAGCGCCACGGTCAGGGCACGGACCCGGTTCATGGGCGCGAGTATACTCACGCGCACATATGACCGACCTGGTCACGCAAACGGTCCGACGGACGCCTCTCACACCGAATCAGATCCGCGGATTCTGGGCGGCGTGGGGCGGCTGGGCGCTCGACGGCATGGATTCGTTCATCTATTCGCTCGTGTTGGCTCCGACGCTGCTGGAATTGTTGCCGGCGTCCGGTATTCCAGCAACGCCGGGGAACATCGGTTACTACGGCAGCGTCTTGTTCGCGCTATTCCTCATCGGATGGGGCCTTTCGATGCTCTGGGGTCCGGTAGCGGATCGATTCGGCCGCGTCCCGACGCTGACGCTGACGATTCTCTGCTACTCATTGTTCACGCTCCTGTGCGGGCTGACCAGCAACGTATGGCAATTGGCAGCGCTGCGACTGCTCGCCGGAATAGGCATCGGCGGAGAGTGGTTCATCGGCGCCACGTTCGTGGCCGAGGAATGGCCCGAGGACCGTCGCAAGGCCGGGGCGGGCTACATGCACACCGGCTATTACTTCGGCTTTTTTCTGGCCGCGTTGGCGAATTACTTCGTGGGCGCGAAGTACGGTTGGCGCTGGATGTTCGCGGTCGGCGGGACACCGGCGCTGCTCGTGACGTTCATCAGGTACGGCGTCAGCGAATCAGCGGCGTGGCGGAAGAGCGTGAACGAGCGCCGACGACCCGCGATGACAGAGGCGTTCGCGAAGATCTTCGCTCCCGGCTACGCACGAAAGACGGTACTCAATTCGCTGTACCTGCTCGTGTCGATCATCGGGCTGTGGGCGGGATCCGTGTATGTGCCGACTTCGGTGCGGGAGATTGCGCTGCGTGAGGGGTTTACGGCCGCCGACGCCGCGAGGCTCGCATCGTACGGAACGATGGTCCTCTCCGGCGGAACGATTCTCGGCTGTCTCGTGTTGCCAGCGCTCGCAGAGTCGCTCGGCCGACGGCTGACGCTCGGCATCTATTTCGCGCTGATGTTCTTCTCGATTGCGATTGGTTTCGGGTACGTCTTCTTTCTTTCGAAGGCGATGGTGCCATTCTTCGTCGTGCTCTTTTTTCTTGGCCTCGGCGGCGCCAATTTCGCGATGTATACGCTGTGGCTGCCGGAGCAGTACACCACCGACTGCCGCGCGAGCGCGTTCGCCTTCGCGACGTCCGTCGGACGGTTCGCGGGAGCCGGCATCACGTTCCTCGTCGGTGCCGGGGTCGCGTACTTTCACACCATCGGCACTCCCGTGGCACTGACGTCGATCGCATTCATCATCGGCTTGCTCTTGCTGCCGCTCGGCGACGAAACGCGCGGTAAGACACTGCCTGCGTAGGGGCCGACGCACCGATTCGCACAAGGCAGCTACGAGGAGTCACCGCTACGCGTACCGGGCGACGAGATGCACTGACGTCGCCTTGATCGCGGCGGTCACAGCTGCGCCGGCGACGAGCTGGAGCTCCTCGCGCGAGCGGCGCGTGATCAGCGCGTCGAGCACAAATCCACAGTCGAGCGACACGCGCTCGATCGGGCCTTCCGATGCAATCGCCGTAACTCGAGCGGATAGATGGTTCCGCGCGCTGGCGTGCGCGGGCGATCGCAGTTCCAGCGTGACATCCTCGGCGCGAATGCAGGCGTACACCTCGATCCCTGGCGGCATCGGTTCGCGCTGCGCGACGTGCAGCTCGACGCCGTTCACCGAGAGCGTGAGCAGTCCGTCGGCCGCGGCCGTAATCCGCGCCGGCAGCACCGCTTCGACGCCGAGCGACGCGGCCACGTCAACGTCCGCAGGGTGGCTGAACACCTCGCTGATCGATCCGAGCTGCCGAATGCGACCGCCGATCACGACGGCGACCGTATCGCCCATCGCGAGCGCCTCCGTGCGGTCGTGGGTGACGAGCACCGCTGGCGTACCGGTGCGACGCAGCAGGGCGCGAACGTCGCGGCGCAGTCGGACCCGGGTCGGCGCGTCGAGGGCGGCGAAGGGCTCGTCCATCAGCAGCAGGCGAGGCCGAGGCGCCAGCGCGCGAGCGAGCGCGACCCGCTGCGCCTCGCCGCCTGAGAGCTCGCGAGGAAACCGATTTCTGAGATCCGCCGTGTTGAGGATTGTTTCAATTTCTTCAAAGGGGTCTGACCCTGATGTCCCATCGCGTCGTCTCACTTGGGGTCGGACCCCGTAGGTCACGTTTCTGCTGACCGTCAAATGCGGAAACAGCATCGGCTCTTGAAAAACGACGCCTACCCGGCGGATTTGCGGTGGCTGCCAGAGGTCACGTTCGACGTCGCACCAGACCTCGTCTCCGAGTTGCACTCTGCCGCGGTCGGGGCGATCGAGACCGGCGATCTGCCTGAGGATCGTCGTCTTTCCTGCCGCCGATGGCCCGAACAGGACGAGAATCGAGCCGGGCGACACCGGTGTCTCGAGCGCAGGCGATACGGTGAAGCCGCTCGCGAAGCGCCGCTCCGTGTGCACCGTCAGCGACGCGCGCGAATCCATACCGACCGCTGCAAGGCGTAGGTTGACGCCAAGATGATGAAGGAGAGCATCAATAGGAGCAGCGACGTGCGCGACGCCGCCGCGTAGTCGAGCGACTGCACCGAGTCGTAAATCGAGATGGACACCGTACGCGTGACGCCCGGCAGGTTGCCGCCGACCATCAGCACGACGCCGAACTCACCCAACGTATGTGCGAAGCTCAACACGACGCCCGTCACCAGCCCTCGCACCGACAACGGTAAGACGACGCGCCGGAACGTGGTAAGACGCGAGACGCCGAGCGAGAACGAGGCTTCGAGCAGACGACGATCGACCGATGCAAACTCTGCGCTGAACGGCTGAACCGCGAACGGCAGCGAATAGAGCACCGAGGCGATGAGCAGGCCCTCGAACGTAAACGGCAGGCCGTGGCCCACAAGGCTGCTGTACGCACGCCCGAGCGGACTCAGGGGCCCTATCGCCATCAGCACGTAGAATCCCAGGACGGTCGGCGGCAACACGAGGGGCAGCGCAACCACCGCTTCCACCAGAAACTTCCAGCGTCGCGTCGAGAACACGATCCAGTACGCGATGGGGATCCCGATTGCGAGCAGCACCAGAGTGGTGGTGGTCGCGAGTCGCACGCTGAGCCAGAGCGCTGCCCAGTCCACGCTAGGTCCCGGGAGTGGAAAAGCCGTACTGCTTCAACAGCGCACGGGCCTCGGTGCCGAGGAGATACGCGCGGAATCCCTTGGCCGACTCGACGTCAACGGCCCACCGCAGTATCGTGCCGCCCTGTTCCATGCGTGGGTACAACGTCGGCGGGATTTCGGTCCATCTTCCCTGATTCTCGAGACCCGGCGCGACCGCTAACGACAGCGCCACGATGCCGACCTCGGCGGCGCCGCTCTGCACGAACTGCATCGCCTGCGCGACACTCTCGCCGTACACCAGCTTCGGGCGTACCCGATCCGCGACACCAGCCGCCTGCAGCGCCGCCATCGCCGCGCGGCCATACGGCGCATGCTCCGGATTGGCAACGGCGACATGCGTGACGGCTGAATCCGCGGCCGATCGCAGACCATCGCGTACGAAATTGGCCGGCGATGAGGCGCGCGTCCACAGGACCAGACGTCCGACCGCGTAGGTGAACTCCTGGTCTGGAATCGTCAAACCACGCGCCGCAAGCTGCCGTGGATATTCGACGTCGGCCGACAGAAAGACGTCGAACGGCGCGCCATTCAGCAGCTGTGTGTAGAACATTCCAGAAGATCCGTACGACACGCTGACGTCGACCTGATGCGAGGCGCGAAACTGGGCAACGAGCGCGCCGAGTGCCGCGTTCAGATCCGCGGCCGCCGCCACGCGGACGCGGCCTTTGCCGGGCGGCGGGTTCGGAGTGGGGCCGCCGCCGCAGGCGGTCGGCGCGAAGACCGCCACACACACCAAAAGTGTGAACAGTTTGATATGATTCAAGCTGAATTATTATACGGTATTAGTCATGTCACTCCTCACGGTCCGGCAGGCGGCGGAGCGGCTCGGCGTCGGGTACTCGACGCTCAAGCACTGGATCTACGAAGGGCGGGTCCGCACACGGGTCACGAGCGGTGGGCACCACCGGATTCCAGACGCGGAAGTGGATCGTCTCTTGCCGCCCGCGAAGGGCCGCGGGGCTGCCGGCCGCGCGCCGCGCGAGCGAATCGGCGCAATCGTCGCGATCAGCGGCCGAAACCAGCTTCGCGGATACGTGGACGAAGTCCGCATCGAAGGGCTGCTCGCACAAGTGCGGCTGCGGATCGGCGATCAGACGCTCACGGCGGTGATCACCCGCGACGCAGTCGAGGAGCTGAAGCTGCGCCGCGGCGACGAAGCGCTCGCCATCGTGAAGTCGACCGAAGTGATGGTTGCCAGGGAGGCCCACACGGTCGAGGCCGCGCCCGCCCCCGCCCCCGCGCGACGTCTGCGGCAGCGTCGTTGACACAGTGTTCGCCGATCGACTAGTCTGCCTGTCTCGATGTTCGCGGTCCACCATCACGCCCATCATTCGTTCCACGGCCACGAGCCGGGAGGCGGCGTGATCTAGGTCAGGACCGAGCACCAATCACCAGAGACCAGGATTCCCCGCCCGATACGGCGGGGTTTTTGTTTTTATGGACTACTCAAAACTTGACGGTCTGATTCCAGCGGTCATCCAGGATGTCGATTCGTCGGAGGTCCTGATGGTTGGCTTCATGAACGAGGCGGCGCTCGCCGAAACGCGGCGCAGCGGCTTCGCGACCTTCTTCAGTCGCACGCGCGGCACGCTCTGGACGAAGGGCGAAACGTCAGGGAACAGGCTGGCGGTTGCCGATATCCTTGTCGATTGCGACGAAGACACCGTGCTCCTGAAGGTGAAGCGCCTCGGCGATGGGAACGTCTGTCACACGGGCGAGCGAACCTGCTTTTTCCGAAGGGTGGAATGAACGCCAAGGACACCAAGGACAAGATGACGTTGAAGTTAGGCATACCGAAAGGTTCGCTCCAGGATGCAACCGTGCAGCTGTTCGCACGTGCCGGTTTCAACTTGTACGTCAGCGCCAGATCCTACTTCCCCGCCATCGACGATCCGGAGATTGAGTGCATGTTGATCCGCGCGCAGGAAATGGCGCGCTATGTCGCCGACGGCGTGCTCGACGCCGGCCTGACCGGTCAGGACTGGATCGCGGAACACGAAGCAGGCGACGGCAGAACCGGCGTGCTCTCGAGCATCGCGGACCTCGTGTACGCCAAGCAAAGTTTCGGCAAGGTCAAATGGGTGCTGGCCGTGCCGGAAGATTCGCCGGCGCAGTCGGCAACCGACCTGCAGGGCAAGACGGTCGCGACCGAGCTGGTCCGGGTCACCCGCGCGTACTTCGAGCGGCAGCGCGTCAACGTCAAAGTAGAGTTCTCGTGGGGCGCCACCGAGGTCAAGCCGCCAGTGCTGGCCGACGCGATCGTCGAAGTGACCGAAACCGGTTCGTCGCTGCGTGCAAACCGACTGAGGATCATCGACACGGTCATGGAGTCGAACACGCAGTTGATCGCCAACCACTCCGCGCTCGCCGACATGTGGAAGCGGACGAAGCTGGACAACGTCGCGCTGCTTCTCCGCGCCGCCATCGAAGCGCACGGCCGCGTTGGGTTGATGCTGAACGTGCGTCGCGCGGATCTCGACGGTGTTCTGTCACTCCTGCCGGCATTGCAGCGGCCCACGATTTCGGCGCTCAGCGACGCACAATGGGTCGCCGTCAACACCATCATCGAAGAGCGGACGGTTCGCGATCTCATTCCGCGGCTCAAGTCGGCCCGCGCCGAGGGGATCGTGGAGTACCCGCTGAACAAGATCGTGCTTTAGACCGGATGGACGAGACAAGCAGGACGGGCGGGACGGAATCCGCGTGATGGGTGCAGTGACGTGAGAATCGTGGAAGCAACGAACCGGCGAGCCGTCGGGCGCCTGCGAACTGCGGCCACGCGCGACGACCAGGCATTCGAACGGCGTGTGCGCGCCATCGTGTCGCGCGTTCGCTCGGGCGGCGATCGTGCCCTGGAGCGCTTCGCACGACGATTCGACGGCGTGAGCCCACCGATCGAGGTGTCGCGCGCCGAGATCCGGGCTGGCGCGGCACGCGTGGATCCTGGCGTCCGCCTCGCGATCAGGCACGCCGCAAACAACATCGCTCGGGTGGCGTTTCGGCAGATTCCCCGTCATCTGGACATCGCAGTGGCGCCGGGCGTTTCGGTCGAACAACGGGTTGAGCCGTTGTCGCGCGTGGGTTGCTACGTGCCTGCCGGCAGGTTTCCGCTCCCTTCGTCGCTGCTGATGACAGCCGTGCCCGCACGCGTCGCCGGCGTACGCGAGATCATCGCCGTCTGTCCGCGTCCCGAGCCAGTGGTGATGGCCGCAGCCGAAGAAGCCGGCGTCACCAGGCTGTTTCGGATCGGTGGAGCGCACGCGGTGGCAGCGCTCGCGTACGGCACGCGAACCGTGCCTCGAGTGGACAAGATTGTCGGGCCGGGCAATCGGTATGTGGCGGCGGCGAAAGCGTTGGTCGCCGGCGTGTGCGCGATCGACTTCTACGCAGGCCCGACGGAGATCGTCATCGTCGCCGGAACCGGTCACGCGGAATGGATCGCCGCCGATCTGGTCGCGCAGGCCGAGCACGATCCCGACGCGCGCGCGATCTTCATCACCTGGAACCGCCAACTCGCGTCTCGCGTGGCAGGCGCCGTGGATCGCCGCAGCGCCGAACGACCCGTCGTTCGACGATCGCTTGCCTCGCACGGCGCTATCATCATCGTCGCGACGGGCGAAGAGGCAATCACCGTGGCGAACGGGTTTGCCCCGGAACATCTCGTCATCGATCGTGAATCGCTTGCGAGGCAACCGCTGACGGCCGGCGCGGTATTCGTCGGCAAATACACCGCGCAGGCGGCGGGCGACTACGCGACCGGATCGAATCACGTGCTTCCGACCGCAGGCGCCGCGAGGTGTCGCGGCGGGCTGAGCGCGGCCGATTTTGTGCGAGTCATGTCGGTGCAACGCCTGACCCGCGAGGGCCTGGCGCGCCTGTCGGGTACTGTTCTGCGGCTCGCGCGCGCAGAAGGCCTCGATGCTCACGCGGACTCGATCGAGATACGACTGCGCGGTGGACGATGATGTCGCACTATCAGAAACCCCCGGAGCTCTACGACGGGCTCCGGCTGCATCAGAACGAGAACACGGGCGGCTGTTCGCCGCGCGTTCTCGAGGCGCTTGCGGGGCTGCGTGCCAATCAGATCGGGTTCTATCCGCCGTATGCCACGGCCACGGAAGCTGTGGCCAATTACCTCGGCGTTGCGCCGGACCGTGTGACGCTGACAAACGGGCTCGACGAAGGGATCATGGCGCTCGCCGTCGCGTACCTGCGGCCATCGACGGGCGGAGGAATTCCGGAGGCGCTGGTCCCTGAACCGGCGTTCGAGATCTTTCGGTTCGACACAGCGGTGGCCGGCGGGCGCCTCATTCAGGTGATGCCCCGGCACGATTTCACGTTCGCACTCGATGAGGTGCTCGCTGCGATCACACCCGCGACGCGGGTGGTGTTTCTGACCAATCCGAACAACCCGACGGGCGCGACGATGCCGCTCGACGCGATTCGCACGATCGCAGGGCGCGTCCCGAAGGAAGCGATCGTGTTCGTCGACGAGGCGTACGCCGAGTTCGCGGGCGTGAGCTTCATTCCGGAACTCCCCGCGTTTCCGAACGTCATCGTCGGACGTACCTTCTCGAAGGCGTTCGGGCTGGCGGGTCTGAGGATCGGGTGCCTGGTCGGCTCGCCGGACACCATCGATCCCGTCCGGCGGGCAATCCCGGTTTACAGCGTGAGCATCGCCGCCGTGGTTGCCGTGCAGGCTGCGCTCGGCGATCTCGATCATTTGCACGATTATCTGCGCCAGGTCGCAGCGTCCAAGGCGCTGCTCTACGAGGCATGCGATCGCCTCGGCCTGACCTACGTGAAAAGCAGTTCGAACTTCGTGCTCGTCTGCGCCGGTGAGCGGACCGATGCATTGGTGAAGGGGGCATTCGAGCGCGGCGTCTACATCCGCGATCGATCGTCGGAGCCCGGATGTGAGGGGTGTATTCGGATCGGGGCCGGCATCGTCGCGCACACGCGCCGTTGCATCGAGGTGATGGACGAGGTTCTATGCGCCGCGCGGTGATCGTGCGGCGGACCACCGAGACGAAGATCGCACTTCGGCTCGGAATCGACGGCACAGGGCGTTATCGGGTGCGAACGGGGATCCGGTTTCTGGACCACATGCTGGAGCTCGTCGCGCGGCACGGCGTGTTCGATCTGCAGCTCGACGCGGCGGGCGATCTCGACGTCGATCAGCATCACACCGTCGAGGATGTCGGGATCACTCTTGGCGAAGGAGTGGCCCAAGCGATCGGAAACCGCCGAGGCATCAACCGTGCGGGCTACTTCGTCATGCCGATGGACGAAACGCTCGCTGTTGCCGCGGTCGATCTCGGAGGACGACCGCACGCGGTTGTCGGTCTGCAGGTGAAGGCCGCCCGCGTCGGCGATTTGCAGACCGAGCTCGTGCACGATTTCTTCGAAGGGTTCGCGATCGGTGCGCGCGCAAACGTGCACGTGAAGGTGTTGTACGGCCGATCGAGCCACCACAAGATCGAAGCGGTCTTCAAGGCATTCGCACGAGCGCTGCGCGTGGCGTGCGCGAAGGACCGCCGTCTTGCGCGAATGCTGCCCAGCACGAAAGGCCTCCTGTGATCGCGTTGATCGATTACAAGGCGGGCAACCTGACGTCGGTCAGAAAAGCTCTTGCGACCATCGGCGCGGATGTGTTCATCCCCCAGACGCCCGGTGCGCTGCGCGACGCGAGGGGCATCATCGTCCCAGGCGTCGGACACTTCGGCGCCACTCGTGCGCTCGATGCGCCGTGGGTCGAGGGGATTCTCGAGCGCGTCGGCGAAGGACGCCCGCTGCTCGGCATCTGTCTCGGCATGCATTGGCTGTTCGAGGGCAGCGACGAAGCGCCGGATCTGCCGGGCCTCGGCCTCTTGTCGGGTCAGTGCCATCGGCTCGGAGGGGGCGCGGCCCAGGCGGATCATGACATCAAGGTTCCGCACGTCGGATGGAACAGCCTCGCGTTGCAGCGCGAAGCATCAATCCTCGAGGGAGTGGCGGACGGGGCGCAGGTGTATTTCACCCACAGCTACGTCGCGCCGCTGACGAGCGAAACGGTGGCTGTCACCGATCATGGCGAGCAGTTCACAGCGGTCGTGCAGAGGGCACACATCGCAGGTGTTCAATTCCATCCCGAGAAATCCGGCGATGTCGGACTGCAGATCTTGACCAACTTCGTTCAGTTGGCAGGGTAGCACCGCTGATGGAACACAAAGGACACCACAGACTGGAAGGAAAGATTTCTTGTTATCGAAGAGGATCATCGCCTGCCTCGATGTCCGCGACGGTCAGGTCGTCAAAGGCGTCAATTTCGAGGACCTGCGCTCGGCCGGGCACCCGGCGGAGCTTGCGCGCCGCTACAACGCCGAAGGAATCGACGAGCTCGTGATTCTCGACATCACGGCGACGATCGAGGCACGGCGCGCGTTGGCCGACACGATACGATCCGTCGCGCGCGAGCTGTTCATTCCGCTCGCGGTTGGCGGCGGGATCAGGACGGAGGCCGATGCCGAGGCCGCCGTCGATGCCGGCGCCGACAAAGTGAGCCTCAACACCGCGGCGCTGCTCGAGCCGTCGCTCATCACAACGCTCGCCGACCGCTACGGCAGCCAGGCGGTTGTCGTCGCCATCGACGCGAAACGCGACTCCAAGGGTTTCGCAGTCTATGCGCGCAGCGGTCAGACGGCGACCGACCGCGACGCTGTCCAATGGGCTCGCGAAGCGGAAGCCCGTGGCGCCGGCGAAATCCTGCTGACGTCCATCGACCGCGATGGGACGAAAGCTGGCTTCGACTGCCCGCTCACCGCCGCCGTTTCCGCAGCCGTGTCGATTCCGGTTATCGCGTCGGGCGGAGCCGGCGGATTGAATCACTTCGTCGAAGTCTTCACGGTCGGTCGCGCCGATGCCGCACTCGCTGCGTCTGTTTTTCACTACGCGGAAACCGGCGTCCGCGCGCTGAAGCTTCACTTGCGCGATCACGGGATCCCGGTGCGACTGTAAATACGGGTTATCACGACGGGACGAACTTGCGCGAAGATAGGCGGCTCGTCAAATCCTCCGGAGGGCGTATGACACGGCATCGTGTTGTTGCAGCGATCATCGCATGTGTGAGCGCGCTCGTGGCCGCGCCGGCGAGTCCACAGCAGCGCGCCGCGGATGGTGTCGCCATCAACGACGAAGGCCTGCCGCAGTATTCGACTTTCTCGCTCTGTGCCATCGATCCGGCAACGGGTCAGTCGGGCGCCAGCGTGACGACGCGCGTGCCGTTCGTCGGACGCGCCGTACCGCACGTGCGCGCAGGCGTGGGCGCGGTCTGCACACAGGCGTCGACGATGGTCGAATACGGCCCGCGCGGACTCGACCTGCTCGCAAAGGGCGTCGAGCCTCAGGCCGTGCTCGCGCAGCTGTTGGCAGACGACCAGCAGCGCGAATCGCGTCAGGTGGCCGTCATCGATATGCACGGACGAGCCGCCGCGCATACCGGCAAGCAGAACGGCAACTGGGCGGGCAGCCGCCAGGGAAAGAACTACACGGTGCAGGCGAACATCATGGTGGGACCTGAAGTTGTCGAGGCAGTCGCGACGACCTTCGAGGCGACGGACGGAACCGGACTGGCGCTCGCCGAGCGCATGATCCTTGCGATGGAGGCGGGTTACGCCAAGGGCGGCGATCGCCGCTGGGGGAATTTGCAGTCCGCGGCGATCAAGATCGCGGATCCGAACGATCCCGGCCGCGGCAACGATCACATTGCGCTTGCAATCGAAGTTGGTGAACATCCGGATCCGGTCGCGGAGATGAAGCGCATCTATCTCACGACCGGCCGTCGCCTCGGCTATCGCAGCTTCTCGAAGATCGAGGGGCCGGATGTCATCGAGCTGAAGCGGATGCTGCACACGATCGGTTATTGGCGTCCAACGCTGGCCGCGTTTCCCGATCCGCCTCCGGCCGTCAACACTCCGAGAATGTCGGAGCTGCAGAAATCCGACCGGGCTCAATACGACAGGCTCGTCGCCGACGCCCGCGGCAAGCAAGCCGCCTACACCCGCGACTTCGGACAGTACGACGACGAGGCCATCGCCGCGGTGGACAAATTTCGCAAAGACCGGCAGATGGATTATCAGGGCAACGCGCCGGGACTTGTCGACACACGGCTGGTCGACGCGTTGAGATCCGCGTATCTGGAAAAAAAGAAGACTTCGCGCTGATGCTGATCCCGTCCATCGACCTCAAGGACGGTGCGGTCGTTCAGCTGGTGCAAGGCGAGCGGCTCGCGATCAAGGATCCTCACGTCTTCCGATGGGTCCAGCGGTTCGAGAAATTCTCGAAGGTTCAGGTGATCGACCTCGATGCGGCGATGAGCCTCGGAGACAATCTCGAGCTCGTTCGGCGAATTGCCGCGTCGCTCTCGTGTCGCGTCGGTGGAGGGATTCGCACTGTGGCGCGCGCTCGCGCGCTGCTCGCGGCGGGAGCACAACAGATCATCGCCGGTTCGGCGCTGTTCAAGGACGGCGCGCCGGATTGTGAGTTCGCAAAAGAGCTTGCCGACGCCGTCGGCCGCGATCGCGTGATCGCCGCGGTCGACAGTCGCGGCGGACACGTCGTCATTCACGGCTGGAAAACCACGCTGCCGCTCACCGCCGTCGACGCGGTGCGCGCACTTGAACCGTACTGCGACGAATTCCTCTACACGCACGTCGATGCCGAAGGCCTGATGGCCGGTACGAACCTGACCGCCATCCTGGCGGTCAAGGAGGCCACGAACCGACGACTGACGGCCGCCGGCGGCATAGCGAGCCAGCAGGAAATCGACTATCTCGACAAGCTCGGGATTGATGCCGTCGTCGGGATGGCGATCTATACAGGAGTTCTGGATCCCGGGTGACGTCGAACGTCACAGACTGGAATGGGATGAACGTTTTCCGGGATAGCGCCGTCAAAGTGGCTATGCGGAACCATGCCTTCGCCGCCTTCGCCGTTTGTGCGCTCGCCGGGCCGGCGCTGAGCGCGTCGACGACCGAAACCGAACGCATCACGCGAACGGAAAAGCTGGCACCGGGCGGGACGCTTCGCGTGAAGAACTTCTCGGGCCGCGTCGTGATCACGGCGAGCGATCGGAGCGACGTGGCGATCGACGCCGTTCGGAGGGGGTCACGCGAGCGTCTGGACCGCACGGGTCTCGACATCCACTCGGACGGATCGACGCTGGTCATCGACGCGAATCAGACCGACCGCTCGTGGCTCAATTGGTCGCGTCAGAATTACGTGGTCGAAACCGATTTCGACATCAAGGTCCCCCGCAGGGTCAATCTGGACGTCAACGTGTTCAGCTCGTCCGTCACCGTGACTGGCGTCGAGGGGTCGCACAAGCTCCACGGCTTTTCCTCGAAGCTGCAGCTCGAGAATGTCACCGGATCGGTCCGGGCGCACACGTTCAGCGGGACTGTGGAGATCCGGGCGAAGACCTGGGTCGAAAACGAATCGATTGAAATCGACACGTTCAGCGGCAACATCCTCCTGCACGTCCCCGACAACGCGCGCGGATCGGTCAGCTTCAACTCCTTCAGCGGTCGGCTGAATTCAGAGATGCCGCTCACGCTCCACAGTGCCAGCCGGCGGAACTTCAAGGCCGAGCTCGGCGGCGGCGGCGGCGGCAGCCTGCGCTTCAAGACCTTCAGCGGCAGCGTCCGGATCGACCGGTAACTACGGCTACAATAGGTACTTGCCCCTGAAGGGCTTCTACTTATTGTGAGCACCCTGGTCCAGGTCGACCCGCATCTCGCTCGAGAGCCGCGACCGGTGTCGGCCGCTCGGATTGTCACGGACGGCAAGTTTCTTCGGGTCGGCCACGAGCGCTTCCTGGTCAAGGGCGTCACCTACGGCACCTTTGCACCCGACGCGCAGGGTGATCAGTTTCCCTCGCCACAGCAAGTCGCCGAAGACTTCCGCCTGATGGCGGAGCTCGGCATCAACACAGTCCGTACCTACACGCCGCCGCGGCGGGAGCTGCTGGATGAAGCCGCCCGTCACGGCCTCCGGGTCATGGTGGGCCTTCCCTGGTCGCAGCACGTGGCGTTCCTCGACACCCGCTCGCTCGAGAAGGAGATCCGACGCGAGCTCGCAGCAAGAGTCACCGAGCTCGGCAATCACCCCGCCGTGCTTGCGTTCGCGCTGGGGAATGAAATCCCTGCGGGAGTCGTGCGGTGGCATGGTCGCGTCCGCGTCGAGCATTTCCTCCGCGATCTATACGAAACAGCAAAGAGCACATCACCCGACAGTCTGTTCACGTACGTCAACTTTCCGCCGACCGAGTTTCTCGATCTGTCGTTTTTCGATCTGTGCGCCTTCAACATCTACCTGCATCGCGAGGCGGAGCTGCGCGCCTATCTCACGAGGCTGCAGCACATCGCGGGCCACAAGCCGCTTCTGCTCGCCGAGGCGGGCGCCGACAGCGTGAGGGAAGGCGAAGCCGGCCAGGCTGACATCACCGCGACGCACATCCGCGTCGCGTTCGAAGAAGGGGCGTGCGGCGCGATCGCTTTCGCCTGGACCGACGAATGGTGGCGCGGCGGCCATCCTGTGGAGGACTGGCGGTTTGGGATCATGGACGCCGCGCGCCGCCCGAAGAAAGCGGCTCACGCCGTGGCGTCTGCATTCGCGAACGCGCCGTTCTCGGCCGAGCAGAAGCACGCCTGGCCGCGCGTGTCGGTCGTGATCTGCGCCTACAACGCCGCGGACACGCTCGAGGACAACCTGCAGTCGCTCGATCGCCTCACCTATCCCGATTACGAAGTCATTCTCGTCAACGACGGCTCGACGGATCGCACGGGTGAAGTCGCCCGCGCCCATCCGCGGGTCCGCGTCATCGATACGTCAAACCAGGGACTGAGCGCCGCGCGCAACGTCGGTCTGGCGGAGGCAACGGGCGAAATCGTCGCGTACACGGACGCCGACACCCGTGTCGATCGCGACTGGCTCACTTTTCTCGTCCAGCCATTTCTCGCCTCGGACGTAGTCGGCTCGGGTGGCCCGAACGTCGTGCCCGCGGACGACGTGCCGATGGCGCAATGCATCGCGCGCGCGCCCGGCGGACCGACGCATGTGCTGCTCGACGATCGGATCGCCGAGCACGTGCCGGGCTGCAACATGGCGTTCCGGCGCGATGCGCTGCTCGCCATCGGCGGCTTCAATCCGGTCTACCTGCGCGCCGGCGACGATGTGGACGTCTGCTGGCGGTTGCAGGCGCGGGGCTGGAAGATCGGTTTCGCGTCGGCAGCGCTCGTATGGCATCACCATCGCAATTCGGTGAGCGCCTATTGGCGGCAGCAGGTCGGCTACGGAGAAGGCGAAACGTGGCTGATGGCGCACCATCCTGAGAAGTTCCTCGACGGTCACATGCTATGGCGCGGGCGCATCTACAGCCCGCTGCCCTTCGTGCGCTCGCTGTGGGGGACGCGGATCAATGCAGGCGTCTGGGGCACGGCAGCGTTTCCGTCGGTCTACCGCGCGGATGTCCATCCGTTCGCGTTCATGCCGCATTCGATCCGCTGGCAGGTGGCCTCCTTCGTCCTCGCGATGGCCGGCTTCGGCGTCGTTGCGACGGGTCAGCATTGGTGGGCCGCGGCGTTGTTGCTCGGCAGCGGCGTCGTGGGCCTCGCGGTCACCATTGGCAAGAACATCGCGTACGCATTGAGATCCGAAGTCGATTCCCTGAAGGGCCCGAAGCTCTGGTACCGCGGAATGGTGGCGTATCTGCATTTCCTCCAGCCACTGGCGCGCCTGCGCGGTCAGATCCGCGGCCTGCTGTCGCCGCCGGAAGTGGCGCTGCCGCAGGACGAGCGGCAGACGCGCCGCGGCGCACGGCCGTCGTTCGGCGAGGCGTGGCGCGCATTGCTGCTCGTGTCGGGCAGCGTGACCGAGGATCGTTTCTGGACCGAGACGTGGACGTCGGCCGATCGTATCCTCGCCCGTCTCGCCGGCTGGCTGCGCCGTTCGCGCGCCGTCCGCACGATCGAAATCGACGAAGGCTGGTCGGACGATCGCGACGTCAGTGTCTTCGTCGGCCGCTGGGCATGGCTCGACGTGCGGGCGCTCGTCGAGGACCACGGCGCCGGCAAGGCGCTCATTCGAATCAGCACACACCTCCGGCCGACGACGTTCGGGATAGTCAGCGCGCTCGGCATCGGCATCGTCCTCCTCGGTGGCGCGGCGACCGGTGTCGTGCTGCGTTGGCCGCTTGCCGGCACGCTCGTGGCGGCATTCACCCTGATGCTGATCATGGTCGTCGCCTGGCGCACGGCGCAGACGACGGCGATCGTGCGGCGGGGAATCGCGGAGGTCACCGTCGGAACCGGGATGGTGGCGATGCGCTCCGGTCCCGCCCGCGTGCCGCTGGTCACGCCGTCGCTGTTGCGTATGTACGGTTTGCGCAGCGCGTTCATCTTCGTCGTCATGATCGTGGCGCTCGGCGCCGGCACCTTCATGCTGCGTGAAGCGGCCACAGCACAGGTGATCGGTGGAAAGAAGGGCTACGCAGGCGATTACGGCCCGGCGATCTCCGCGTGGCTCGACGCGCCGATGGGTATCGCCATCGCGCCGAGCGGCGACATCTACTTCGCCGATTCGAACAACGACGTCATCAGGCGCATCGACGCACAGAACCTGAACATCGAGCCGGTCGCGGGCAACCGCGATCTCGGCACCGGCTTCTCCGGCGACAACGGGCCGGCGATCGAAGCGCAGCTCGACACGCCCGACGGTGTCGCGATCGCGCCGGACGGCGACGTCATCGTCGCCGACTCGCACAACGATCGGATCCGACGCGTCGATCGCCCGACCGACGTCATCACGACGATCGCCGGATCCGGCGAAAACGGCTACGACGGCGACGAGAAGCCTGCGACGGAGGCGGCGTTGAACATGCCGAGCGCCGTTGCGGCGACGCCCAACGGCAACATCTACATCGCCGATACGCTCAACTATCGAGTCCGGATGATCGAGGCGAGGACCGGCCTGATTCATACGGTCGCGGGTGACGGGGTTCCGGGCGACAGCGACAACGTCGGCGACGGCGGTCCGGCGACCAGCGCGCATCTCAACATGCCGAGCGACGTGCAGATTGCGCCCAACGGCGACATCTACATCGCCGACATGCATCACAACCGAGTGCGCAAGGTCGATGCGAAGACGCACGTCATCACGACGGTTGCCGGCAACGGCAAGTGGGGACCGGCCGTCTCAGACATACCGGCGACCGCGGCCACGCTTGCCGGTCCGGCGGGCATCGCGCTGGTGTCGGAACCGGGCGGTCGCATGACCATTTTCATCGCGGACTATTACAACCTCACCGTTCGCGCGGTCGGCCCCGACGGCATCATCCGCACCATCAGCGACGAAGGGGGCGTTGCGTTCGGAGCGCCGACGCGCGTGGCCTACGCGCGTGGCGGGCCGCGACGCGGCTGGCTGTATGTCGCCGATTCGACGCGCGACCAGCTCGTCGCACTGCCGATTCCGAGGATGCTCCCGAACCTGATTCCGCCGAGGCCGGCGCCCGGCCGAAGAGTCGGAGGATGAGCGAGACCGTGGTGGGCAGCCCGACGCCCCCGGTTCAGAAGCCGCTGCTTCCGTGGACACTGTCGTTCCTGCGACCCTATCGCGGACGCGTCGCGCTGCTGGCGTTCCTCCTTGGCTCGGAGATCGTGCTCGGTGCGCTCCAACCGTGGCCGCTGGCGATCGTCATCGACTACGTGCTGACGCCGATCGAGCACGGTGGCAAAGCGTTTCCCGCGGCCCTGCAGCCGTGGATTGCGGCGCTCACGAACAACAACCGTTTCGAGCTGCTCCTGATCGTGGTCGTCGGTGGGGTTCTCTTGCAGGTTGTGAACCAGCTCGTATCGGCGTATGGCACGCAGGTCCAAGTCGATACCGGGCAGCGGATGGTGTACGACCTGCGCCATCGCCTCTTCGAGCATCTCACCGGCCTCGGCCTGCACCACCACATCACCAAGAGCACGGCGGATGCGGTGTACCGCGTGGACGTGGACGCGTACGCAATCGAGAACCTCGTGATGAGCGGCATCTTCCCGCTCGCCACCTCGATTACCGCGCTGGCGGTGATGTTCGGGATCCTGCTCTACAAGAATGTGACCGTGGCGTTGCTGTCGCTGACCGTCGTGCCGTTTCTCTATTTCTGCCTCCGTTACTACACGTCGACGCTGGTCAACCGCGAGGAACGGGTGAAGGAGCTCGAGTCGAAGCTGCTCGAGCGCCTGTACGAAACCTTCGGCGCGATGAGGCTGGTCAAGAGCTTCGCGCGCGAGCCGCACGAGCTCGAACGGTATCGCGGCGCCGGCGAGCAGGCCATGAACGCGCGCATCGCCATCACGTGGCAGCAGTCGCTCTTCTCGGTCGTCGTCAGCACGATCACGATCGTCGGCACGGCACTCGTCGTCGTCGTGGGCGGCCGGCTCGTGATGACCGGACGGCTCTCGATCGGAGATCTCTACATCGTCATCAACTATCTCGGCGCCGTGTACGGGCCGCTCTCAGCGATCGCCCACACCACCGGTCAACTGCAGGGTGCACTGGCCGGAGCCAAGCGCGTGCGGGCGATGTTCGCGTTGATGCCGGAGACCGTCGACGATCCAGACGCCGTGGACGCAATCTACATCAAGGGCGACATTCGCTTCGAGGATGTGGCGTTCAGCTATCCCGATGGCACGGCGGTGCTGCATGGCATCACCTTCTCGGCGAAGCCGGGCGAGATGATCGCGCTCGTCGGCCTCACCGGCGCCGGCAAGACGACGCTCGTGAGCTTGATCCCGCGGCTGTACACCGCGACGGCAGGCCGCGTCGTGATCGACGGCGACGATGTGCGCCATTACAAAGTTCGATCGCTCCGCGAGAAGATCGCGATCGTGCTGCAGGAGCCGGTGCTCTTTGCCGGCACCATCCGCGACAACCTGCGATACGGACGGCTCGACGCCACGGACGAGGAGGTCGAGGCGGCCGCGCGCGCCGCACACGCGCACGAGTTCATCGCCCGGCTCCCGAAGCAATACGACGCCGAGATCGCCGAAGCCGGCGGCGGCCTTTCCGGCGGCGAGCGTCAGCGGCTCAGCATCGCGCGCGCGATCATCAAAAGCGCGCCCATTCTGATCCTCGATGAACCGACGTCGTCGCTGGACGCGATCTCCGAGGAGATCGTGTTCGCCGCGCTGCGGCGTCTTCGCGCCGGACGAACGACGCTCGTGATCGCGCATCGACTTTCGACCGTACGCGATGCCGACTGCATTCTGGTGCTCGACAACGGGCAGATCGCGGCAAAGGGACGCCACGACGAGCTGCTGCAGCAAAGCGACCTCTATCGGCGGATGTGCGCCAGGCTGTCGGTCGGCAAATCGCTGGACGAGCCCGAAACCGTCGATGAGTTGATCGAGGCGGCGAAGAGGTGACATTGCGGATTGCGGACCGCGGATCCGCAGTGCCATGAGAATCCTGTTCGCCGGCATCATCGCGCGTTATCCGTTCGGCGGCGTGACCTGGTGTTCCCTGATGTATCTGCTCGGGCTGCGGGCGCTCGGCCACGAGGTCTTTTACATCGAGGACACGGGCGAGTGCGTCTACGACCCGGTGCAGAACACGCGCGCAACGGATCCAAGCTACGGCACCGCCTACATTCACAGCGCCCTCGAGCCGCATGGATTCGGCGATCGGTGGTCGTTCATCAATTTTGACGGCAGCTATCACGGCCGCAGCGCCGACGATGTTCGGCGCTACGCGGCGACGGCTGATCTCTTCATCAACCTGTCAGGCGGCTCGTGGTTCTGGCGCGACGAGTATGCGCGCATCCCGAGAAAGGCGTTCATCGATTCCGATCCCGCGTTCACCCAGCTCGCGATCGCCAAGGCGGAGCCGTGGTACGTGGAGTTCTTCCGGAGGTTCGATCGGTTGTTCACGTTCGGCGCAAACATCGGCACGCCCGCGTCGCCAATTCCAACCGGGTCGTTCACGTGGCACAAGACGTGGCAGCCGATCACGCTCGGCGACTGGACGCCGATCGACGGGCTGCGTGATCGGTTCACGACGGTCATGACCTGGCAGATTGAGAGCTTCGCCGACGTCGGCGGCAACAAGGATCAGGAGTTCGTGAAGTTCCTCGACTTGCCCTCGCGGACGTCGCAGCGATTCGAGCTCGCCATCAACGGGCCGCAGCAACTGCTGCGCGAGTATGGATGGAATACGGTGGACGCCATGGCTGTCTCGCGCACGCCGTGGGCGTATCGCGATTTCATCCGCGGGTCAAAGGCTGAATTTGGCGTCGCCAAACACACGTACGTGGCGAACCGGTCGGGCTGGTTCAGCGATCGCACCGCCTGCTATCTCGCCTCGGGCCGGCCGGCGCTCGTCCAGGATACCGGTTGGACAGCGCACGTGCCATCTGGCGAGGGAGTCCTCGCGTTCTCAACGCTCGACGAAGCGCTAGGCGGCATCGACGCGATCAACACAGACTACCATCGCCACGCCCGTCGCGCGCTCGACGTGGCGCGCGCACATTTCGATGCGAACGTCGTCCTGCCTCGGCTGCTGGAGGACGCGTGCTCCTAACGGACGCGAGGCGTCCTGACGACCGCCCGTTCGCATGAGAATCGCCCACATCGCGCCCGTCGCTACGACCATTCCGCCGCCGAAGTCCGGATCGGTGGAGACGATGACGTCGCTCCTGACGGAGGGGCTTGTCGCGCGCGGGCACGACGTGACGCTCTACGCGACCGCGGATTCCAAAACCGGCGCCCGTCTCAACGCCATCTACCCGCACGGCTACTGGCACGACGAGAACATGTGGCCGTGGGAGCTCTACGAGATGTTGAACCTTGCGGCCGCCGTCGAACGCGCCTCGGAGTACGACATCATCCACTACGAGGCGGCGTACTATCCCATGTCGCTGGCGTTCGCCCGGCTTTCGCCGACGCCGATCGTCCAGACGCTGCATCATTCCCCGAGCGCGGCTGAAATCAGGCTCTGGTCGCGCTACCCCGAAGCGCCATTCGTGGCCATTTCCAACGAGCAGGCCCGCCTCCTCGTCGGCCTCAACGTCGTCGACACCGTGCTGCATGGCATCGACACCGATAATTTCACCTTCCAAGACAGGCCCGACGACTACCTGCTGTTCCTCGGCCGGTTCACCGAGGGGAAGGGTGTGCTGCAAGCCATCGAGCTCGCCAAGCGAATCGGCATGCGGCTGATTCTGGCCGCGGCCGAGGGCGAGTATTACCGCGAAAAGATCGCGCCCCACGTGGACGGCCGGCATATCGTTTACTACGGCGAAGCGGACTTTGCCGCAAAGGTGAAGCTATACGGCGGCGCGCGCGCGCTCCTTTATCCGATTCAGGCGCGCGAGCCGTTCGGGCTCGTGCTTGCCGAGGCGATGGCGTGCGGTACGCCTGTCGCCGCCCTCGATCGCGGCGCCGTCCGGGAAGTCGTCGACGAGGGGGTCACCGGAATGGTGTTCGACGACCTCGAGCAGATGGCGAACGACCTGCCGCGTGTGCTCGACCTGGATCGGCGGAGGGTTCGGGAGCGGGCCGTGGCACGATTTGGCGTCGCACGCATGGTTGACGGATATATTTCGGTCTACACCCGGCTCGTGGAGGCCCATCGTGGAAGGTAGCACCGTGCTGGCGATCTTCGCGCATCCCGACGACGAGTCGCTCGCGTGCGGCGGGACGCTCGCGCGCCTGGCCGATGCCGGCGCCCGCATCGTCCTGATGTGCGCGTCGCGCGGCGAGGCGGGATCGATCAGCGATCCCGCGCTGGTGACCGACGGCGACCTCGGCCGGACCAGGGAACGAGAGCTGCGCGAGGCCGCTGCGATCCTCGGCGTCGCCGAAGTGATCGTGATGGATCACCCCGACGGCGATCTGCGCTGGGACGATGTGTCGGAGCTCCATCAGGAGATCGTCGATGCCATCCACCGATACCGGCCGGAAGCGGTCATCACGTTCGCCGAGGACGGCTTGTATTGGCATCTGGATCACGTCGGCGTACATGAGCGCACCTACACTGCGGTGAAGTCGCTCGGCGCCGAGGCACCACCTCTCTACTACGTGACGATGCCGCACGGCATCATGCGCGAGGTCGTTGCCGCGGCTCACGCAAAGGGCGGTGCCGCGCCCGATGCGAGCTTCTGGGGAATCGACCCGGCGGCCTTCGGCGACAGCGCCAAGCCGGCCACGTTCGTCATCGACGTCCGCGACTGGGCGCCGCGCAAGCTTGCGGCGCTTCGCTGTCATCGCACGCAGATGGGGGCCAACAATCCGATCGCGTGGATCGGCGAGGAAGAAGTGCGCCGCTGGCTCGGCGTCGAGCACTTTCGCCGTGCACCGCTCGATGCGGCGGCACAAGACTCGATGTTGGAGCGTTTGGGGGAGCCGGTTGCTAGTTCGTGAAAGTTTGAAGTCTGAAGTCTGAAGTCTGAAGCTATGCGCAGAGAGACGCTCGAGGTACTACGCTGTCCGTACTGTGGTGGGCGGCTGGAACTGGTGGAATCGTTGTTCCACCGCAGCAGCTCCGACGAGATTCAGGACGGCATCCTCGGCTGTCAGTGCTGCATCTTCCCCGTCGTCGACGGCATT
>Ga0114129_10003231_pt1 | contig 22874 bp, 17 predicted proteins | sample RhiMetdeltSRZDD1_FD_80071 | JGI IMG/M metagenome (GOLD analysis project Ga0114129, IMG submission 80071) | Populus rhizosphere microbial communities from Tennessee, USA - Rhizosphere MetaG P. deltoides SRZDD1 (version 2) (version 2) | ecosystem: Host-associated > Plants > Roots > Rhizosphere >... | reverse complement strand
CTGCTCGGCGAGCATACCGACGAAGTCCTGGCCGAGATCGGCTTCTCGCTCGAGGAGATCGCCGCGCTGCGAGCCGCGCGCGTCGTGCGATAGCGCGAGATCGCGTCGACGTACGAACGCCACGGAGTCACAGAGCCACAGAGGTTTTCACAGAGATCACAATCAACCACAGAGCCACAAAGCCACGAAGAAGAGGAGTCAAAATCGTCGGCGCGCAAGGACACAGTGAACGCCGATCGCTTCGACGGGCGGCGCACAGCGCCGCGGCGGCCGGAGATGATCCGCGCGAAAACGAGTCGCATGGATCGCTGGGGCGATTCGTTTTCACGCGGATCATCTCCGACCGCACGTTGGCCGGCTTCGCCGGCCAACCCGTCGAAGCGAGGCGCTTGGTGCCTCTGTGACTCTGTGGTTCATTCTGTGAGCGCCTTGCGCGCTCGGCCCAACGAGTGAAAGAAGTAACGTGTGGCTTGTTTCGTGATTTCGTGGTTTCGTGGTCGCCCTTTCAAATCGTCGGCGCCGCGAACGGACCCCGCGCGCGCTCGTACGCGTGCGCGAGCTGCAGGACGGACCAGTCATCGCCGCGGCGCCCGACGATCTGCAGTCCCACCGGTAGTCCCTCCGGCGTGAAGCCACATGGAACCGAGATGGCCGGCGCGCCGAGCGTGGAGATGTAGTAGCAGGACTTCATCCAGTCGATATACGACTCCATCGCGATGCCGTCGATCGTCTTCACGTACGCTTCGTTCACATCGAACGGCGCCACCTGCGTCGTCGGCAGAATGAAGAACGCGTAGCGCTCCATGAAACGGGCGACGCGCTGACGCAGGCCCTCTTGTCGCTGCTCCGCCGCCGCGACGTCGGCCGCCGTGAGCCGCTCGCCGCGCGCGACCTCCTCGAGGATGGTCGCCTTCACGGCGTCGCGATGCTGTCCGACGACATCTCCGTGGTTGCGGACGAACGCGTACGCGCGCAGCGTCCTGAAAATCTCGTCCGCCCCGCTCAAATCCGGCTCGGCATCGTCGACGACGCACCCCATCGACTCGAAGAGACGGCGCTGCGCGTTGACGACATCGGCAATGCGTCGCTCGAACGGAATGCCGCCGAAGTCGACCCACCAGGCGACGCGCGTGCCGGCGAATTCGGCATCGAGTTGCGTGGGCGCCCGCGCCGATGTGGCCATCGCCTTCCACAGCAGCGCGACATCCTCGACACGACGCGCCATCGGACCTTCAACGCTGAGCGATGCCCAGGCCTCGGTGGTCTCCGCGGCCGCCACAGGACTGGCGGACGGCCGAAACCCGACGACGCCGCAGAACGCCGCCGGATTGCGCAGCGAGCCGCCCATGTCGGTCCCGTCGGCGAGCGGAATCATCCCGCACGCGAGCGCAACCGCCGCGCCGCCGCTGCTGCCGCCGCAGGTCTTCGACACGTCGTAGGGATTCAGCGTCGGGCCGAAGACCGGATTGAACGTCTGCGATCCGGCGCCGAATTCGGGCGTGTTCGTCTTGCCGATTGTGATCGCGCCCGCGCGGGTCAGGGCCGCGACGAGCGGCGAATCCTCGTCGGGCACGAAGTCTCGAAAGATCGGCGAGCCGAACGTCGTTCTGATGCCGGCGGTCGGCTGCAGATCCTTGTGCGCCATCGGCAGACCGTGCAAAGGACCCGCGACGTCGCCGCGCGCGAGACACTCGTCGGCGTCGGCCGCCTGCCGCATCGCGCGCTCGGCGACCAGCGTGACGATCGCGTTGAGCCTGCCGTTCACGGCCTCGATTCGCGACAGGTGCGCCGCCACGCAGTCGCGCGCGGACAGCTGCTTCGTGCGAATCAGCCGCGCGAGCTCAGTGGCTGGTTGCTGCCAGATAATCAAGCGCGGAGGTGACGCCGCCCGGACGGAACGGCACGCCGGCGGACGCGAGCCCCATCTCGACGCCGCTCAGCGTGCCGGCCAGCATCAGATCGTTGAAGTCGCCGAGGTGACCGATGCGAAAGATTTTCCCCTTCAACCGTCCAAGGCCGGTGCCCAGCGACATGTCGAAGCGATCGAGAATCGTCTGGCGAAGACGATCGGCATCCTGGCCCGGCGGCACGAGAACCGCGGTCAGCGCGTTGCTGTATTCACACGGATTGGCCGCGAGCAGCTCGAGCCCCCACGCCCTGACGGCGCGTCGCGTCGCCTCCCCGTGGCGCGCGTGCCGAGCGAACACGTTCGGCAGACCTTCCTCCTGAAGCATGGCCGTCGCTTCGCGCAGGCCGTACAGCAGGTTGGTCGCAGGCGTGTACGGAAAGAAGCCCGACGCGTTGTCCTTCAGCATCGGCTCCCAGTCCCAGTAGCTGCGCGGCAGCGCCGCGGTTTTCGCCGCGCCGATGGCTTTGGCGCTGATCGCGTGAAAGCCCAGACCTGGCGGCAGCATCAGCCCTTTCTGCGAGCAGCCGACGGTGACGTCGACGCCCCACTCGTCGTGGCGATAGTCGATCGATCCGAGCGACGAGATCGTGTCGACCAGCAGCAGCGCGGGATGATTCGCGGCGTCGAGCGCGCGGCGGATCCCGGGAACGCGGCTCGTCACGCCGGTGGACGTCTCGTTGTGCACGACCGCGATCGCCTTGATCGATCGCGTTCGATCGCCGGCCAATCTCGTCGTCACGACGTCCGGGTCGACGCCGTGGCGCCAGTCGCCGGGAACGAACTCGACCGCGAGGCCCAGCCGGGCGGCCATGGCCTTCCACAACGTCGCGAAGTGCCCGGTCTCGAACATCAGGACCTTGTCGCCGGGTGAGAGCGTATTGACGAGCGACGCTTCCCAGGCGCCGGTGCCGGACGATGGGTAGATCACGACGGCGCCGGACGTCTGGAACACGCGAGCGAGACCGTCGATCGCCTCACGCGCCAGCCGGGCGAAGGCCGGACCACGATGATCGATCGTCGGCTGCGCGATCGCGCGGAGGACGCGGTCCGGCACGTTGGTCGGACCGGGAATCTGAAGAAAGTGACGTCCGCTCACGCCGACACGTTACCATCAGGCCATGAGCGTTGTCGCCGGTCGATCCAAGGTCGCCACGACCCACGGCATCGTTGCCGCCAGTCAGCCGCTGGCGGCGCAGGCCGGCGTGCAGATCCTCGAGCGCGGCGGCCATGCCGTCGACGCCGCCATCGCGGCGAACGCGGTGCTGGGCGTCGTCGAGCCCGAGATGAACGGCATCGGCGGCGATCTCTTCGCGATCGTGTCGGAAGCGAACGGTTCGGCGCTCGTCGGCCTGAACGCGGGCGGGTGGGCGCCGGCCGGACTGACGCCCGCCGCGCTTCGAGCGAAGGGCATCACGCAGATGCCCGCCGAGGGCATTCATTCCGTCACCGTTCCCGGCGCGGTCGCCGGATGGACCGCGCTTCACGCGCGCTTCGGGCACCTTCCGCTCGCCGACGTGCTCGCCCCGGCGATTTTCTACGCCGAGCATGGCTTTCCGGTGTCGGACATCATCGCGGCGCGGTGGGAGACGTGGACGGGAAAGCTCGCGGAAGATCCGTACGCGGCACGAACCTACCTGCCGAATGGTCGTGCGCCTCGCGCGGGTGAACTGTTCGTGAACCGCGACCTCTCGCGGTCGCTCCGATCGATCGCGTCAGACGGGCGCCCCGGTTTCTACGAGGGACGCATCGCCGATGCGATCCTGACGCTGTCCAACACGCACGCCGGCACGATGACGGCCGCCGATCTGCGCGAGTTCGAGCCCGAGTGGGTCGCGCCGATCTCGACGACCTATCGCGGGTGGACCGTTCACGAGCTGCCGCCGAACACGCAGGGCATCGCTGCGCTCATGATGCTCGGGCTCATGGAGCAGTTTCCGCTCGCCGAGTGCGGCTTCCATAGCCTCGAAGCGCTGCACGTGATGATCGAGGCGAAGAAGCTCGCCTACGCGGACATGCTGCGCTATGTCGGCGATCCGCGGTTCGCGGACGTCCCCGTGAGCGTCATGACCGACAAGGACTACGCCCGCGAACGCGCGCGGCTGATTCGCGGCGATCGGGTGGCGGCGTCCGTCGCTGCCGCGGCGCTCGACGGCGTGACGAACCGATCCGGCGGCGACACGATCTATCTCGCCGCGATCGACCGCGACGGCAACATCGTCTCGCTGATTCAAAGCATCTACCACGGGTTCGGCTCGGGTCTCGTTGCGCCCGCGACCGGCTTCGCGCTGCAGAACCGCGGCGCGCTGTTCACACTCGAGTCCAATCACCCGAACGTGCTGGCACCGCGGAAGCGGCCGCTGCACACGATCATCCCGGCGTTCATGCAGCACGGTGACGTGCGCATTGGATTCGGCATCATGGGCGGCTGGAATCAGGCGCAGGCGCACGCGCAGTTCGTCGCGAACGTCGTGGACTACGGCCTCGATGTCCAGCAGGCGCTCGAGGCGGGGCGATTCACGAAGGCGACGTTCGACGGCGCGGACGTCAGCGTCGAGGCGCTCGTGCCCGAGTTCGTCCGCGACGACTTGATTGCGCTTGGCCACGACGTCACGGTCGTGCCGCCGCGAACCGGTGTCTTCGGATCGGGTCAGGCGGTGATGGACGACGGACGCGGCGTGCATTACGGCGCGTCCGAACCGCGCCACGACGGTGCGGCGGTTCCGGAAGCGCCGCCGCTGGGCTGAAGCCGCCGGGGTCGCTCGGCTGAAGCCTTCGCGCTCCAGCGGCTAATTGCTCGCCAGCTGCGGAACCGATGCGGAGACTTCAGCGTGAAGCGCCGCGCGCAACGGTTTGACTACGAAGAACGCGGTCGCCGCCACGGCGAGGTTGGTGATCGCGGCGACGACGAAGACCGCGTGCCAGCCGCCGGTGTAGCTCTGAAGCCAGCTCGCCACGGGAACGAGGAAGGATGCGGCGCCCTTCGCGGTGTACAGCATGCCGGCGTTCGTCGCCGCGTACTTCGATCCGTAGGTGTCGGTGCAAATCGCGGGGAAGAGGCTATAGATCTCACCCCACGTGAAATAGACGAGGCCGGCCGTGACGATGAACGTCCACGGCGAGTTGCCGATCGTGCCGAGCGCCCAGTACGCGCCGGCGCCGGCGACGAACACGATCGCCATCGTGTTCTCACGGCCGAGGTGGTCGGAAACCCACCCGAACGTCGGCCGTGCCAAGCCGTTGAGAATGTTGTCGACGATTCCCGCCATGACGAGGACGGTGGAGCTGATGAACAGGAAGCTCACCGGCAGCGTGGCGATTTTGTAGTCCCGCGCGATGGGCGCGACCTGAGCGGTGACCACGAGTCCGCTCGCGGCGACCAGCACGAACATCGCGTACAGAATCCAGAAGACCGGCGTGCGAATCATCTCGGCCGGCTTGTAGTCGCGCGCGCTCTGCGTGAGCCGGCGCGCCGCCTTCGGCGCCTCGCCCGGCTTCGGCGCCTTGAGCAGCTGCGACAGCACGAGGATGGCGATGCCCTGCCCGATGCCAAACCAGAGGAACGCACGGTCGTAGCCGTATGTGCGGATCACGTAGATGATGGGATAGACGGTCGCCGCCGCACCCGCGCCGAAACCCGCCGCGGTGAGACCGGCCGCGAGACCGCGCCGGTCGGCGAACCATTTCAGCGCGTTGCCGACACACGTACCGTAGACGGCGCCGGCGCCGACACCGGCGAGCGCCGCGGCAAGATAGAGCATGGGCAGCGAGCTCGCCATGGAGTTCAGCGCCCATGCGATCGCGACGACGACGCCGCCGAACATGACGACGACCCGGGGGCCGAATCGATCGACGAACCACCCTTCGACCGGCACGAGCCACGTCTCCGTCGCGACGAAGATCGTGAACGCGATCTGGATGTTCGTCCGGCCCCAGTGATAGCGCGCGTCGATCGGATCGACGAAGTAGGTCCAGCCGTACTGGAGGTTGGCGATCATCACCATGCAGATGACGCCGGCCACCAGCTGCACCCAGCGGCTCACAGGGACGGCATCGGGCGTGGACGCTCCATTGCTGGACATTGAAAGGCCGCCTCCTCGGCGGGAAAGAGTAGCTCAGCTCGCGGCGGCGCGGGACTTTTCGTCGAGCATCTTCGCGCAGGCGTAGACCGTCCGCGTCGTCGTCACCGGGATGCCGAGCGTGTCGGCCAGCTCGACGACCGCGCCGACGACAGCCTCGAGCTCCATCGGACGGCCGGCCTCGAGATCCTGCAGCATCGACGTCTTGTGCGCGCCGACGTTCTCCGCGCCCGCCATGCGCTGGTCGATCGACACCGGCAGCTCGATGCCGAGCCTCGCGGCCACCGCCTCGGTCTCTGCCATGATCTCGCGGATTATCTGCGAGACCTCGCGGTGCCGCACGAGCTCTTCGAGCGTGCCGCGGGTCAGCGCGCTGATTGGGTTGAACGCCACGTTGCCGAGCAGCTTGACCCAGACCTCGTGGCGGAACCGCGCCGTAATCGGACACCGAAAGCCGGCCGCGATCAACGGTTCCACGATCCGCCGAAGCCGCTCGGATTTCGACCCGTCCGGCTCGCCGAAGCTGATCTTGTTCCCTTCGGTGTGTCGAATGACGCCGGGCTCGACGACGTCGGTCGCGAAGTAGGCCAGCGATCCGACAACCCGCCGCGGCTCGACGGCGGCGGCAATGACGCCGCCGGGGTCGACGCGCTCGAGATGGAATCCTTCCAGCTCGCCGCCGACCGACTGGAAGTACCACCACGGGATGCCGTTCTGCGTGCTGACGACGGTCGTGTCGGGCCCGAAGACCGGCCTCAGCTGCGGCGCGAGCGCCGTCAGGCTGTGCGCCTTGACGCCGAGAAAGACCACGTCGGCGGGACCGATCGTCGAGAGATCGCCGGTCACCGCGGGTCTCACGTCGAAATCGCCGTCAGGACTCAGGACGCGAAGGCCGCGCTGCTCCATCGCGCGCAGATGCGGTCCGCGCGCGAACAGCACAACCTCGACGTTCGGTATCGCAGCCCGGGCCAGACGCGCGCCGATATATCCGCCAATCGCGCCCGCCCCCGCGATGACGATATTCACGACGACTTCGAGAAAGTCCTTGCGACGATGCCGCGCTGGATCTTGCCGGTTGCGGTCCGCGGAATGGTGTCGGTGATGTGAATCCGCTTCGGCCGCTTGAAGTCGGACAGCCGCTCCCGGCAGTAGTCGACCAGCTCGGCGCTCTCAATCGGCGCGCGGACGACCACCGCCGCTTCGACTTCTTCGCCCCACATCGGATGCGGCACGCCGAAGCAGACCGCCTCGGCCACCGAGGGATGCGCGAGCAGGACTTCATCGATTTCACGCGGCGAGATCTTCTCGCCGCCGCGGTTGATCAGCTCCTTGATGCGCGCGACGAGCGTCAGGTAGCCGTCGGCATCGAGGAATCCGCGATCGCCGGTTCTGAACCATCCGTCGACGAACGATTTCGCGTTCGCCTCCGGATTGTTCTCGTAGCCGGTGATGACGTTCGGACCTTTGATCACGACCTCGCCGCGCTCGCCGGCCGACAGATGCGCACCGGTCTCGTCGAGGATGCTGATGCGAACGTCGGTCCCGATGCCGACCGTCCCCGCTTTGCGCGCCGCGGGCGGCAGCGGGTTCGAGGCCATCTGATGCGCCGCCTCCGTCATCCCGTATGCCTCGAGGACGGGCGCGCCGAACGCCGCCTCGAGGCCGCGCATCACCTGCGGCGGCAGCGACGCGCTGCACGACCGGATGAACCGCAGCCGCTCCGTGCCAGCGGGGCGCGCCGCTTTCGGATCCGCCCGCGCGAGCAGGAGCTGGTGAATCGTCGGGACCGCCGAGTACCATGTCACGCCGTGTTCCTTCGCCGTCCGCCAGAACGACAGCGGATTGAACTTCGCGGGAACGACGATCGTGCCCCCGCTGTGGAGCGTGGCGAGCGTCGAGGCGACGAGCCCGTGAACGTGAAACAGCGGCATCACGCACATCGACACATCGTCGCCGGTCAGCGCGTAGCCGCGCGCGACGTTCTGCGCGGAGATCGACAGGTTCTTGTGCGCGAGCGGCACGCGCTTCGGCCGGCCGGTGCTCCCGCTCGTGTGCAGGATGAGCGCGACGTCGTCGACTGACGGCGGCACGACCGGCTTCCGTCCCGTCGAATCGGCCAGGAAGACGCGGCCTGCGCCATCCATGTCGATGATGAGGACCGGGATCCGATCTCCCGCGGCACGCCGCGCCTCGTCCGCTCCGGCCGGCGGCACCAGCAGTATCTTCGCGTTCGTGTCGTCGAGATAGAAACGGAACTCGTCCTCTTTGTACGCGGGGTTCAGCGGTGCGGCGGTTCCGACCCGCGCGGCCGCGAGAAACGCGACGATCGCCGGCAAACCGTTCGGCAGCGCGATGCCGACGCGATCGCCGCGGCGGATTCCTGCGAACGCCAGCGCATCGGCCAGCGACTCGACCTGCTCGCGCAGGTCGGCGTAGGTCACACGAATGTTCTGCTCCGGAAGAACGACGGCAACGTGGCGGCCCGGTGCCATACGCGTCAGACCCAGGAGAGTAGACGGAACCGCGCTCATTTGCCTTTCACCAGCACGTCGTACGCCGGCAGCGTCAGGAATTCCTCGAGCGGCTCGGACGTCGCCACGCGCTCGAACAGCTTGCGCGCGTCGTCGAATCGCCCTCGCGTGAAACGGTTCGCGCCGACTTCTTCGCGAACGCGCTCGAGCTCTTCGCCGACCAGCTGTTCGACGAACGGCTTCGTGACGGTGCGGCCGTCCTCGAGCGTGGCTTTGTGATGGAGCCACTGCCAGATCTGCGTTCGCGAGATCTCGGCCGTCGCCGCGTCCTCCATCAGGTTGTAGATCGGCACGGCGCCTTGTCCCGTCAGCCACGCTTCCACGTACTGGATGCCGACACGAATGTTGTGCCGCAGTCCGGCCTCGGTCCGCGTACCGGTCGGCGGCTCCAGCAGCACCTCGCGTCCGACATTGACGTCTTCGCGCAGCCGTCCGAGCTGATTCGGACCCGGCATGCCTTCGTCGAACACCTGTTTCGCGATGCCGACGAGCCCCGGGTGCGCCACCCACGTTCCGTCGTGGCCTTCACGCACTTCGCGCAGCTTATCGGCACGAACCTTGTCGAGCGCCTTCGCGTTCGCGTCGGGATCGTCCTTGATCGGAATCTGCGCGGCCATACCGCCCATCGCGTGAGCGCCGCGCCGATGGCACGTGCGAATGAGCAGTTGCGTGTACGCCCTGAGGAACGGCGCCTCCATCGTCACCTGCCCGCGGTCGGGCAGGACGAATCCCTTGTCGGTCTGAAGCGTCTTGATCGAGCTGAAGATGTAGTCCCACCGGCCGCAGTTCAGACCGGCCATGTGATCCCTCAGTTCGTACAGGATTTCGTCCATCTCGAACGCCGCCGGCAGCGTTTCGATCAGCACCGTCGCCTTGATCGTGCCGCGCGGGAGACCGAGCGCCGACTGGGCGTGGACGAAGACGTCGTTCCACAACCGCGCTTCGAGATGGCTCTGCATCTTCGGCAGGTAGAAGTACGGTCCCGTTCCCTGCTGCTTCAGGGCCTCGGCGTTGTGGAACAGGTACATGCCGAAGTCGAAGAGCATGCCGGGAATCGGCCGGCCGTCGACTTCGAAGTGCCGCTCGACGAGGTGAAAGCCCCGCGGTCGGACGAGCAGCGTCGCAATCGACGAATTCAGCGAGTAGTGCTTGCCGGTTTCAGGAGCCGTGTAGGTGATCGTGCGGCGAACCGCGTCGATCAGATTCAGCTGGCCGCCGACGACGTTCGCCCAGGTCGGCGAGTTGGCGTCCTCGAAATCGGCCATGAACACCTGCGCGCCCGAGTTGAGCGCGTTGATGATCATCTTTCGGTCGACGGGGCCGGTGATCTCGACGCGACGATCCTGTAAGTCGGGTGGAATCTCGGCGACGCGCCAGTCGCCGCCGCGGACGGCCGCGGTCTCGGCCAGAAAGTTCGGGCGCTCGCCCGCGCGGTATCGCTCGGCGACCGCCTTGCGCCTGGCGAGCAACTCGTCAATTCGCGGAGTGAACCGACGCGAAAGATCTTCGACGAAGGCGACCGCCGACGGGGTCAGGACCCGCTCGGCACCGTCGACGCGCGGAACGTCTATCAAGCCACTCATTGCGTACTCTCCGTGTTCTCCGATCTCGCGAGTCGGACCCTTTATGGTACTCTAGTACTCGGAGATCCGATTGCGATCGCCTGCGGCTCGATGGACGCTTGTCAGTGTGACCTGGATCGTCCTGCTCGCTGCCGCATTCCTCGCGTTCCAATCACACAAACAGATCCGTAACGCAGCTGAAGCGTTGCGCGCCATCGATCGGCACGCGCACGACGCGCAGACAGCGCTTCGCGATCTGCGCGCGGGCCAGCAGGCGTACGTGGCGCTCGGGCAGGGGCTCGCGTTCTGGATGCCGAAAGTTGCGTCGACGTCCGAAGGACTCACCACGACGCTCGCGGCGATGCGCCTCGCCGCCGCGACGAGCACAGCACGATCGTCGGTGGACGAATCGGCCTCGGCGATGACGGAGTTCAGCGAGATCGACAAGCGCGCCCGCGATTACATTCGCGCCGGCCAGACGCTGATGGCCGGCGACGTCATCTTCACCGAGGGCGGCCAGGCGGTCGCAAACGCGAGCCGCGAGGTGGAGATGGCGCGGCAGGCGGAGCACCAGGAGTTCGACGCGCGTGAAGCGGCGGCCCGGCGACAGCAGGCCATGCTCCTCGGCGGCGCCACGATTCTCACCGCGCTCGTGGCGTTGCTCCTCGCACCGGCGGGCTGGACCTCGGACATCGATCTGCGGCCAGCCACATCGACGCCGCTCGGCGTGTCGCGCCTCGCGCTGGACGCCGATGGCGACGGCGTGGTGTCGCACGCGAAGCGAGCGCCGGTACCCGCTCCGGCAAAGCCGACGACGGCAGCCGCGGCGGCAGCGCCTGCCAGTCCGGCGCCGGCGACGCCGGCGACGATGGGGAACACGGTGAATCCGTCGGCGTCGGTGTTCAGGGCGACGGCGGATCTGGCGACGGACTTCGGCCGCGTGCGCGATTCAGAAGAGCTTTCGCGGCTGCTGGCCCGCACCGCCGACATCACCGAAGCAAGCGGGCTGATTGTCTGGCTTGCGGATCAGCCGAGTGGGGATCTCCATCCGGTCCTGACGCACGGGTATTCGCCGCAGGTGATGGCGCGGATCCCGACCGTCCCGAAATCCGCCGACAACGCGGCAGCCGCCGCATTCCGAAGCGGCAAGACGCAGATTGTGCTGGCGCGTCCCGGCGGCGTGCCCGGCGCGATCGTCGCGCCGATCCTCGGCGTCGACGGATGCGTCGGCGCGCTCTCTGCGGAAATCAGAGGGGGCGGTGAAGGCTCGGATGCGATCCAGGCCGTCACCGCCATCGTGGCGTCACACCTCGCCGGTGTGCTGGCGACCGCCGCACCGGAATCGGTCGCGGCGCCCGAGCCGAAAGCTCAAGCCCTCGGCTAGATGGGGCGCGCGCCGCGGAGCGACCGGCGGGCCGGCTCGATTTTCGCCTTCAGCGTCGTCTCCTTCTTGTCGCGCACGATCCCGATCGTGACCTCTTCGTTGTCGACGTCCCGAAGCACGCGCAGCAGCTCTTCGCGTGACGTAATGCTCCTGCCGTTGACCGACGTAATCACGTCGCCGGCCTTGATCCCGGCTTTGGCTGCCGCCGATCCATCCGTCACCGACGTGACGAGCACGCCGTCTTTCGCGCCGAAGTAGTCAGCCAGCTGCCTCGTCAGGTCGTCGACCGTGACGCCGAGCCGGCCGCCGCCCAGCATCCCCTGGATATTGAAATTGAAATCGAAGGGCCGCAGGGGCTCCAGGCCTCCGAACTGTTCCCGCCATCGTTCGACGTCAAAAAAGTGTCCGCCGTCGACCACCGCACTCGACCCGCGCCCTTCGGACGGCGTGATCTGCACGTCCTGCCGCCTGCCGTCTCGCGTGACGGTCGCCTTGACGCTTCGACCCGCCGGGGTCTCCTGGACCAGCCGCGCGAGCTGGCGGCTGCTGCGGACGCGTTCGCCGTCGAACTCGACGATGATGTCGCCGCGTTTCAGCCCCGCCTTGTCGGCGGCGCCGTCCGGATCGACCTCGCGGATCTCCACACCGCCGGCCGGCGCGTCCATAATCCGGACGCCCAGCTCTCCGCCCCGGCCTCCGAGGATCGTCACCTCGCGGCTACGGTCCCGGCTCTGTGCCAGCAGCGGCGAGTCGAACCGACCGGAAACGGACGGAGCCAGCGCCGCGAGCGCGACCAGGGCGACCGCGAGGGCGGTGATTTTCATGACTTTCATGGTCAGTCCTCCGCCGAAATCAGACGAACCGCCCCCGTGAAAAGTTGGCGATAGAATCGAGCAGCGGCAGCGCAGCCTCCTGCAGGGCTGCCCTTCTCCATGGCCAAAGCACAGACAGCCCGAGAAACGAAGGCGCAGATCCTCGAGCGCACCGAGCGCGAGAAGGTCAAGTTCATGCGCCTGCAGTTCACCGACATCCTGGGGACGATCAAGAACGTCGAGATCCCGGACCGGCAGTTCGAGGAGGCGCTCGACGGCAAGATCATGTTCGACGGCTCGTCGATCGAGGGGTTCGTCCGCATCGAAGAGTCGGACATGTACCTGCGGCCGGACCTCGCAACCTTCCGCATCTTCCCCTGGGCCGGCACGACCGGCGAAAAGGTCGGCCGGATGATCTGCGACATCTTTACGCCCGACGGCCAGCCGTTCGTCGGCGATCCGCGCGCGTGCCTGAAAAAAGTCATCGCGCTCGCGGCGTCGAAGGGCTATTCGATGAACGCGGGACCCGAGGCCGAGTTCTTCCTCTTTCAGACCAGGGACGGCATCGCGACCACCGAGACGCACGACGCCGCCAGCTACTTCGACCTCAGCCCGGTCGATCAGGGCGAAGACGTGCGCCGCGAGATCGTCCTCGCGCTCGAGGCCATGGGCTTCCACGTCGAGGCCGCGCACCACGAGGTCGCGCCCGGGCAGCACGAGATCGATTTCCGGTATGACGATGTGCTGACGACGGCGGACAGCATTACGACGTTCCGCTTCATCGTGAAGAACGTGGCGATCCGCAACGGACTGCACGCGACGTTCATGCCGAAGCCGATTTACGGCATCAACGGCTCGGGCATGCACACGCACATGTCGCTCTTCTCCGGCGGGACGAACATGTTCTTCGACGCGAAGGCGCAGTGGCAGCTGAGCGAGACCTGCCTCAATTACATCGGCGGCATCCTGCGCCACGCGAAAGGCTTCTGCGCGGTCACGAACCCGCTCGTCAATTCCTACAAGCGGCTCGTGCCCGGCTACGAAGCGCCGACGGCGATCTCATGGTCCGAGAAGAACCGCAGCCCGCTCGTGCGGGTGCCGGCGACGCGCGGGACCGGCACGCGCATCGAGCTGCGGATGCCGGACCCGTCGTGCAATCCGTACCTGGCGCTCGCGGTCATGCTGCGATCCGGGCTCGACGGCATCGAGAAGAAGATCGATCCGGGTCCGCCGATCAACAAGAACATCTACAGGATGAGCCACCGCGAGCGTCGTCACCTGCGGATCGACGAGCTCCCCGGCAATCTCAACGAAGCGCTCGACGAGCTCGAGAAAGACGATCTGGTGAGGGACACGCTCGGCGACCACCTGTTCGAGCATTTCGTCGCCGCCAAGCGCGAAGAGTGGCTCGACTACATCAAGCACGTCTCGCCGTGGGAGACCGATCGGTATCTGGGAATGTATTAGTTGGTGAATTGGAGAATTGGTGAGTTCGTGAATTCACCAACTCTCCAAATCAGCCATTCACCAACTCACCAATTTACCAACTCACCAACTACCATTTACCAACGCACGCGGAACACCAGCTGGACGATCCGCGCGGTGTTGTCGCCGAGCAGGTCGGTCAGCCGGAAGCTATCGGCGCTCGAGCCGGAGATGGAGTTCATGATCGGCTGCCGGACGCCCGCGCCGCCCGGCGCCGTCAGCTGGTTCGTCATTCCAAGCGGCACGCCGATCGTCGACGCCGGGTTGAAGTACGGGCTGTTCAGCGCGTTCAGCATCTCGCCGCGGAACTCGAACGATGTGCCGCCGAACATCTTGACCCGCTTGCCCATTGAGATGTCGAACCGCACGAGCCCTGGCGCGTTGACGATGACGCTGCGGGCGCCGCAGTCGCCGAATCCCGGAACGCTCTCGAGACAATCCGGTCCGTTCGCCGGTGCAAGGTAGCGGCCGGCCGGGGCGCCGAGCGCGCTGTAGCCGTTCGCGCTCGTCGCACTGACCGCGAACGCCTTCACGCTGTTCTCGATGATGTCCTGCGGCAGATAGAACATCTGCCCGCGGCTGTCGACGCGAAGCGCGACCGACTGCTGCAGCTCGTCGCGCGTCATGCCGACCAGACGCACGTTGCCGAAGTCGACCTGTTCGCCGGTCTGCACCCGCATCACGCCGTCGAAGATCCAGCCGCCGATCAGACCGTTGACGAGGCCGCCGACGTTGTTCGCCCAACGCCGATCGCGGCCGAACGGCAGCTCGTACAGCCAGTTCGCCTTGACCGAGTGCAGAACGTTGCCGACTTGTCCGGCCTGGCCGTTGTAGACGAGCGGCTTGTTGAACCCGTAGCGCCGCAGGATTTCCGCGTCGCTCCACGTGTAGCTCGCGTTGAGCTGCAACCCGCCGGAGAGGCGCTTGCGGAACTCGAACTGGATCGAGTTGGCCCGCGTGCCGCCGGCGTTCGTGGTCAGGTTCGCGCCGCCGAGCAGATCGGGGTTGGTGATGAAGAAATTCGACGGCAGCCCGGCCGCCACCGCATTGGCACGATAGGTCGAGTTGGTGAGGAGTCCCCCGCCGGCCGTCAGCGACGCGGTCGTACATCCCGCCATCGGACCGGTGTTGGTCGGCACGGTGCCGCACATGAAGCCCCACGGGTTCGGGTTCATGGCGGCGAGGTAGTTGACGAAGTTGCCGTTCGTCCAGTTGGCGCCGGCGTACTGTGTCGCGTCTCCTGCCTGGCCGCTCGGTCTGCCGTTGAAGTACGCGAGGAACGTCGGCAGCGGCTGGGTCCCGGCTGCACCGGTGTACGCGAACGTCGCGCCGCGGCCGGCGGCGATGTTGGCCTGCAGGTTGGCCTGCGCCTTCCTGAACTCCTGCGCGAAGCCGTTGGTCGTGATGTCGACTTCGTTCAGGTTGACCGCCTCCCAGTCCTGCCGGTGTCGGCTGCCGACGTAGCGCAGCTCGATCGCCGTGTCCCGCCCGAGCTTGCGCTGCCAACCGAACGAGTACGACTGCGTGTACGGCATCTGCAGGTTGGAGTCGAACGCGTTGACGCTGTTCGACAGCGAGTTGGAAAAGATCGGGTACGCGACCGTCGGCGCCGATGGAAGCGCCGGGTTGTTGCGGAGCAGAATCGGCAGCGTCGCGTTCGACTGATCGCGGTTCAGCGTGATCTGGATGCCCTGGTTGGCGCCGAACACGCCGGTGAAATCCGACATCCCGGGCCGCTGAAAAGCGACCGCGCCGCCGGCACGCAGCACGCTGTCGCCTTCCTGTGATCCGAAGATCAGGCGGCCGAGCGCACTCTGCTGCCCCGGCATCTGCCAGGCGACGCCCGCGCTCGGGGCGACGTTGTTCCCGTCGGTGCCGTAGACGTACGTGCCGTCCAGCAGCTGGATGTAGTTGGAACGCGTGCCGGTCTGCGTCCGCGTGAACAGGTTGCCCACACCCGAGATGCCGTAGAGGCTCGCCTCCGTCACCGTCGTATAACTGTTGTTCGTCGGGTAGAACGGCTTCTGCAGCACGTACCGCACGCCGGCGCTGATCGTCAGGTTCGGATTGACGCGCCACGAGTCGGCGGCGAAGCCGTTGAACTCCCGCATGCGGCCCGCCGCCCGCGACAGGCCCAGGGGCACGTACTGATCGCCGGATGGATTGATCCGGGCCTCGCCCTGCAGCGAGGTGAGCCGGCCGGTCAGAATCGCGTAGAGGCCCGTGGCGTTGGCCAGGTCGGTCGCCGACGCGCCCGGGAAGTTCGCTGCGGTGAACATCGCAGCCGCCGGTTCGGTCGCGACGATGCCGAACTGCGCGGTCGGCACGTGCAGCTTGTTCTGCAGCCAGACGTCCGCCTGAACGAACGTGCCGCCGAATGTGACAGTGTGATTCCCTTTCAGCCAGGTCGCGGTGTCTTCAACGACCCGCGTCGACGCTTCGCGCGACGAGTTGGCCGCGCTCCCCGCCGCCGTCAAGGTCACCCCCGGCACCGGGCTCGTGAGCAGGAAGCCCGAGCCGCAGCATGCGCCGTTGAAGTTCATCCGGACGTTGCCGGTTTCGGTGAACATCGATGCGTCGAGCTCCGGTGAGAAGAGCGTCGCGCCGCCGGATCCGCCGAGGCGGAATTCGTTCACCAGGTTCTGCGTGAACGTCGACCGCAGTGACTCGGACGTCGTCCACCGCGTTGACTGCTGGCTGCCGGTCTGGGGGAAGCCGGGAAACGGCGGCTGCGCGTCGTTCGTGGTGTCCGGCGTCGAGTTGATGTGGCGATAGTTCATCGACCCGGTCAGCCGGTGTTTCTGCGAGATGGTGTAATCGAGCCTGAAGGTCGGGGACGGGTTGAAGTTTCTGGTGGGCGTCGAGAACGTGTATTGCTGGACCAGCGGATTGCTGAGGGGCGTCAGCTTGCCGTCCGACCGCGTCGCGCTCTGGATGTTCTGCAGCACTTTCGCAACCGTCGGATCCAGCGTCGACAGCTGACCGTTCGCCGCCGCGAGCTGCAGCAGGTTCACCTGGCGCGCCGTCCCGCCCGCGTTGTAGCTGAAGATCCCGGACACGGCGTCGGGCGTCATGACCACGCGCTGGAGCGTGCTCGAGCTCGGGACGCGCTGCTCCTCGTAGTTGAAAAAGAAAAACGCCTTGTTCTTGACGATCGGACCGCCCTGGGCGACGCCGTGCTGATAATTTCTGAGCTTGTCCTTCGGCGCCTTGCCGGTCGCCGGATCGGGGGGCAGGTCACGATTGCGGAACCAGCTGTTGGCATTCAGGGCGTCGTGACGCAGGTACTCGTAGGCGGTGCCGGTCCACGCGTTGGTGCCGGACTTGGTGACAAAGCGAATCTGCACCGCACCCTGCCCGGTCGCGTCCGCCGTGTTGCCGGCCGTGGTGACCGTGACCTCTTCGACCGAATCGAGCAGCGGCGCGAGACGCGCGAAATAACCATCGGTCGTCTTGAGGTAGTTGTCCTGTACGCTCATGCCGTCGAGCGTGATGTTGATGGCGCTCCTCGGCAGGCCGCTCACGGTCGAATTGCGCGCCGTGCCCGACGTGTTGAAGCCGGCCAGGGACGTCAGCGAGTCGAGCGCATTCCGGCTGGTGAGCGGCAGGCTGGTGATCTGCGTCCCGGACAGGTTCGTCTGGATGGCGGGTGACTGTGTCTGCACGACGAGCGCGCTATCGCCGATGACCGTCACGTTTTCCTCGAGCGCGCCCACCTCCATCGTCACCTTGACGCTGGCCGGGATCGCGGCGTTGAGGACGACCGAGTTCAGCACCGCGGTCTTGAACCCCACCAACGCGACCGTGACCGAATACGTGCCGCCGGGCAGCGACGGAACGGTAAACCCGCCGTCGGTTCCCGAGACCGCTTCGAATTCAGCGCCCGTGCCGTTGTTCCTGATCTTGACGTTGGCGCCCGGAATCACCGCACCGGAGACGTCGGTGACCGTGCCCGACAACGAGGTGAAGAAGCTGCCCTGGGCATGCGCAAGCCCGCGCGCGGAGAGAACCAGAACCAGCGCGGCGCACACGATCGGCGTGACACGAGCTCTCATCGATATCCCCCTGCGTCTTGCAAAGTCGTACAAACGTCCAAAAGCTACCGCAGGTCATTCGTCGGTCAACGGAGAAAACGGCGCCAACCGATCGCGCGCGAGCCGCGAATCCAAATTGTTGGGGCGTCGAACGGCGTGTCCGCCTCCCGGCGCACCTGCTCGGTGCCGCATTTCGCGACACGTTACGACTGATGGTCCGGCTAAACGACACTACGTACTAGAAACGGTCCGGCTAAAGCCGGACGCGACGTACGAAACAGGCGAGGCGACACACCGTCCACAGTGCAGGACGCCAATCCATGGCTTCTGCGTGTTTTCCACGGTTTTTTGATGGTTTGGAGGGGCACGCGATTTGATGTGTTGACCGTCGGGTCGCGTCGGATCAACGGGGTGCGTAACATCAGGCAGGCGCTGGCATCGCCGCATTCCGTGCTCCATTCACCGATTCGGCGCGATCCGCAGGAACTGCGGAGGGGGCTATGACTCGACTGACGAAGCTGGTTGGCTCGATCGCGATCGCGGCGACGCTCGGCGGGTGTGCGCTGTCGCTGCGGAACCCCGACATCGCCGATCTCAAGCGCCATCCGGGCCGCTATCACGACCGCACGGTCAGCGTCAGCGGTGTCGTGACGAGCTCATGGGGACTGCCGCTCGTGCCGTTCCGTTTCTACAAGGTCGATGACGGCACCGGCGAGGTGACGGTGCTGTCGCAGAGCAGCCGCATGCCGGCCACCGGCGAGCACGTGCGCGTCAAAGGTCGCGTCGACGATGTGGCGATTCTTGGCGGACGTCCGGTCGGTCTGCACATCCGCGAGGAGTCGCTCTACGTAAAACGGTAAGTCTGAAGCAGGACGTCTGAAGTTCAGCTCGTTATTTTCAAAGCCACCGCGGTCATGTCGTCGTTCGGCGTCGCATCGCCTCGAAACTCCGCCACCGCGGCGAACACGGCGTCGACGATCCCGCGCGCGGGCTGGTAGCACGTCTCGGACACGACCTTCAGCAGGCGCTCGGCCCCGAACTCTCGGCCGAGCGCGTCGTTGGCCTCGAACACGCCGTCGGTGCAGAACACGTAGACGTCACCCGCCTGCAGGTCGAACGACAACTCGTCGTACGTCGATCCCGCGAAGGATCCGAGCGGCACGCCCGGCAGCTCGATCTGCGCAATGCTGTCGCCCGAGCAGCGGATCGGGTACGGCAGGCCGGAGTTGGCCAGCGTCAGCGTTCGTCGCTTGAAGTCGAACATCGCGTAGCACAGCGTGCAGTAGTACTCCTCGAGCTGCCGCTCGTGCAGAATCGTGTTGGTCGACGCCAGGACGCCCGCCGGACTGAACCGCTCCGGCGCGTAGCGCCGCCGGAACGTCCGCGATCGAATCAGCTCGCCCGCGAAGGCGCTGTAGAGCGCGGCCGGCACGCCCTTCCCCGACACATCGCCGACCGCGACGACCAGCGTGTTGGTCTCGGGGGCCAGGAAGTCGTACAGATCGCCGCCGAGCTCGCGCGCCGGCGCGAACCGCGCGGCGACGTCGACTCCCTTGAGCCGCTTCGGCAGCTCGGTCGGCAGCAGCGCGTCCTGCACGCGCTGCGCGAAACGGATTTCCTTTTCCAGCCGCTCTTCGTTCGCCCGGATCGTCTCGTAGAGCCGCGCGTTCTCGATCGCCACCGCGGCCTGGCTGGCGAGCAGCTGCAGGATCTCGACGTGGCTCTTCGTGAACGCGTCGAGCTCCGGGCTCTCGAGGTCGAAGACGCCAATGCACCGCTCCTTGAGGAGCAGCGGAATGACGAGCTCGGATCGCGCATCGTCGACGACCTTGATGTAGCGCGGGTCGGCGGACACGTCCGGCACGAGGACCGTCTCCTTGTGCAGCGCGGCATAGCCGACGAGCCCGGTCCCGAGCTTCACGCGCGGGACCGAGATTTTGTCGCCGTATCGGACGGCGACCTTCATCTCGAGCTCGTTCGTCTCCTCGTTGACGAGGAGGATGCCGAACGTGCGGTAGTCGATCACGCGGCGCGTGAGGTTGGCGATGCGCGTCAACAGCTCGTCGAGGTTCAGAATCGCCGCGAATTCGCGCGCGATTTCCGCCAGCGTCTGGAGCGTCGCCGTGTACTCGCGATCGTGCTCGACGAGCAGCGCGTTCTCGATCGCGACGGCGACGTGCGCGCCGAACTGGCGGAGTATCGCTTCGTCCACGGGCGTGAACTGGCCGGGCGTATCGCTCAACAGGTTCAGCGCGCCAATCACGGTGCCCTTGCGCTTCAGCGGCACCACGAGCTCCGCTTTCGACCCCGGCACCGCCTCGACGTACCGCGGATCGCTGCTCACGTCGTTCACGAGCAGCGGCTGCCCTTCGGCGACGGCCGCGCCGACCAGGCCATGACCCACCTTGACGCGCAGGCTCTGCGCGACGTCGTCCGGATACCCGACGGAGTACGCGATGGTGAGCTCCCGCGTCTTCGGATCGAGCAGGTAGACCGCGAACGCCTGAAAGTTCGTCAGGCGCGCGATCAGCTGCGGAATCTTGTGCAGCAGCTCGTCGAGATCGAGGACCGACGCCACCTCGCGGCCGAGGGCGAACAGTGTGGTCAACTGCTCGTTGCTGCCCGACGTCGTCGTCATGTGCGGGGACGCCTACTATATAATTTTTCGTTCGCATGGACCTGACGCTTCCGCTCGATTACGCTGCGATCGAGCGCATCCTGCCGCACCGCTACCCCTTCCTGCTCGTGGATCGCATCACCGAGTTCGAGATCGACAAGCGGATCGTCGGCATCAAGAACGTGTCGCTCAACGAGCGCTATCTTTCGTACACGGGCAACGGACGGCCGGTGCTGCCGCCGACGATTCTCACGGAAGCGATCGCGCAGGTCGGCGCGATCCTGATTCTCGCGAAGCCGGAGAACAGACAGCGGCTCCCGTTCTTCGCGGGGATCGAGCGCGTTCGCTACCGCAGGCCCGTTTATCCGGGCGACGTCGTCGTCATCGAGGCCAACGTGGTGCGGCTGCGCAGCCGGATGGGGCTGCTGAAGGGCGTCGCGCGCGTCGACGGCAAGGCGGTCGTCCACGGATCCATGACCTTCGCGCTGGGTCCCGCTCAACCCGCTCGAGCCTGACGGCTGCGCTTCCAGCTCGACGGTACTGACTGCAGCGATTCGCGGCACCCAAGTTGCAGTCCTGTCTGCTCGGATTGGAGGCGCGCATGTTGGAAACCATTGCGATTATCCTCATCGTCCTGTGGCTGCTTGGCATCGTGAGCGGCTACACGATGGGGAACTTCATCTACGTGCTGCTGGTCATCGCCATCGTGCTGTTCCTGGTGCGACTGGTCAGCGGTCGTAGAGTCGTTTGACGAGAGAGGCACACGACTGAGGGCTGATGGCTCATGGCAGTTGCCATCAGCCTTAGCCCTCGGCCATCCGAGTCTCCGATCGTCGAACGAGGAACATCCCTGCCAGCACGATTGCCGCGGCGACGCCCACACGCGCGGTCAATGGCTCATCGAGAATCAACGTTCCCAGCACGACGGCTATAACAGGATTTACGTACGCATAGAGCGACACGGTCGCCACGGGGAGATGTTGCAGTGCGTACGCATACGCGCCGAAGCCGCCGATGGCTCCAAAGAAGATCAAGTAGGCAAGCGCGCCGAGCGAGCGGCCGGAGAACATGAGCTTCGACCATTCGCCGAGCACCAGGCCGAGTGTCAGCAGCGCGAGACCGCCGAACAGCATCTCGAACGCCGCCGTCACAAGGATGTTCTCGCTTCTCGCTTCGTTGTGACCGCGCCAGCGCGCGTAGGCCGAGCCGATGGCCCAGCCGATGGCGGCAATCTGTGTCGCGGCCACGCCAAGGATGAACCGCCGTCCCGCGCCGTCGAACCGGATCTCGGGCCAGACCAGCAGCAGGATTCCGCCGAAGCCGACGATCAAACCCGCGATCCCGACGGCTGACACGCGATCGCCGCCCCGCCGGCCGGCTTCGATCGCCACCATCCAGAAGGGCACGGTGGCCACGAGCACGGCGGTGAGGCCGCTCGGCACCGTGAGCTCGGCGAAGACCACGCCGCCGTTGCCGAATCCAAGCAGGAGCACGCCGAGGACGGCGAGTGCCGGCCACGCGCGGACCGCCGGGAGACGTTCGCCGCGCACTTTCAGCGCGATCGCGATGATCGTTCCGGCGATGATCCACCGGAACGCCGCCATCAGCATCGGCGGCAGCGTCTCGAGGGCGATCCGGATCGCCAGGTACGTTGTCCCCCACACGAAGCAGACGATGACCCATGCGATCAGCGCGCGGCGCCGCGTCGGGTTCATCCGAGTACGGTACCACGCGGCCGCACGCCGCCGTGACGGCGCCAGCATGGTAAGACTTCATCGATCGGATAGAATGCTCGAATGGGTCGAAAGTCTTCGGCCAAAGGCCACAACCGCGAGGCGCAGTCATCTGACGCCGGGGCTCCGGCGCCGCCGGGCCGCTCCCAGAAGTGGCTGCTGGTGGCGGCACTGATCGCGTTCGTGGCGGTGGTGGGCGGCTACGCGTACGTCACGACAACGCGCGAATCGAGCTCGACTGCCACCATGGCGGCCGCACACACGGATCACGCGGCGCCGGTCGCACAAGCCGCCACCAACGCCGAGCCGCGCTGGGCGAAAACCGGCCCCCACAAGCAGGCGTCGCTCCCGCCGTTTCCCATGCAGGCCTATGCGCCACCGCGTCCGTTGAACGTGGTCCGCGCGGCGTACGTGTTCGCCGCCGAGCATCCGGAGATTCTGAGCTACGTCCCCTGCTTCTGCGGCTGCGAGCGCGGCGGCCACAAAGGCAATGACGATTGTTTCGTCGCGCAGCGAAACGAGAAGGGCGACGTCACCGCGTGGGAGCCGCACGGCCTCGAGTGCGCGGTCTGCATCGACGTCGCGACCGAAGCCGCACGCCTGCACGCGTCGGGCGCCGGCGTCCGCGACATACGCGCCGCGATCGAGCAGAAGTGGGCCGGCTTCCAAGGCGGCCACACACCTACGCCCAACCCGCCGCCACGGGCGCACTAGCGTCGTGATTTGGGATT
>Ga0114129_10003230_pt1 | contig 22875 bp, 18 predicted proteins | sample RhiMetdeltSRZDD1_FD_80071 | JGI IMG/M metagenome (GOLD analysis project Ga0114129, IMG submission 80071) | Populus rhizosphere microbial communities from Tennessee, USA - Rhizosphere MetaG P. deltoides SRZDD1 (version 2) (version 2) | ecosystem: Host-associated > Plants > Roots > Rhizosphere >... | reverse complement strand
TGGTGGCGCCTCCGGAACCCGCGCCGTGAAAGGGTGCTGAACGAAACTGCGGGCAGGCGCGTCTAGACGCTAGTGAGCAGCTGGTTCCGGAGGAACACATGCTTTCGCTCCCGTTTTCGCCGCTCGGTCTGAACCGCACCTCGGTCACCGCCATGCTGGCCGGGTTGGTGACGACGTCCAGTCCCGATGCCGTCCTGGACGGGTACCCCGAATACAAGACCTCGATCGATCAGCTCGATATCGAACAGCGCCGCGCCTTCAATTCCATCGCAGAGCAGATCGTCCAGAGTCATCTCACTCGCGATCCCATCGACGCCGTGGCGGTCGTCGGCCACGCCGACAAGGCCTTGCGCAAGCCGGTCGCGGAGCGCGCCGCGTTCGAGCTGGAGGTCAGTCAGACCCGCGCGACGTCGGCCAGGGACATGCTGCTCGGACGCGTCCAGCTGCTCGCGTCGAACGCGCACTTCAGCAAGGTGCTGCTGGTCGTGGGCATCGGCGTCGGCAACGCCCGGCCGATCTTCGCGCACGCGGCCACCGAGGCGCAGATGCGGAAGAACCGCCGCGTGGAGATCTTCCTGTTCCGGTCGCACTATCCGCCTTCGCGGTGTGCCGTTCGGTGACCGGCGAGCAGGCTGCTGAAAAACGCAGCCTGAAAGGCAGAAGGCAGAAGGCGGAAGAACTTGACGTACTTGTTGAGCGCCGTGTCTTGAGGAGCTGACTGCCGTGCCTACCGTCTTTCTCGTCGACCCGCTTGTCGCGATCGGATCGGTGAAGCTCTACGGCGAGATCATCACCACGCTCCAGGGGCACTTCAACAAGGTCGCGCTCCAGATGAAGCCGCCGGGCAGGATCCAGGTGGGGTTCATCCCCGCGGTCCCGCAGCCGACCCCATTCGATGTGATCGTCTACTTCGTTCCGATCGAGATCTCGATCGTCGCGACGTTCGCCGGCCGCCACCGGGACCCGCTGATCGACGACGGTGACGGTTTCACGTTCATCAAGGGCGTGGGCGGACCGTCCCCGAGCGCCGCGTCCGAGGTCTACACGAAAACGCTGGACCCGAAGGTGCTGTCGGCACTCGCCTTCCACGAGGCCATGCACAACCGGCTGATGCTCGGAAACGCGATGCACAACCGCAACGGGATGGCGCAAGCCACCGTTGACGATTCCACGGCCGTCACCCCGCAGAATGCCTCGCAGATGGCGGCGGCGTTCACGACCAGCGTCGTGCAATGGCCCGACGGCGTCATGCCGCTCGTCCACCGCCGGCAGCGGCGCGACAACGGCGATCCGCTCTGGTATTTGTAGCCCGGTCCGCTGGTCCGGTCGTCCGCTCGTCCGCGGTCCGCTCGGTTCAAGCTGACGAGCGGCAACCGGCCGCTCGGATCAGCAACAACCCCAATTCCCCCAACGGCCCGCAGATTACCCGGACGAGCGGACCGCGGACGAGCGGACCCGGACCACGGACCGCGGAGTGGGTTACCATCTCCTGGTCCCACCCCATGCGATCCCTGAGCCGCCTCGCCGCGCCGCTCGTGTTCGCGCTGCTCGCCGGCGCGGCCGCGCCCGCGCCCGCGGAACAGCAGCAGCCGGCGCAGGAGCCGTCGCCCGGCCGCATCAAGGTGTCGGTCGAGGTGGTGCCGGTCGACGTGCAGATCATCGATCGAGCCGGGCGGCCGGTCCCGGGTCTCGGGCCGGAGAAGTTCACGGTCACGATCAACGGCCGGCGCAGGCGCGTCGTGTCGGCTGAGCAGATTCGGAGCGATTTCACCGATGAGGGCGGCGGCAGCGCCGGCGGCGGGCCGCTCTCGAGCGCGCCGAAGCGCGTCATCATGCTGGCCGTCGACTGCATCAGCTTCGACGCCACCGGATCGCGCGACGTCATTCAGAGCGTGGCGCGGTTCGTCCGCGACCTGCAGCCGGACGACTACGTCGGCCTGTCCGCGTATCCGAACGGCGCGCAGATCGCCCCGACCACGGATCACGCGTCGATCCTCCGCGCCCTGGACACCATCGTCGGCCAGCGCGACGGGCCGATCGTCAGCCAGTTCCATCTCCGGCCTACCGAAATCATCGACATGTCGCGGGATATCCCGCTCGGGAGTGGTCCGACGCTCGACGCAGTGGTGGCGCGCGAGTGCGGGCAGGAAGGCGGCGGCCCGAACTGCCGCTACCAGCTGCTCGCCGAAGTCACCAACACCGCGGTCTATTACGAAGGGCAGGCCGCGGCGAGCCTGGGCATGCTGCGCAACCTGATCGCGCAGATGCAGGCGTATGCGGGACGCAAGACGCTGCTGCTCGTCAGCGGCGGCATGATCGCGAGCGACACGCCGGGAGGCCGCCCCGATCTCGGTTCGATGGGCATCCAGATCGGCCGTGAGGCGGCGACCGCGAACACCGCGATCTACACGCTCTTCATCGATACGACGCTTCACGATCGTTTCCGCGCCGAGACCCGCAGCGGCGATCGGACCCTCGCCAACCGGAGCCGGGACACGACGGTGCTCGCGCGCTGGCTCGAACAGTTCGCCGGTTCCGCCGGCGGCGCGCTGTTCAACGTGCAGGTCGGCAACGCGACGTCCGTGTTCGAGCGGATTCACACCGAGCTCTCCTCCTATTACCTGCTCGGCGTGGAGCCCGGCGAAGAAGAGCGCGACGGCCGCACCCACGAAGTGGCCGTCAAGCTGACCGGGTCGAACTACACGATCCGCGGACGGCGGTGGGTGATGATTCCGAGGCGGGGCGTGAGCGCGACGCCGGCGGCGTCGGAACCGGCCGCTGCTCCGCCGACGCCGGCCGCACCGATGCCGGCGGCTCGACCGCCCCGCCGCGTCGTCCCGCCCAACGTCATGGCGCTCGCCGATGCGTTCGATCGCGGCACCGCGCAGGCCTTCGCGAACACGCTCGCGCAGACGACGGATCTCCCGAACGTCATCAGGGGCTTCCGGCAGTCCGACAGCCCGTGGCCGGAACACCGCCGACGGACCGCCATTTTTGCGCTCGAACTGGCGCTGGCCGGCCTGCGCAGCGAAAACCGGGATGCGCGGGACGAGGGCGGCCGGCTGCTGGCCGAATACAGCGTGCGCGTCCGCGAGCCGGCCGGCGCCGACGCGTTCGAATGCTGGTGGCTGGTCACGGAATCAACGGCGCTCACGGCCCTGTTCGCGCCGGAGAGCTCGCTGCAGTTCGTTCCCAGAGCGTTGCAGCGTTGTCCGACGACCGCACGGCTCCATCTCGCGTACGCGCTCGTCTCCGAACAGCAATGGCTGCGCGGCCGGACCACCGCCGAGCAGGAGCCGGAGATCCTGCGGCGCTACGAAGAGGCGATGAAGTACCCCGATACCGAGATCGAGGCGCGCGTGCGCGCGGCGCGGTTCATGTACGCCCTCGGCCAGCACGACCGCGGACTGGCGCTGCTCGACGGCATCAAGAGTCCATCGCCGGACCTCGAAGTGCGCTACTTCACGCACCTGGTCCGCGGACAGCTGCTGCGCGCCACCGGCCGGTTCGACGCTGCGGCGGCGGCATTCCGCGCGGCGCTCGCGGCATGGCCTGGCGCCCAGTCGGCGCAGATCGCGCTGATGACGATGATGGTGAATCGCGGGCAGCGTGAAGAAGCGGCGGCCCTTGCCGAGGCCGTTCAGACGGCGGGCGCCGATCAATACGACCCGTGGTGGACCTACTGGCTCGGGGACTATCGCGCGTATCCGGCCGTGATCGATCGGCTGCGCGAGTTGGGACGGTAGGGCTCACTGCGACACTTACGCCGACAGGGGACAAGGGACAGACAAGGGACAAGGGATAAGGGACAAGGGACAATGCTCAGGACAATGCTCAGGACAATCGCGTCGGCGATCGCCCTTTGCGTGCTGCTTGCGCAGGCGGCGCTCGGTCAGGTCACGCCGCCACAGGATCGGCCCGCGGTGTTCCGCGCCGGCGCCGACGTGGTCAGCGTGGACGCCTCGGTGCAGCGCGACCGCCGGCCCGTGACCGGCTTGAAGGCCGCGGACTTCGAGCTCCTGGACAACGGCGTGCCTCAGACGATCAGCGAGGTCGCCTACGAGAAGCTGCCGATCGACGTCACGCTGCTCCTCGACGTCAGCGCGAGCGTGACCGGGCCGCTGCTCGTGGAGCTCGGGCGGTCGCTGCGCCAGGTGCGCGCGGATCTCGCCCCCGGCGATCGGGTTCGTCTCCTCACCTTCAACATGCGCGTCCGACGGCTGGTCGACTTCACGCAGCCGGCCACGAACCTCGACGAAGCGCTGGCCTCGGCGCGAGGCGCGGGCAGCAGCGCCGTGCTCGACGCCCTGGCGGTCGCGCTGACGGGCAACGACGCGCCCGGCCGCCGCCGGCTGATCGTCCTCTTCAGCGATGGACAGGACAGCACGAGCATCACCGATGCCGATGCGCTGCTCGAGGTCGCGAAGCGCAGCACGCCGACCGTCGCGATTATCCTCGGCTCGCCCAACCCCGAACGCCCGTCGTCGATCATCCGCACCAGCTCGTCGCTCTCGTCGGCGACCGTCGGCGCGCTCACCGACCGGATCGCGGCCGAGACCGGCGGCATGGTGACGGCGGTCAAGGCGGGAGAAAGCGTGTCGTCGAGATTCCGGCGCATGCTCCAGGACTTCCGATCGAGCTACGTCCTGTATTTCACACCGACCGGCGTCGAGCCGAAGGGCGCGCACACCCTCGACGTCCGCCTGAAGCGGGGCGGGGCCGACGTGCGGGCCCGGCGCGGCTACGTCTGGCGGTAAGCCGGCGCCCTTATTTTCGGCCCTTGGCTGGCGCGCCGAACCCCGCTGAGCTGCGGTCTGGCGTCCCTTCGCGTGCCTCCACCCTTCGGGTAGACTCCTGAAAGAGCAATCGCCCGTGACTCTGACCCTGAAGATCGTGTCTCCCGGCGGCATGCGGGGGGAATCGACCCGGCAGTCGTTCAGCGAGGACGGCGGTACGATCGGCCGCGCCGCCAACAATTCATGGGTGCTCACGCACAACAAGGTGTCGGGCCGCCACGCGGTCATCAGCTTCCGCAACGGCGACTTCTATATCCAGGACACGAGCCGCAACGGCGTGTCCATCAACTCTCCCGAGAACCGGCTGGTCAAGGATCGGCCGTACGCGCTCAAGGCGCACGACGTCATCTTCATCGAGCCGTACGAGATCGAAGTCTCGCTCGAAGCCGGTTCGGAGCGCCGATCGCTCGACCCGCTCGACGATCTGTTCCAGCAGGGCGATCCGTTCGCGCCGGCGCCCGTCTCCGAGGCCGAGCCGCCAGGTGTGGTGCCGGCGCCATTCGGCGGGGGGGAAGTCGATCCGCTCAAGTTCTTCCCGGGTCCCGCGGCGCCGCCGGCCAGGAAAGCGCCGGAGCCGGTCAAATCCGCGGACGACTGGCTGGGCGAACACTACCGGCCGCCTGTCGCGGTTCCGGATCCGGAGATGCCTCCGCCCCTCGACCTCGGGGTGAAGCACGATTCGGCGCCGATCCCCGTCGGCTACAACCCGATGGACGAATCGTCCGCGGGACTGATCGTGCCCGACCCGTCGCCGATGCCGGCCGAGCCGGCACGGCGGCCGAAGCTGAAAGAATCATCGTCACGCGTGCAGCCGGCGCCGGTTCTCAACCTTCCGCCTCCGCCGCCGCGCGTTGCTGCCCCCGCGCCTGAGCCGATCGAGCCTCCAGCCCCGGCGCCGACACCGGTGGCATCCATGCCTCCGCCGCCGCCGGCGGCACCGGCTCCACCGGTTCCGGTTCCTGTTCCGGTTTCAGAGGCGGTGGCGGACGCCGGCTCGCGCGATCTGGCCAACGTCCTGGCAGGCGCGGGGTTGGCGGGCGCCCCGGTCACGCCCGAACTGGCCCGCAGTCTCGGGCAGATCCTCCGCATCGTCGTCTCGGGCCTGATCGATATCCTGCAGTCGCGCCAGCGCATCAAGGAGGAGTTCCGGATGCGCCAGACGATTTTCCGGCCCCAGGACAACAATCCGCTCAAGTTCTCGGCGAACGTCGAGGACGCCCTGCACAACCTGCTGGTGAAACGGAACGCGGCGTACCTGGGGGCGGTGGACGCCTTCGCCGACGCCTTCGACGACCTGCGCGACCATCAGCTGGCGATGCTCGCCGGAATGCGGGTCGCCTTCGAGAACATGCTCGCCGACTTCGATCCGGACCGGATGCAGGAGGAGTTCGACCGCCAGAGTCCCAAGGCCTCCCTTCAGTTCATTCCCGCCAAGCTGCGCTACTGGGACCTGTATCGCGAGAAGCGCCTCGAAATGACCAAGGACCCTGAAGCCACGTTTGCTCGTCTGTTCGGAGAAGAGTTTGCCCGCGCGTACGAGGAGCAATTCCGCGAGCTCCGGGCGCAGAGGCGCGCCCGCGGCGGGGATCCGTCGAAGGACTCGAAGCCGCAGACCTGATCCCGGGGCACGGATGGCGGATTTCGGTGCGGCGTCCGCATTCGTTGTAGATTGTGTCGCATTCGTCTATGTCTGCCCACAACCGCGTCATCTGGTCGGAAGGGCTGTTCCTTCAGCCTCAGCATTTCCAGCAGCAGGATCGGTTCTTCGAGCGCTACGTCGAGGGCCGCTGCCAGGCGCTCGTCCCGCATAGCTGGGGCTTCACGGAAATCGAGTTCGAACGGGATTTCCTGAAGATCGGGAAGGTCGGGCTGCGCCGGCTCTCGGGTGTCTTTCCCGACGGCACCCCGTTCCGGATGCCCGACGACGACCCGCTGCCGACGCCGATCGACATCGGCGCCGAGGTCAGGGATCAGCGGCTGATGCTGGCGGTGGCGCTGCGCCGGCCCGGCGAGCTGGAGGTCAGTCGCGCGCCGGCCGCCGAGGATCTGCTGCGGCTGGAGCTGCGGGAGTTCCAGGCCTCGAACGCCGCCGGCAACAGCGGCGAGCCGGCCACGCTCGAAGTCGGTGCGCTCCGGACCCGGTTCCTGCTCGAAAGCGAGGCGACCGAAGCCTACGCCGCCATCCCGCTCGCGCACGTCGTCGAGTGCCGCGCCGATCAGCAGGTCGTGCTCGATGACAACTTCATCCCGACGGTGCTGCATGTGCGGGCCGCCACGCGGCTGGCGACGCTGACGGCGGAGCTCCTCGGCCTCTTCCACCAGCGCGGCGAGGCGCTGAGCGGCCGCGTGGTCGCGACGAGCCGCGGCGCGGCATCGGAGCTCGCCGACTTCCTGATGCTGCAGACGATCAATCGCTATCAGCCGCTGCTGGCGCATTTCGCCGACACCGGCATGCTGCATCCGGAGCAGTTCTACCAGTTCTGCGCGTCGGCGGCGGGAGAGCTGGCGACGTTCACGACGTCGACCAACCGCACGCCGAGGTTTCCGGGCTACCGGCACGAGCGCCTGAAGGAGTCCTTCGAGCCGATTATCCTCTCGCTGCGCGAGTCGATGAGCAAGGTGATGACGCAGAACGCGATCTCGATCCCGCTCGAGAAGCGGCGTTTCGGGATCAGCCTGGGGATCGTCCCGGACAAGACGCTGTTCAGCACGGCGGTGTTCGTGCTCGCGGCGCGTGCCGACGGGCCCGCCGAGAACGTGCGGCAGCGCTTCCCGGCGCAGATCAAGGTGGCGCCGGCCGAAAAGATCGCGGACCTCGTGCGACAGGGCCTGCCCGGCGTACCGGTGGTCCCGATCCCCGTCGCGCCGCGGCAGATTCCGTTTCACGCCGGCTACGCCTATTTCGAGCTCGATCAGTCGCACGACCTCTGGGCGCAGCTCAAGGACTCCGGCGGCGTGGCGATTTACGTGTCCGGGGACTTTCCGGGCCTGGCGATGGAGTTGTGGGCGATTCGCGGTTGACAGAGAGCACACCCATGGCGGTCACCGACGATCCCTTCGTTCCGCCCGATCCGTCCCAGCGGCCGCGGCCCGGGGCCGGGCGGCGAGGTGCGCCCGAGCCGACCTACACCCGCGGGCCCGCAGCGCCGGCGGTGCAGACCGAACCGCTGTCCGCGGCCGAGCGGGCCTGGCTCGGGATCGGTCTCAACCCCCTCGTGCAGTCCGCCAGCCCGCTGTTGCTGCTGATCGGCAGCGTCCGCGGCACGACCTCGTCGATGGACGTCGCCGGGCTGCGCCGGCACGCGCTCGAGGAAATCCGGCGCTTCGAGGAGCAGGCGCACGTTGCCGGCATCCGCAACGAGATCGTGCTGGCTGCGCGGTACGCGCTGTGCGCGGCGGTCGACGAAGCGGTGCTGTCGACGCCGTGGGGCGCGCAGAGTGAATGGAGCCAGCACCCGCTGCTGGTCGCGCTGCACCGCGAGGCCTGGGGCGGCGAGAAGTTCTTCGACATGCTCGATCGGATCTCGAGCGATCCCGCGCGCCACATCGATCTGATGGAGCTGCAATACCTGGTGCTCGCGCTGGGCTTCAGCGGCAAGTACCAGATGCGGCCCCGCGGCCACGAGGAGCTCGCCGACCTGCAGCAGGCGCTCTATCGCAAGATCCGGAGCGAGCGTGGCCACGCGCCGAAGGATCTGTCGCTGCAATGGCGAGGGCTCGAGGATCGGCGGAACCGGTTGATCCGGTACGTGCCGTGGTGGGTGGTGGGGGCCGCGGCGCTCGCGATCCTGACGGTCACGTTCGTTCTGTATTACACGAGACTGGCAAAGGTGGCCGAGCCGACGCACGAGCGGCTGGCCAAGGTGGGCCTGGAAGTCATCGAGCTTCCGCCGCCGGCGCCGGTGCCAGGGCCCACGCTCAAGCAACTGCTGCAGCCGGAGGAGAACGCCGGGGCGCTGACCGTCACCGAGAGCGGCCGCCGCAGCGTGGTCACGCTCCCATCCGGCAACGTCTTCCCGTCCGGCAGCGCCGTGGTCAATCCGGCGTACGAGCCGACGCTCCAGAAGGTGGCAGCGGCGCTGAACAGGGTGAAGGGCCGGGTGACGATCTACGGCCACACGGACAGTCAGCCCATCAGTTCGATCACGTATCGCGACAACTACCAGTTGTCCCGGGAGCGGGCCGCCAGCGTCGCGGCCGTGCTGAAGAAGACGCTGGACTCGCCGGGGAGCCTGGCCGTGAGCGGGCTCGGCCCCTCACAGCCGCTCGGGCCGGAAACAGACGCCGAGAGCCGCGCGCGAAATCGCCGGGTGGAGATCGTCCACATCCGGTGAGGCGGGCGTAACCGAGGTCCTATGTTCGCATTCCTGCGGTGGGCGTTCGTCATCCTGCTCGGCTTCCTCCTGATCGTCGTCTTCATCTGGTTCGCGGGTCCGTACTTCGCGTTCGGCGACTACCGTCCGCTGGAGACGCCGCTGGCCCGCCTGATCGCGATCGGCGTGGTCATCGGCTGCTGGCTGATCTCGAAGGCGATCAAACGATTCCGGGCGTACCGACGGAGCGATCGTCTGCTCGCCGCGGTCGCGGCGCAGCCACAGCCCGTGCAGAACCGCACGCCGGCCGAAGTGCAGAAGCTGCGCGAGCGGTTCGACGAAGCGGTCACCGCGCTGAAGGCGTCGCGCCGATCCGGGCACAGCCTGTACGACCTGCCCTGGTACGTGATCATCGGCGCGCCGGGATCGGGCAAGACCACCGCATTGCTCAACTCGGGCCTGACGTTTCCGCTCGAACAGCGGGTCGGCAAGGGCGCGCTGCGCGGCGTGGGCGGCACGCGCAACTGCGACTGGTGGTTCACCGACGAGGCGATCTTTCTCGATACCGCCGGCCGCTACACGACGCAGGACTCCGATGCCCAGTCCGACAGCCTCGGCTGGAGCGAGTTCCTGGCGCTGCTGAAGAAGTACCGTGCCCGGCGTCCGATCAACGGCGTCATCCTCACCATCAACGCGCACGATTTGATCGTCGAGGGCCCGTCCGTCCGGGAAGGCCACGTCGAGGCGGCCCAGCGCCGGCTCGAGGAGCTGAACCGCGAGCTCGGGATCCAGCTGCCCGTGTATCTGATGGTCACGAAGTGCGACCTGGTCGACGGGTTCGCCGAGTACTTCGACGACTTGACCGCGGAAGGCCGGGCGCAGGTCTGGGGCGTGACGTTCCCCTACGATCAGACCCTGAGCAACGAGGGGCCGGAGGCGTATTCCGCGGAGTTCGACGCGCTGATGACGCGGCTGAACGAGCGGGTCTACGAGCGGATCGAGGAGGTGCGCGACACGCGGCGGCGGGCAAAGGTCTTCGCATTCCCGCAGCAGATGGCGGCGTTGCGCGCGGCGCTCACCGAGTTCGTCTCCGAGGTGTTCGGGTCGAGGCAGTTCGCGGGGCAGGTCTTGCTGCGCGGCGTCTATTTCACGAGCGGCACGCAGGAAGGCACGCCGATCGATCGGCTGCTCGGCAGCATCGGACGGTCCTTCGGCGCGGCGGCGGCGGTCAGGCCGCCGGGCGGACCGGGGAAGGCGTACTTCGTCGAGGATCTGCTCAAGGACGTGATGATCGGCGAGTCGGGCCTCGCCGGAATCAATCGCCGCCTCGAAGCCAGGAAAGCGGCCGCACAGCTCGGCGCCTACATCGCGGCCGGGCTCATCGCGGCGGCAGGCGTGTTCGCCCTCTCACTCAGCTACAACCGCAACCGCGAGTTCCTCGATCACGTCGGCCGGCAGGTCGAGGCGCTCGATCGCTATCCGCCGCAGGCGGCGGCCGCGCCGATCGATCGGATCGTGCCGCGCCTCGACGCCATCCGGGCGGTCGTCGACTCGTCCGATCACTATCGCGACGAGACGACGTGGGCGATGCGCTGGGGTCTGTACCAGGGCGGATCGATCGGCAATTCGGCGCGCGACGCCTATTACCGCGAGCTCGACACCGTGCTGCTCCCGCGCGTCGGCGCGCAGTTCCGGAACCGCATGACGCAATTCGGATCGCAGCCGGACCGGCTGTATCCGTATCTCAAGGGGTACCTGATGCTCGGCTATCCCGAGCATCTCGACAAGGAACACGTCCAGACCCTCGCCCAGCAGGAGTGGACGGGGCCGCGCGGTGCGCCGACGGCGGCGGGCGCGGCGCTCACGAAGCACTTCGAGAGCCTGCTGGCGATCGGCGAGCTGCGGCCGCTCCCGCTCGACGGCACGATCGTCGCGCAGGCGCGCAGCAGCCTGGGACCCGCCGCGATGCCACGGATGCTCTACAGCGATCTGAAGAGCGCGTACTCCGGCGGCGAAGGGCTCCGCCTCGATCAGCAGGGGAGCTCGGATCTGGAGAAAGTCTTCCGGCGCAAGAGCAACGTGTCGTTTTCGACGCCGTTGCCGCGTCTCTACACCCGCGCCGTGTTCAAGGAGTTCACGAAAGAGGGTCAGGCCACGCTCGTGCAGACGCTGGGGAAGGACGCCTGGGTGTGGGGCGCGTCGCTCACCGAATCGATCACGAGCGCCGGCGCGGTCGTGACCAATGTGATCGCTCTGTACGAACAGGATTACATGCGCACGTGGGATGGCCTCCTGGACGATCTCGAGGTCGTGCCGACGCGCTCGATCGAGCAGACCCGCGAGGCGTATCGGATCCTCACATCCCCCAACTCGCCGCTGAAAGCCATCCTGCGCGTCGTCGCCGATCAGACCGCGCTCGCGGAGGGGCCGGCGAAGCCGGCCGAGGACCGGCTCGGGAAGGCGAAGGAGCAGTTCTCGAAGATGCTGCAGGTGGGAAAGAGCGCCGCCGGGATGCCGACCGTGGAGCCGGGGACGGCGGTGACGGCGCATTTCCAGTGGGTGCGCCAGCTCCTGGCGGGAGAAGCCGGCAAGACGCAGCTCGATGGCGTCATCGCACGGATCGACGAGGTGCGGGCGCAGCTCGAGACGCTCGGGCCCGACGTGGCCGGGAAGAACGTCCAGGAGCTGTTGTCGAGCCCCAGCTTCCGATCGCTCCTGCTCTCGCTGCGCCAGCAGGCGGAGGTCTTGCCCACGCCCGTGAACGTTGTCGTGCTGAACATCGCCAGGGCGTCGGAAGGGACGATCATCACGGTGGCGACCAACGAGGTCGATCGCCTCTACGACCAGGAAGTGCTGGCGGGGTGCCGCAGGGTGATCGCCGATCGGTATCCCTTCGCCGGGTCAGGCCAGCCGGATGTGAAGGTCACGGATTTCGGCGCCGTGTTCGGTCACGACGGCCTCTTCGACAAGTTCTTCAAGGACAACCTCGAGAAACAGGTCGACACGACGCGCACGCCATGGACCTGGAAGCCGGGATCGGTGGCGCCGGCACGGCAGCTGCTCGAGCAGTTCGAAGAGGCGGACAGCCTGCGCGACATGTTCTTCCCGCCCGGTGCGAGGGTCCCCGACATCAAGTTCGCGGTCACGCTTTCGGACCTCGACGCAGGCACGTCGAAGTTCGTGATCACGATCGACGGTCAGATGGCCGGCCTGGAGCCGCGCGGTCTGGTGAGGACGCCCGGCTTCTCCTGGCCGGGGCCGTACCCGGGGCGGACCGAAGCCGCATTCGACCTGCGCTACTTCGAGCCGCCGACCCGGTATCCGGGTGAATGGAGTCTGTTCCGGCTGATCGATGCGACGAAGGAGGGGGAGCCGGATGCGCAGCAGGTGGTCCGGCTGAAGGTGCAGACCGGCAGCGGCCATCAGGTCATCCTGAAGCTGGAGCCGACACGGGCCGGGCTCAATCCGTTCGCGTCGAAGGCGTGGCGGCAGTTCAACTGCGAGTTGTAGCGTCCGATGCACGTTGGGTTCTACGGCAAGCTGCCCAGTCATGGGGACTTCCTCCGCCGGCGCGTCTCGGACGGGTTCGTCGACGCGTGGGACGCGTGGCTGCGCGAATGCCTTGCCGCGAGCCGCGCCAGGCTCGGCGCGCAGTGGCTCGATGTCTACCTGACCAGTCCGGCGTGGCGGTTCGCGTGCGCGGCCGGCGCCTGCGGCGCAAAGGCGGTGATCGGCCTGCTCGCGCCGAGCGTGGATCAGGTCGGCCGGTACTTTCCGTTGACGCTCGTCGCCGAATTGCCCGACGACCTGAGCCTGGTGACGGCGGCGACCTCGTCGACCCGATTCCTCGACGCGGCGGAGCGCCTCGTGATCGAGACGCTGGCGGCGGAGCCCGTCGATTTCGATCGATTCGATCGCGGCGTGGTCGCGCTCGAAGAGGATTTCGGACTGCTGGCGCAGCCGCCGGCGATCGTGCTCGATGCGGCGGGGATCTCCGTGCTCACCGAGACTCCGCAGCCATGGCAGCTGCCGCTGGGCGCGTCGTTCAACCTCTCCTGCGCCTTCGAGCAGCTGCTCTCGCTGCAGCTCGAAGCGAAGTTCCGGCCGCTGGTGTTGTGGTGGACCGACGGGTCGTCGGTGGTCGAGCCGACCTCGCTGGTGCTGAAAGGTCTTCCGGGGCCGTCGCTCTATCCGGCCTTTCTCGAAGGCACGTGGAGCGAGCACCGGTGGCGCTCAGTGCCCGTCCACGTGCCCGTGTACGAAGAGGCGACGGTACCGAGCATCCTCATCCCGGATCTCGAAGCGCCGCTCTCGTTCCGATCGGCGGCGGCGACCGACGTGGGCCGGGCGCGGACCAACAACGAGGATGGCTTTCTCGAGCGCTCCGATGCCGGCCTCTGGGCCGTCGCCGACGGCATGGGCGGCCACAGCCACGGCGAGGTCGCCAGCCGCATGGTCTGCGACGCGCTCGCGGATTTTCAGATCGACGGCACGTTCGAGGACGCGGTCGAGGCCGCCACGCGCCGGCTGCAGGACGTCAACGATCATCTGCTGCGCACCGCGCTCAGCTCGCATCCGGCCGACCGCAGCGGCAGCACCGTCGTCGCGCTGCTGCTGCGCGGGGTGCGGTCGGCGGTCCTGTGGGCCGGCGACAGCCGCGTGTACCGCTGGCGGGCCGGCCGGCTCGAACAACTGAGCCAGGACCACAGCCTCGCGGCGATCTCCGGACCGGGCGCGGCGGAATCCAGTGTGATCACCCGCGCCGTAGGCGTGCAGCCGGATCTCACGATCGACGTGCATCGGGACGCCGTCCAGGCCGCGGACCGGTTCCTCCTCTGCAGCGATGGCCTCACCAGGGTCGTCACGGATGCGCAGATCTGCAACCTGATGGAGACGCCCGACCTCCGGGCGGCCGTGGACGGCCTGATCCAGGCCACCCTGGAGGCCGGCGCCCCCGACAACGTCACGGTCCTGATCGCGGAAGCGTATCGATAATTCCGGGCTCCATTTGCCCCGCCCTTTCCGGTATAGAATGCGCATCGCTCGATGCACGACTACAGCCGCAGCCGTGCCCGGCAGTCACCTGCCGGTGTACGACGGTATCGCTTTCGTTCTTTTACCCTTGGGGGATCCGTCGCATTGGGTGCCATCGTCCGGATGCGTGTGAGCCAGGGTGAAACGGGGGGCGGCGAGGCATGTTCATGACCGCCGCCTTCGACGGTCAGGCCCTGCTGGACCCGGTCTCCGCCGACCAGCCGTGCGGCCAGAACCTGGACGAAGCCCCGGTGCTGCCCGGCGATCAGACGGCGATTCTGTCGGATCTGGATGGCCTGCGGCTGTTCGGCCAGTCCCGGTCTCCGGAGGCGCCGCCGGATCCCGAGGACCGTGAGCGCGAGGCCGTGAAGGCCCGGGCCCCGGTCGACTGGAATCGCATCCGCAGCCAGGCGCTCGAGGGGCTGACGAAGACCAAGGACCTGCGGCTGCTGGCGTATCTGGCGACCGCGCTGCTGCGCACCGACGGACTGCCGGCGTTCGCCAGCACGGTTGCGACCGCGTCCCAGTGGATCGAGACCTACTGGCCGCAGTTGTATCCGCTGCTCGACGACGGGGACGCCATGGCCCGCCGCAACGCGTTGAACTGCTTTGCGGATCCGATGGCGGTCGTGGATCGGGTGTGGCGCCTGCCGCTCGTCGCGAGCCGGCAGCACGGCCGGTTCAGCCTCCGCGACATCGACATCGCCGCGGGCCAGGCCAATCCGGCGGCCGACGAAGCGAGACCCGACGCGCGCGCCATCCAGGAGGCGTTCAAGGAGCTCGCGACCGAGGAGCTCGTCGCCTTCGAGCAGAGCGTCACCAGCGCGATCGCCGGGTTGAACAGTATCGACAGCCGGATGCGGGGGGAGGGGGGGCCGGAAGTCGCCCCGGACTTCGGGCCGCTGTCGACGCACCTGGCCAAGCTGCATCGGGTCTTCAAGGAGCAGCTGGCGACGCGGATTGGAGTCGAAGGGTCCCCGGATTCCGTAAATGGTGCTGTGGGCCCGGCACAGGCAGGTTATGGCGGCGGCGCCATTCAGTCCCGGCAGGACGCCATCCGCGCGCTGGACGCGGTCGCCGACTTCTTCAAGCGGAACGAGCCGTCGAGCCCGATTCCGCTGTTCGTGGAGCGTGCCAAACGGCTGGTGTCCAAGGACTTTCTCGAGGTGCTGGCCGACATCGTCCCCGACGCGGTCCCCATGGCGAAGTCGGCGGGCGGGCTCAAGCCGGATGAATAACCCGTCGGTCCCGTGATGGGAGGTATGTCGTGGCGAAGGCGAGTAGTCAGAAGTTCATCGCGCGCAACCGGGCGCCCCGCGTCCAGATCGAATACGACGTGGAGCTCTACGGCGCGGAGAAGAAAATCCAGCTGCCGTTCGTGATGGGTGTCCTGGCGGACCTGTCGGGAAAGCCGACCGAACCGCTCCCGCCCGTGGCCGACCGGAAGTTCCTCGACATCGACGTCGACAACTTCGACAGCCGGATGAAGGCGCTCAAGCCGCGCGCCAGCTTCCAGGTGCCCAACACCCTCACCGGCGAAGGCAACCTCAACGTCGAGTTGACCTTCGAGAGCATGGACGACTTCTCGCCGGCGGCGATCGCCGGCAAGGTCGACGCGCTCAACAAGCTGCTCGAAGCCCGCAAGCAGCTGGCGAATCTCATCACGTATATGGATGGCAAGAGCGGGGCCGAGGACCTCGTCAGTAAGCTGCTCCAGGATCCGGCCCTCCTTCAGGCGCTCGCGACCACCAAGAATCCGCAAGAAGAGTCGTCCTGATTTCCGATAAGTGACCCGAGCGGAGAACAGACATGGCTGATCCGAAACCCCAGCAAGAGGCGACACAGGCGATCGGCGCCGTCGACACGAACGATTTCGACTCGCTTCTGAAGAAAGAGTTCAAGCCGAAGACCGACGAGGCGAAGGATGCGGTGGAGCGGGCGGTCCGGACGCTCGCCGAGCAGGCGCTGTCGCAGACGAAACTGATCAGCAGCGACGTCGTCAAATCCATCGAAGCGATCATCGCGCAGCTCGACAAGAAGCTGACCGATCAGATCAACCTGATCCTCCACCACGAGGACTTCCAGAAGCTCGAAGGCGCGTGGCGCGGCCTGCACTATCTCGTCAGCAACACTGAAACCGACGAGATGCTGAAGATCCGCTTCATGAACATCAGCAAGCAGGATCTCGGCAAGACCCTGAAGCGCTTCAAGGGGACCGCCTGGGACCAGAGTCCCCTCTTCAAGAAGATCTATGAGGCTGAGTATGGCCAGTTCGGCGGCGAGCCGTTCGGCTGTCTGGTCGGCGACTACTACTTCGACCAGACGCCGATGGACACCGAGATGCTCGGGGAGCTGGCGCAGGTCGCCGCCGCAGCGCACGCGCCGTTCATTGCCGGCGCCTCGCCGACGATCATGCAGATGTCGTCGTGGCAGGAGCTGGCCAACCCGCGCGATCTGACCAAGATCTTCACGACTCCCGAGTACGCCGCGTGGCGCTCGCTGCGCGAATCCGAGGACTCGCGTTACCTCGGCCTGGCGATGCCGCGCTACCTGTCGCGGCTGCCCTACGGCGCCAAGACCAACCCGGTCGAGGACTTCGCCTTCGAAGAGGACACCGGCGCGGCCGACCACAGCAGGTACGCGTGGTCGAACGCCGCCTACGCGATGGCGACGAACATCAACCGCTCGTTCAAGCTCTATGGCTGGTGTTCGCGGATTCGCGGCGTGGAGTCGGGCGGCGCGGTCGAAGGGCTGCCGGTCCACACCTTCCCGACCGACGACGGCGGCGTGGACATGAAGTGCCCGACCGAGATCGCGATCAGCGACCGCCGCGAGGCGGAGCTGGCGAAGAACGGGTTCATGCCGCTCTTGCACCGCAAGAACTCGGACTTCGCGGCGTTCATCGGCGCGCAGTCGGTGCAGAAGCCGTTCGAGTACACGGATCCCGACGCGACCGCGAACGCGAACCTCGCCGCGCGGCTCCCGTATCTATTTGCGTGTTGTCGTTTCGCGCACTACCTGAAATGCATCGTCCGCGACAAGATCGGGTCCTTCAAGGAACGCGAGGCGATGCAGGAATGGCTGCAGCGATGGATCATGAACTACGTGGACGGGGATCCGGCGCACTCGTCGGAGTCGACCAAGGCGCAGAAGCCGCTGGCCGCCGCGGAAGTGCAAGTGGCCGAGGTCGAGGGCAATCCCGGGTACTACTCGGCGAAGTTCTTCCTCCGTCCGCACTACCAGCTCGAGGGCTTGACCGTGTCGCTGCGGCTGGTGTCGAAACTGCCGTCGGCGAAGGCCGGCTAGGTCCTGGCTCCGGAAGATTCGGTTTCGCCTTGAGGGTCGTCGTTCACGGACAGGAGCGTTGATTTATGGCATCAGACATTTTCGCGAAACTCGGGGACATCAAAGGGGAATCGCTCGACTCCAAGCACAAGGACGAAATCGAGGTGTTGTCGTACTCCTGGGGCGTCACCAACGCCGGGTCCATGGCCCACGGCAGCGGCGGCGGCGAAGGCAAGGCGACGTTCCACGATCTCTCGTTCGTCCACAACATCGACAAGTCGTCGCCGGTCCTGCTGCAGGCCTGCGCCACCGGGCTGCACATCAAGGAAGCCACCATCACCCACCGCAAGGCCGGCAAGCAGCAGCACGAGTACCTGATCGTGAAGATGAGCGACGTCATCGTCACGGGCGTGACTCACGGCGGCAGCGGCGACGGCCACTCGGAGAACGTCAGCCTGTCGTTCGCCAAGGTCGCGCTCGAGTACAAGCCGCAGAAGGCGGACGGTTCGCTGGATGCCGGCGTGCACTTCAAGTACGACCTCAAGGCGCAGAAGGAAGGCTAGTCGAGGGACAGTCACGTGGGCGTACCCTTTTCCGACTCAGGAGCCCCCCGCGGTGCCGGCGCCGGCGACATGTTCCTCAGTGTCAATGGCGCCCGCAACGGGCAGATCACGGGCGAGGCGCACGACGAGAAGCACAAGAACGAAGTCGAGGTGCTCGCCTGGTCGTGGGGCATGCAGGGCAAGCAGTCGCTCGGCGGCGGCGGCGCGACCGGCAAGGCCACGCTTCGCGAGCTCAAGATCGTGAAACGGGTCGACAAGGCCTCCACGGCGCTGATGAAGGCGCTGCGCACCAACGAAGAGATCAAGGAAGCCATCCTCACGGTCCGGAAGGTCGGCAAGAACCCGCTCGAATACCTCACCATCAAGATCGAGGGAGGCCGGATCATCGCGCTCGACATCGACACCGGCGACACGTCGACCAATCCGGTGCTGATCGAACGGGTGAGCTTCTCCTTCAACAAGATCAGCATCGTCTACACGCCACAGGGGCCGGACGGGAGCGCGCTCGGCAAGACCGTCTTCGAGGACGAGTGGACGCCGGTAGGCTGAGCGATGACGCTTTCCGAGGCGGCAGAGCAGCATCTCAAGAGTGGCGATCCCGCCGCGGCGCTGGCGCGTCTCCAGGAGGACGTGCGGGCGCGGCCCTCTGACGCGAAGCTCCGCGTCTTTCTGTTTCAGCTTCTTTGCGTGCTCGGCCAGTGGGAGAGAGCCCTCAATCAGCTGAAGGTCGCATCCGAGCTCGAGCCGCTGGCGCTGCCGATGGCGCAGATGTACGGCGACGCCGTGCGCTGCGAGGCCATCCGCGCGGAGGTGTTCGAGGGGCGCAAGTCACCGATGATTCTCGGCGAGCCGGATCAGTGGCTGGCGCTGTTGATCGAGTCCCGGCTGCGCGCCGGCCGCGGTGAATCGAGCCAGTCCGAAGAGCTGCGCCAGCGCGCGTTCGAGGAAGCGCCGGTCTCCAGCGGCGCGATCGACGGCCGGCCGTTCGAGTGGATCTCGGACGCCGACTCGCGCCTCGGCCCGGTGATGGAGGCGATCATCAACGGCCGGTACTACTGGGTGCCGTTCTCCCGGGTCAGCAAGGTCGCGCTGGAAGCGCCGGTCGATCTCCGGGATCTGGTGTGGATGCCGGCCCATCTCGACTTCGAGAACGGCGGCGAGTCGCTCGCCCTCATTCCGACCCGCTACGCGGGCTCCGAGTCGTCCACCGACGGCGCGATCGCGCTCGCGCGCAAGACCGAATGGGAGGCGATCGGCGAGGAGATCTACCGCGGCCTCGGGCAGCGGATTCTGGCCACCGACGACGGCGAGACCCCGATCCTGGAGATCCGCACGATCACGGTCGGGCCGCAGGCGGAGGCCGTCGGCGAGACAACCGGCGAGGCCCGTGCCTGATCAGCGCACTCCAGAGGAGCAGCTCCAGCCCGCGCTGCTCGATCGGCTCACCGACGATGAGCCGGACAAGAAGCTCGAGCCGCGCCAGCAGCGCGTGATCTCGAAGCGGAAACTGCGTGAGGCGGTGCTGCGCGACCTCACCTGGCTCTTCAACACGACGCGCCTCGACCCCGACATGGATCCGGCGAAGCTGCCCTACGCGCGCCGGTCCGTCATCAACTTCGGTCTTCCCGCGCTCTCCGGGCAGACGTCCTCGTCGCTCGAGGTCACCGAGCTCGAACGCGCGGTGCGGCAGGCGATCCTCGACTTCGAGCCGCGGATTCTCCCGGCGTCGGTTCGCGTGCGCGCGCTCGAGTCCGGCAATTTCGAGAACCACAACGTGATCGGCGTCGAGATCTCGGGGCAGCTCTGGGCGCAGCCGGTGCCGATCGACCTGCTGGTCCGGACCGAGATCGATCTGGAAACCGGTCAGGTGGAGGTCGCCGATCTCGCGCCGACGCGAGTCGCGTAATGGATCCCCGCCTCCTGCAGTACTACAACCTCGAGCTCCAGCATCTCCGCGAGATGGGGGGCGAGTTCGCGCTGCAGTTCCCGAAGATCGCCGCCCGGCTGGGCATGAGCGGCCTCGAGGTGACCGACCCGTACGTCGAGCGGCTGCTCGAAGGCGCCGGCTTTCTCGCGGCGCGCATCCAGCTGAAGCTCGACGCCGAGTTCCCGCGTTTCACACAGTCGCTGCTCGAGATCGTCTACCCGCACTTCCTTGCGCCGACGCCGTCGATGCTCGTCGCGCAGATCCACCCCGACAAGGACGACCCGAGCCTCGCCGGCGGCGCGCGCAGCGTCCCGCGGGGCACCACGTTGCACGGTCTCTCGGCTGCCGACGACGGCACGGCGTGCGAGTTCCGCACCGCGCACGACGTCACGCTGCTGCCGCTCGACGTCTCGGCCGCGAGCTACTTTTCGTTCGCGCCCGACCTGCCGCTCTCGAGCCTGCCGATCGCGCCGCGGATCAAGGGCGGCCTGCGGATCAGACTCAAGACGACCGCCGGCCTCAACTTCGACGAGATCAAGTTCGACCGCTTGTGCTTCTATCTCGCGGGCCGCGACGACGTGGTCAACAAGCTGCTGGAGCTGTGCCTGGCGACCGGGCTCGGCGTGATGGTCCGCCAGCCAGGCGGCCGTCCGCAGGAGTTCACCCTGCTGCCCGGCTCCGCGATGCAACCGGTCGGGTTCACCGATCAGCAGGCGCTGCTGCCCGTCACCCTGCGATCGTTCCAGGGGTATCGGCTCCTTCAGGAGTACTTCTCCTTTCCGCAGCGCTATCGCTTCTTCGAGCTGACCGGTCTGCGGCCGGCCCTGAGCCGCGTGAAGGGCGGCGAAATCGAGCTCGTGCTCCTGCTCGGACGCGGCGACCCCACGCTCGAGAGCGTCGTCGATCGGTCGAACCTGCAGCTGTTCTGCACGCCGGCGATCAATCTGTTCGAGAAGCCGCGCATCGATCGCATTCACGTCAACGATTCCACCTACGAGTTTCACGTGGTGGCGGACCGGACCCGTCCGCTCGACTTCGAGATCTACCAGGTCACCGACGTGGTGGGGCACGGCGCCGGAGACGACAGCGAGCAGCGGTTCCTGCCGTTCTACGCGGTGACCAGCGCGGACGCCGAGCATCTCGAGTCGGCCTACTTCACGACGCGCCGGGAGCCGCGGCTCGTGTCGCAGGAACAGCGGCGCCGCGGCACGCGATCCAGCTACATCGGCAGCGAGGTGTTCCTGTCGCTAGTCGATTCGAAGCAGGCGCCCTACGCGGCCGACCTGCGGCAGCTGTCGCTGCAGGCCCTCTGCACGAACCGCGATCTCGTGCTGCAGATGCCGATCGGCCTCGGCCAGACCGACTTCTCGCTGAGCATCGCCGCGCCGGTGACCAGCGTGCGTGTGCTGAGCGGGCCGAGCCGTCCCTATGGCGCCATTGCCGACGGCGCGATCGCGTGGCGGGCGATCAGCCATCTCTCGCTCAACTACCTGTCGCTCGTGAACGCGACCGGCCAGCAGGGCGCGACCGCGCTGCGCGAGCTGCTCGAGATGTACGCGACCACGGCGGACATCAGCGCCCGCCGGCAGATCGAAGGCATTCGATCGATCGGCGTGCAGCGCGTCGTGCGCCGGCTCCCCGGCCGCGGCCCGATCGCGTTCGGGCGCGGTCTCGAGATCACGGTCGACGTCGACGAGATGGGATTCGAAGGCGGGAGCGCGTTTCTGCTGGGAGCCGTGCTGGATCGATACTTTGCCCGCTACGTGTCGATCAATTCGGTGACCGAGACGGTGTTGCGTTCGCAGAGTCGAGGCGAGATCAATCGATGGGCGCCAAACTGGGGCACGCGGCCGACCCTCTGACGTTTCTGGCGGATCTGGCGCGGGAGCCGTATCGCTACGACTTCTACCAGACGCTGCGGCGTCTGGAGTGCTTGTACCGCGACAAGCCGCGCTGGGGCTCGGCGCTGCGGCCGATTGACGAGCCCTTGCGCCTTGGACAGGATCCCGACGTGTCGTTCGCGCCGGCGCCGCTGGCGTCGCTCGAGTTCGACAAGGAAGGTCCGCCCCGGCTCCAGGTGCGGCTGTTCGGGATGCTCGGGCCGAACGGGCCGCTGCCGATTCACCTGACGGAGTACGCGCGCCACCGCCTGCGCCACGCCGGCGATCCCACGTTCAGCCGCTTCCTGGATCTGTTTCACCACCGGTTCCTGGCGCTGTTCTACCGGGCGTGGGCGCAGGCGCAGCCGCACGTCAACCGCGATCGGCCGGAACACGATCGCTTCCTCTTCTACGTGGGCTCGTTCGTCGGCGTCGCGCCGCCGCCGATGCGGCATCGTGACTCGATCCCCGACCTCGCCCGTCTTTTCCATGCCGGCACGCTGGCGCGGCACGCGCGGAACGCGGACGGGCTCGCCGCGATTCTCCGGCACTTCTTCAACGTGCCGGCACGGATCGAGGAGTTCGTCGGCCACTGGCTGCGGCTCCCGCCGCGCGAGCGCAGCTACCTGCGCCGCGACGGATCCATGCTCGGCGGCGGCGCCGTGCTCGGAGCGCGCGTCTGGGATCACCAGAGCAAGTTCCGGATTCACCTCGGCCCGCTGACCCTCGCGCAGTACGAGGCCTTTCTTCCAGCACCGCCTCCGGGGAAGGCCGGCGCGCCCGGCTCCATCAGGCTGCTCAGGAAGCTGGTCGACTGGGTGCGGTTCTATCTGTGCTTCGAGCTCGACTGGGACGTGCGCCTCGCGATCCAGCGCAAGGAAGTGCCCTCGCTCACGCTGGGACGCAGCGGGCAGCTTGGCTGGACGACGTGGCTCGGCACACGGCGCACGGCGACCGACGCCGACGATCTGTGCCTCGATGGCGAAATGTTCGTCAGGGAAGCTGGAGTGGCATGAGCGAAATCAGCCGTTCGACATCGTTCGGAAAACTCAACAGCGTCGCGTTCAAGGCGATCGA
>Ga0114129_10003229_pt1 | contig 22876 bp, 15 predicted proteins | sample RhiMetdeltSRZDD1_FD_80071 | JGI IMG/M metagenome (GOLD analysis project Ga0114129, IMG submission 80071) | Populus rhizosphere microbial communities from Tennessee, USA - Rhizosphere MetaG P. deltoides SRZDD1 (version 2) (version 2) | ecosystem: Host-associated > Plants > Roots > Rhizosphere >... | reverse complement strand
TCGTCACATCCTGGGGCTGGAGAAGGTCCCAAGGGTTCGGCTGTTCGCCGATTAAAGTGGCACGTGAACTGGGTTCAGAACGTCGCAAGACAGTTCGGTCCCTATCTGTGATGGGCGTTAGAATATTGAGTGGACATGACCTTAGTACGAGAGGACCGGGTCGTACGGACCGCTGGTGTATCTGTTGTGCCGCCAGGTGCAGTGCAGAGTAGCTATGTCCGGCCAGGATAAACGCTGAAAGCATCTAAGCGTGAAACCTTCCACGAGATGAGTATTCTTTTAAGGGTCGTCAAAGACGATGACGTTGATAGGCTACAGATGTACAGCTGGTAACAGCAAAGTCGAGTAGTACTAATTACCCGTACGCTTTAATTTTTTTTTAAAACAATTTTGTATATCATATTTTAATTGTTTGTTACTTACCTCGCATTTACAACTTCCCAATATGACCTTATTGAATATTGAACAGATCAATGATGAATTATGAATGTAGAAGTGCTTTTACTTCGACATTGGAAATTAAACATTCAACATTCGATATTCTGAATGACTTATGGTGGTTTTACCGAGGGTGTTCACCTCTTCCCATCCCGAACAGAGAAGTTAAGCCCCTCATGGCCGATGGTACTGCACCAAAATGCGGGAGAGTAGGTAGCTGCCATATTCTTTTAAAAAGCCTCTTAAACTTGTGTTTAAGAGGCTTTTTGCTTTTATAGCCATATGCTTTAACGCCTCCCCTTCGTTTTAACTTTCCGCCACATTCCCCCTTCAACTTTTAACATTCAGCGTTTTGCATTCGAATAATGCATGCTCGTTGAATTGTACTGTTTGCTAATTCAGCTGACCAAAAGACGAAAGTTCCGCACTGCTTTTTAATTACTTTTGTTGCATGCGAAACCTTTGCCTTTTGTTGATTTCCTGTACCGGTTTTATAACACAACCGGCATGGCGAAAAATTCAAATCAACGGTACCGCACAGGGTACTACCTACCACATTACTTATTACAATACCGATAGCTCCGTTACACGCCAACAGATAGATAGCATTCTTAAAAAAATTGATACATCGCTTTCGGTTTATAACCCCCAATCCCTGATATCGAAATTTAATAATGGCGATACCGGCATTACAATGGATGATCATTTTAAGCTGGTATTGAACAAATCGATTACAACGTATAAACAAACTGCAGGTATATTTGATATCACCGTGCTGCCCCTGGTGCAGGCCTGGGGCTTTGGACCGAAAAAGATATCCGCATTACCCGATTCAGCCAATATACAATCATTGAAAAACTGCATAAGTTCTGATTACCTGTATACACGCGGCAATAAATTATTAAAACAAAAACCCTGTGTACAGATTGATGTGAATGGCATCGCCCAGGGATATAGTGTTGATGTGCTGGCCACTTTTCTGGAAGCTAATCATATAAACAATTACCTCGTTGAATTAGGTGGCGAAATACGCATAAAAGGCCGTAAGCAACCTGAAAACGAGAAAATGAAAATAGGGATTGAAGCGCCGGGTGAAGATGACTTTCAATTATCGATGATGCAAAAGATCATCACCACCGAAAATGGGGCCATTACCACATCGGGCAGTTATCGTAAATTTTATGAAAGCGAAGGCAAACGAATTTCTCATATCATTGATCCGCGCAGCGGATATCCGGCGCAAAATGAATTGATCAGTGTTACGGTGTATGCGCCCGATGCCATAACAGCCGATGCCTTTGACAATGCATTGATGGTAATGGGCCTGCAAAAAGCGTTGCAATTTGTTGAAGCAAGAAATGATATTTCGGCCCATTTTATTTATCGTACGCCGGCCGGCAAGGTGGCAGATACAGCCAGCAGCCGGTTTTATAAAATTATGCAACCTGCCAGGTTGTAAGGGATGTTACGAACAACGATTCTGGCCAATTTATCGTCTTAATAAAAAAAACTTTTTGATTTTAATGCTATATGAGCAGAAGAAAATTTATTAAACAATCTTCATTATTGGCCGGTGGTTTGTTATTGCAAAACCAGTGGCTGCATGCATTTCATTTGCCCGCCGATGCAAAAACAACCATTGGCATCATAGGATGTGGCGATCGCGGTACCGGTATTATGAAAATCATGAATGAGCTTAACGACCGGTTTACCATTGCAGCCATTTGCGATGTACTTGATTTTAGAATTGAAAACGTGCAAAAAATAAGTCCTGCAGCAAATGCCAAAGTGTATAAGGATTACCGTAAGCTACTCGAGGATAAAAGCATTCAGGCGGTTGTAATAGCTACCCCTTTAAGCGAACATTATCATATTGCCAAAGATGCATTAGCGGCCGGTAAGCATGTGTACCTCGAAAAAGCTATGACCTACAGCATTGAACAGGCCATTGACCTGGTAAAGCTGGCAAAGGCGAAACCTAACCAGGTTGTTCAGATAGGGCACCAGTACCGCAGTACCCCCTTATACTTTAAGGTGAAGGAAATGATCGATAAAGGATATCTCGGAAAGATAGTTCAGATCGATTGCCGCTGGGACCGCAACTGGAACTGGCGCCGCCCCGTACCGCCAGGTTATACGGATAAACAGATCAACTGGCGGATGTATAAAGAATATTCAGGCGGATTACCGGCCGAACTGCTTTCGCACCAGATGGATTTTATCAACTGGGCATTCAACACCCATCCCGATGAAGTGCTGGGAACCGGCGGTATAGATTTTTATAAAGATGGCCGCAATACTTACGATAATGTACAGGTGATTTTGCGTTATTCGAAAGAAAATATGATCGGCAATTTCGGGGCCACCTGCGGTAATGCGCACGACGGTTATATTTTCAAAATAAAAGGAACAAAGGGCGCTGTGCATTTGCTGATGCACGATGGTGTTTTTTATCCCGAAGCCTCCACAAAAAAAGAACTGGAAACCGTAGATGGTGTTACCGGCGCCACCAAAATTGCATGGAATAAAGAAGGCGGCATTCCTATTATTAAAGAACCGATGAAAGACGGCACCTGGTACGCTTTGCAGGAGTTTCATCAATGCATTACCGAAAAGAAAACACCTGCATCAAACATCATCACGGGTGCTACAGCAGCTATTTGTGTGCATTTGGCCAATAAGGCCATATTTGATCACACCATTGAAAAATGGAAACCCACTTATAATTTCTCGTAAACTATATTAACTGACATATGAAAAAACTTTCCTGTATTCTTTTGCTGTTGATTGTTGCAGCAACAGTAGCAAAGGCACAATCAAATGGCGGCTGGGTTAATTTGTTCGACGGTAAAACGCTTAACGGCTGGACAAAAATTACCGGTACGGCCGATTATAAAATAGAAGACGGAGCCATCGTAGGTATTACCGTACCTAACTCGCCCAACACTTTTTTGGTTACCGAACAGGAGTACGGTGATTTTGTATTGGAACTGGAAGTAAAAATAGAAGACACCACCTCAAACTCAGGCATACAGTTCAGAAGTCATTATAACCCCGATAAAGACAATGGCAGGGGTGGAAAGGGCCGCGTATATGGGTATCAGTATGAGCTGGATCCTTCGGTTCGTCGCTGGACGGGCGGTGTATATGATGAAGCACGCCGCGAATGGTTATATCCACTATCGTTAAACCCCGGCGCACAGGATGCATTCAAAACCGGCCAGTATAACAAAGTGCGCATTGAATGTGTTGGCAACAATATAAAAACCTGGGTTAATGATAAAGCCGCCGCTTATGTAATTGATACGGTCGACAAAAAAGGGTTCATAGCCCTGCAGGTGCATGCCATCAATAAACCCGAGCTGGCAGGTGAAAAAATATACTGGCGTAACATACGCATTAAAACTTCGGGCATAAAGCCGGCTCCTTTTGCCAAAGGAATTTATGTATCCAATTTCATTCCCAATAACCTGTCGGATTATGAAAAGAAAGATGGCTGGAAACTGTTATTTGACGGCAACACCACCAACGGATGGGTGGGCGCCTATAAAGCTACCTTCCCCGAAAAAGGATGGGAAATTAAAGATGGCATGCTGAGGGTGCTGCAGTCGACTGGCGCTGAATCAACAAACGGCGGCGACATTGTATCCAAAGGCCAGTACAGTGCATTCGATCTGTCGTTCGATTTCAAATTCACTCCCGGCGCTAATAGCGGCGTAAAATATTTTGTAACCCTTTCTGAAAAAAATGCCGGTTCGGCCATTGGCCTCGAATACCAGGTGCTGGATGATACCCTGCATCCCGATGCCAAACTGGGCCGCGATGGCAACCGCACGCTGGCTTCTTTATACGATTTAATTAAGGCCGAAAAACAAAAACGGTTCATACATCAGCCGGGCCAGTGGAATACCGGCAGGGTAGTGGTGTATCCCAATAATCATGTGGTGCATTACCTGAATGGCGTAAAGGTGCTTGAATACGACAGGGGCTCAGCCGCCTTTCGCGAGCTGGTAGCTTTAAGTAAGTATAAAGTATGGAAAGACTTTGGCGAAGCGCCCAAAGGGCATCTTCTCATACAGGACCACGGCAATGAGGTGAGTTACCGGAGTATAAAAATAAAGGTGCTGAAGTGAGATAAAAGCGGTAAAAGCTTATTGAACACCCTGGCAGCATCCGTTCGCCAGGGTTGTTTATTTAAAGGAGTTCTGCGTTAAGCATTATGCATATTAAAAAGAAAAGGTCGCCTTTTTACAGGCGACCCTACACTAATCAAATACCATTAACCATTAAACCTTATCCTACTGCAAAGTTGCGAATTAATAACCAATTAAAGAACAATCGGGCATAAAGATTTTGCACCAATAAATAAATACCAGTAGTAAGAAATAGCAGATTATAGGGATATTACGATAGGGAAGCAGCTAATAGCAGCTTATAGAAGTGAGAAATGCCTGGTACCCAATAGTTTCTTATCTATTGGGTTATTTGAAGGGATAAAAGCCAGAGGCGAAACCCGGCCTTTTGTGTTAATAAGTGTACATTTTACAGCGGTATCCTTAATACGCTATCGCTGGTAATGTTTACGGTAATTCTTCGCGATTGGTCGTTGTAATTGATCAGCAGGGTATAGGTTCCGGGCACCTGAATTTCGGGCAGGTAAAAACCGCCCTGCGCATCAGATTGTGCCGCTATATCCTGGTGTTCGTAGGTTCCTTCGGCAATCATTACCATGGCCCCCTCTACCGGTTGACCTGTGGCTGCTTTGTACAATACGCCTCTTACACTTTTGGTAGTAGTAGTCATGTTATAATTGTTGTTTTTAATAAGCCAGTATAAAACAAGAAAGCAGGAAAGGATAATGGTAAGTACCAGCCATCCCTTCCTGCTTTTTTTGGTTACATGCCTAAATTTTTCCATGCCTGGATATTATTGAATACCGGCAATACAATTCTTGTGGCAGAATTGCCGGTAATATGTCCATTTGTATGAATCCCTACTGCATACCGTGCATTGCCTACCTTTACCCAAACCGGAGATCCGCTTTGTCCGCCCATGGTATCAATTTCATAATAAATAACCCGGGGAGCAACTGATTTGGCTTTTTGTGCCATAAAATATTGCTGATCGCCCAATGGAAGAGGTAAACCCTTATCACCCGGATAGCCCGACAAATTGAGGTACGCACTGAGAAGATATTGATTGTCTTTTGCAGCAAACCCAAAAACACCGGTTTTGTCGCCCGGACGGCTATCGCGTGGTAAAATGATTGCGCCGTAATCGTATTCTCTTTTTTTGCCGTTTACCCAACCAACTACACTTCTGAAAGAGGTTCCTATGTAAGATTTATATGGCCGAAGGTTATCATCCATACCAGGAATTACTTCAATGCTTTTTGGCCAGCCACCATGAGCATGCAAAAAAACACAATGGCCAGCTGTAATTACCGTGCGTGGAGCTACCAGCCAGCCGGTTCCATACCACAGCGAGTTATCCTGAGCTTTAATGCGTAATGCACAAATTGCACGCCATGGGAAAGATGTGGTTGGTGTTATACGCACCCGGTTGTCTGTTCCAAATATTATTTCAGCCATGCTTTTTTCGAGTAGTTCCGGGTAACTGGCAAAAAATACGTCCCGGGCAAAAACTCCTTCTTCTGCCACTTCAGTTCCTGGTTCTTCCATTACCTGCTCATAGGCTGATTCAGTTTCAGTTTCTATTTCAGTATTCAGTTTGTTGAACAATTCTCTATCGGCTTCGCCGGGTTTTGTTAATTGAATACCTTCAACCTGCTCTATTTCAGTTTCAGTTTCCTGTAATGATGCCCCTGGTAGTGTTTCAAGAAGACTGGAGGATTGGGGAACTAAAGGATTTTTATCATTGCCATTTTTTGGAGGCCGCAGTGTTTCAGAGAAAGATTTTGGCTTCATAAATTCGTTTTTTTGGTTTTTGTAATGAGTGCAGAAGCAGACAGGGCATAGCAGTATCAAAACTTTCCATGCAATACATTACAGCAACATCTTTACAGTTTGTACAGATGTTTGTAATACAACGCCATTAAATCATGAGTATGAGCCAGTCATTGCTATGAACCAAAAAAACCATATCGGGAACGGAGGATGATTTAAGTAAGAGGTGCAATTATTTAACTGTTTCCATTACCCGAAATCTGAAAAGAGAGGAAGTGATTTACGCTACAGTGTATTTCGGATAATGTGGGGGGAGGTGTTACCTCTTGTCAGTCCTCACAGGCCTTCTGTGAGGGGAAATCAACACTTTGGACAGTTATGGTTTTTCTAAACTTGTTATTACGATTTGCTACTAACCCCTCCACTTCGTGTTTTAAAGGTATAGAGTTAATTTTAAATTCTACGTGATTTATTATAAAAAAAATTATTTACACGGAATGAAAATAAAGAGTAAAAAGTACATGAATAAAGTAAATCTTAAAATAAATATCGCTAACGGGAATGAAATCATTTGATTGTATGTTTGGCGATATAAACGTTACTAATAAACGATAATGCGTAATGCTGAAAAATTGATTTATGTTAAGCAAGCGGCATTTTCCGGCAAAAGGTTTCAGAAAATAATGTTGCCTCAATGATTGTGAAAGGGTTGACATAAAAAGAAAAAGGTGAGTCAACAGGCTCACCTTTTTCTTTACCTAAAAAAACAACGAATATCAGGAGGAGTGGAAAAATCTGTTTACTGCTCTTTATTCTTATCTACAGTAATAACCGGTATTCTTGAACCGTATGATAATAACTTGCGGGTAATGCGGTTCCACCAACCGGGCATATGAAATTCTTTAAGCGGGTTGGCCATGATCAGATCGGCATTGATACGCTTCGAAAAATCGAGCGTGCTTTTGGCCAGGTTCTTTCCTTCGAGTAAAAAGCATTGCACGGGTATGGTGCTGAGGCTTTGTATTACTTCGAGCGTTTTATTTACAACAATTTCTGCTGCATTATCATCTTTGCGTAAGCTTACCAGGTATACCGTGCTTTGAAAGGTGCGGGCCAGCATAGTGGCAAACTTAATACGGTGCACCGGTACCTCGTTCGTAAGCGGCAGAACGATTTTCTTAAAATGACTAACCAGTCCGCTTGAACGGATGGCGAGGGCCGGCACATTGGTTTTGCGGGCCAGCTGGCTGATAGAAACCGTAGATAAAATACGGTGAATGAGATTGAATTTCGACAGGCCTACTACTACCAGGTCCATATCATATTGTTCGATATACTTTACCAGTTGTTGGCTGGGGCGGCCCTGTAACAAACTGATCTCTATTTTGCCCTCACCGCACAAATGATGTCGGTATGTTTCTTTCAGAATTTCGAGTTTCTTACGTGCATTGTTCAGGTCGGCGGTGATGTCGTATGGCAACAGCATACTTGCATCAACGGGCACCAGGGGCAGCAGGTTTTTTGAAACCACATGTACCAGGTGAATATTGCACTGGAAATTATTTGCCAGTTCAATAGCTTTGGAGATTGCCCATTTGCTTCGGCCGGAGAAGTCTACCGGCACCAGAATGTTGTATAATTTTCCTGGCATAGACGTTCTTTTTTAGGTTTACTGATTAATAAATGGTTTATGTGGGCGCTTCGCTCAGGAGGCCAGCGACAGCAACAACTGAAAACTATCTTCACGAATGTTTTTGCTTGCAATGGTTTCAAGCAACTCATCTTTTGTACAAAAAGCAACGCCTGTACCTGCGTGCCCTACCATACAGCGGTCGTCGCGGCTATCGCCCACCACTATACAGCTTTTCAGAGGCACATTGTATTTTTCGCAGGCATATTGCAGCGCATTGGTTTTACAATACGAATGCCCGCACACACTCTCAGGTGATCCAAAAAAATACGAAGGCAGATTCACTTCACCTGTAACTTTTCCTTCAAAGAACTCTAATTGATTGGCATAGGAAAAATCGGCTCCTATTTTTTGACGAACAAAATTGGTGATCAGTGTATAACTGTTACTAATGAGACCAATGATATATCCACGGTCCTTTAATTCTTTCACCACCTCTTTAATATCGCGTACCATTTCAATATGGCTGGCTACATTCAGCAGCTCATCCATAGTGCGGCCTTTTAAAAACATGCCGATGCGCTTGGTTAAAATGATCGGGTCTTTTTCCCGTGCCCGAAGGTCTTCGAGCTTTGCTGTGAATTTAAAAGCGGTTGCGCACTCATCGATAAACCGGCCTTTGAGTATGGTATCATCCATATCGAAAATGGCCATTTTATGAAAGCCTGATAATTTTTCGCGAAGGGTTTTATTCATTTCGCGGTTAATGGCTTCGAGCGAATGTATTTCTTCTTCACTGATATCTTCGGCATGCTGAAGCTGGGCTTTGCTTATAATGGCACGTGATACTTCCTTACTCATTTTACCCAGGGCCTGCCAGGGTTTGCTTTTATTTTCGATATAACCGATGTTCACTTCTGTTACGCGGGCTTTCATCAGGTACATATCTATCAGAATACCTATATCAACACCATAATCATTAAAGAAATCGATCTTTTTGAAATATGATTTCTTCCCGGCGATCATGCCACTTAAGGGTTGTGAAAAATGCGAAAGGCCGGGATAGAATATATTCAGCAGCGGTTTGGCTACCAGTTCGGTAACGCGGCCGGCATTGCGGGCGAAGCTGCCCTTTACAAAATCTGCTTCATCGGCCATCAGCGGGGCAGCCAGATTGGTTATAGTTCCTTCGGGATAGGGATCGATATCACCGTCTAAAAAAATGATCAGTTCATTGGTGGTATGGGCAATGCCATCTTTCATGGAAATGCCTTTGCCACGCACCTGGCTTACGATCACTTTAGCGCCTGCGGCTTCTGCTACTTTGATAGTATCGTCGTCTGATTTATCATCTACCACAATGATTTCCGTTACTTCGGGAAACTGCTGACAAAATCGAACAACATTACCTATAGTCTTCTCTTCGTTTAACACGGGAATGATTACAGTTAGCATACTTCTGCGGTTTATAATTCAACGGTGAGTTAAAAGGGATTGGGGAAAAATATGAACAAAGTGCCTGTTTATGGTTCTCTTCCAAAGCTGCCATGTTGATTAGGCAAAAGCTGTGCCTGTCCTGTATGTTACGCTGTATTTTCTTCTATATGTTGAAAAAATAATTCATATGTTCTGCGGTTTCTGTTTCCCCGCATTGAAGATCATGAGTAAATATTGATTGAGGGTTAAATCGCTATTAAAAGAAAATTAAATAAAAGGCAGGTAGAAGGCAGAAGCAATGGGCAATCGAAAGTAAGCAAATGGAATCGGATAGCTATAGGGATTGTAGTTTGCAGTTTGTGGTTTGTGGTTTGTTGTTTGTTGTTGTTGCTATTGCGAGTGGGCTGGGAAGGTCAACAAACAGTGAAACCGGCAACTGCAAATTGCCAACTTGTATTGAACGTGTTGAAGATTGCTTAGAGGGATAAAAACAAACAATCCCTCCGGAAGCCGGAAGGATTGTAATATTAAGGCGTTTGACTTTTTTAATAATCCCGGTTGTAACCGCCGCCACCGCCGCGATTGAAGCCACCTTTTTTGTAGCCACCACCGCCGCCGCCACCGCCGAAGCTGCGTTTTTTGAATCCGCCGCCGCCGCCACCTTGTGGTTTTGGTTGAGCTTCGTTAACGATAATCTTTCTGCCCAGTACTTCAGATTCGTACAGGCTGGTCAGCGCATTCTGAGCTTCGCTGTCCTCAGGCATTTCAACGAATCCAAAACCTTTGCTACGTCCGCTGGTTTTGTCTTTAACGATCTTAGCAGATGTAACAGATCCATACTGTTCAAAAAGGGTTCTCAAGTCCTCATCGGTCATTTGCCAGGAGAGGTTCCCTACGTAAATGTTCATTGTAACGAAAATTTTAATGTTCTGAAAAAAAGGATAATGGCAATAGTTGCTACAATGAACTGAGGAAACCGAAAAACAGGTAAGACACTGCAGAACATGAGAACTAAGACATTAATCTAAACATGAAGATAGGAGAAATAATTTATTCCTACAATAAAAAAAATATTCTCACAAACACCGCCAAAGTGGGTTTGCAGAAAATACGATGTTGATTTAAGACAACTACCTACAGGCCGGTAAGAGTATTTGTGCTGAGTTCCCTAACAAAAAGTATCAAAAAAGGCTGGCGAGGGATATGTTAACTATTTTCATATCCGACCGGTAAAATAGCGAAAAAGCCCTTACTGCCAAACAGCAGAAGGGCTTTTTCACATTTATTTAAGCGAACCGGTTATTCGGACACCACTTCAAATTCAAGCTCGGTCGAATGACCGCCGCCGAATTCAATAGTAGCTTTATAAGTGCCCAGTTCTTTTACTTCGTCGGGAATAGAAATCTTCTTACGATCAATTTCATATCCTTTTTGTTCGCGGATAGCGCGGCTGAGCTGTAAAGAGGTAACGCTACCGAAGATTTTACCGCTGGTACCGGATTTTGCTCCGATTTTCAGGGCGCCTTCTTTCAGTTTGCTGATTACTTCGTTAATAGCAGACAGCATTTTCTTTTCTTTCTTTTCGATCTGCTTTCTTTTTTCCTCAAGCATTTTCAGGTTCGAAGGACTGGCTTCTACTGCGAATTTTTGGGGAATAAGAAAGTTACGTGCATAGCCATTGCGTACTTTAACTACCTCATTGGCAGCACCCAGGTTGTCTACGTCTTGTATCAGTATAATGTCCATGGTGATGTCCTCCTACTTTAAAAGGTCAGTTACGTACGGCAATAGTGCCATCTGACGGGCTTTTTTTACGGCCTGCGCTACTTTACGCTGGTACTTTAAAGAGTTACCGGTAATGCGGCGGGGCAATAATTTGCCTTGCTCGTTCAGAAATTTTTTCAGGAATTCGGCGTCTTTGTAGTCTACGTACTTGATGCCATATTTCTTAAAGCGGCAGAATTTCTTGCGCGGCTTTTCGGTTTTAATGGCGGTCAGGTACTTAATTTCATTTGCTTTTGCCATACTATAACTCTACTTTTTCGGTTCCTGTAGGTACACCACTTCTCTTTTTTCCATTATACTCGACGGCGTATTTATCGAGTACAGTGAACATGTGACGAAGAACGTGCTCGTCACGAAGCAATTGAATTTTCAATTGCTCATTGAAGCTGGATGGCGCTTTATATTCCATAACCCAGTACAGACCAGTGGTCTTTTTCTGGATCGGATACGCCAGTGATTTTAGTCCCCAGGGATTTTCGTGCACAATTTCACCGCCTAAACTTTTGATAAAGTCGGTGTATTTTTTCTGAGTAACTTTGAAATCGTCGTCAGAAAGCACAGGGGTAAAAATCACCATCAATTCGTAATTGTTCATTGATCCCTGTTTGTTGGTTAATTAATAAATTTTAAAACGGGCTGCAAAAGTAAGTCAAATAAGGCAGATTTGAAAATGTGCAAATTTGAAAATGTGCAAATGGGCAAATGAAGCCGGAAGTTTGTAGGAGACAAGTACCCGGGAAAAAGACATTAATGTGTTGATAATCATTAATAAAAAACCCTCAGCCTGATGAAGGCTGAGGGTTTTCGCTGTAACTGCATTATTTCTATTCTACCATAATCTTTTCGGTTTGAATTCCTTTTGACGTAGTGAGCTTTAATAAATAGATGCCTTTCATCAACCCGGCTACATTGATGGTGGTTTTAGAGGCGGTGCCCGGCATGGTCAGCTGCTTTAACAGCCTGCCGTTTATATCCATCATTTCAATGCGTACGGGTTCGGTATTGTTCAGGCGATAAACGTTTACGGTGCTGCGGGCCGGGTTAGGTCCTGCCGTAAAGCCGCCTGCGTTATCGGTCACAATTTTTACAATACCTGAAAGTTCGCTTTTATCATCAAAATCTACCTGTTTCAAACGATAATAATTAGTACCATAAGCAGGTTGCGCATCGGTAAGTGCATAAGTAGTGGCATGGTTGGTATTTCCTGCAGCGGCTACTTTTGCGATAGTGGTATAGGTACGGCCGCCATCAGTGCTTCTTTCAACAACAAATTCTTTACTGTTGAATTCCTGGGCGGTTGTCCAGGTAAGATACACCTTATTGGCGGTGCGATCGTATGAGCCTGTGAAGCGGGTTAATGTTACCGGCAGCGCTGCATCATTACGGCTATACCATATGGGAGCGGTTACCACTTTGTTGCCGTCTTCCTGTGTAATTACTGCATAATAATACCAGGTGCTGTTATTAGGCTGGTTGTTATTTGCATCACCCACAATGAAGCTGAAAGTACCAATATTACTGGTGCTGCTGACTGTTTTGAGAGCCGAGGAAGGAACTGATCCGCCCACTTCGGCGCCCCAAAGTTCGATGCTGGTTACGCTTTCGCCATCGGGGTCGGTAATGCTCATCGACAGGCTGGGCACTCCGGCATTGGTTACCTGACTACCCATTGGGTTGCTGCTGCCATTATTAAAATCAACCCGTATGTTACAGTCCTGCGAAGCATAATAGCGCATAGACCTGATCGCTTCCATTAATCCTTCACGGCTGGGGCTCGAACTCAATACTACCATGCGGTTTGAGTTGGCTGTACCAAAGGTCATGTAGTGGTTATCCTGGTCCATTTGAGGCGCCAGCTTATATCCTTTCGACAGCATAGTACGGTAATACGACAAATAACCTAATGATGAAGGGAAGTCGTTATAGGTTGTTGATTCAGAAAAAGCAGGGCCGCTTTCAACCGCCTGGCCTACAATAGCCGCATCGGCAGTAGCATTATAAGCCGTCGCCAGGTTGGTATAATCGGATGTATTGGGATGCGCCAGGGTAGCAAAGGCGCCGCTTTGGCTGTTGACTGTACTCCACAACGACGCGTAGTTGCTTTTCTCAACATAAATGTCGTAGTTGCCACTTTCCCATCCAAGCAGTTTATCGTCAAAGCCATAAACTAATACGTGGCCTCCGCCTGAAATAGTGCCCCACTCCATGCCCCATAATGTAATAATACTATTGCCGCCTGAAACCACACCATTCAATGAGTTGGCCTGGTTATAACCGGTTAAATAATCAGGGTAACTCATGCCGGCGCCTGAGTGGTTATGTTCCGATATACCCAGAAAATCCATACACAGGGCATCCCGTGCAAATGCAAAATCGTCGACTGGTGTTTTGGTCAAATCGCCTTTATTGCCATCCGAATATGATGAATGGGCGTGCAGATTGCCATACATATACGTATAGCCCGATGTGGGGTCGTATGGAATGACAGTAGTTTGCACACCGGTTGAGTAATTGCTTCCCTTGCGGGTAAACACCTTGAAGTAATAGGTGGTACCGTTGGCCAAACCAGTTACTGTAACAGTTGTTCCTGTACCGCGATATACCACCTGCTCAACGGTTGTATAAACCGGATCGGCTGGTGAAGTATACGTGCTTCCGGGATTGGTGATAGAAGAGGTAGAAGCCACCACAATAATTTCATCGAAACAGGCCGAACCGGGAAGCGTCCATGATATGGCAGCCTGGCCATTGCCGGCTGCTCCGTTCAACGAAGAAACATTTTGCGGGTCGGTACACAGCGTGGTGAAATTGCCGGTTAAGGCGGGGGTGAGGTAACAATTGTCGGCGCTGTTATATTCGTACAGGGCAAAATAGTAAGTGGTATTCTGACTAAGACCTGTAAAGGCAAAAGACGAAGCGGGTCCGTTATAAATAACTGTATTACCTGTGCCGATAGTTGCTCCCTGCGCGTAAGCCAGACTGTTGTAAATAACCGCATCTACCGCAGCTCCGCTATGCGCAATCACTAACACATTATTGCCGTTGCCACGGTCCCACGACAGGTCCATCGACGTACCGGTAATATTGGCGGCAGCGAGGTTGGTTGTTTGCGTGGTTGGTGGTGTACATGCAGGTGGAGATGTAGTGGCTACATTGTCTGTGAGCGGCGAAATAGTATTATAGCAGGTGGTGCCGCCGGTGCTGAAAACAAAGAAATACCAGGTGGTAGATGGTGTAAGGCCCGATGCGGTAAACGTAGTGCCGTTGATCGAAACTACTTTGGCATTGCCAATTACATCGTCTATGGCATATGCGGTTCCGCTTGCCGGCATGTCAGTAAGTGAAGCAGATGTTGATATCAATACGAGGTAATTATCGGCATCAGTTATGCCCGAAGCGGCTGCTGTAAAGCTGCCATCGATCGATTGCAGCGATGGGGTAAGCACTAGAGCGGTTGGCTGGTTGGTGGGGGGCGTGCAGCCAAGGGTTATGGTGAAGTCATCAACGCCGAGACCGTCTTCAGCACCCGTTACGTCATAATCGGTCCAGCGAATGGCAAATGTTGAGCCGTTGGGTATTGAAAGTCCGTTTAAAGTATAAGTATAAGTAACACGATTGGCAGAAAGATTGCCATCAAAAGCACTTACGGTATTACCATCATTGGGAGCGAGGAAATCAAGACCATTCACATCCGCCCAGGTACCGGTACTAAGACTGGTAGCATCTGCACTGTACTGAAAATCCATTTTATCCTGCCTGTTGATTGCTCCCTGCCGCCATTGTTCACCGGTATAGGTAATGGTTAATGAGGTAACGGTAGCGCCGGTGTTATTGATAAAGAAGGCGCCGATGATGGGAACAAGGCTTCCGGAGCGGGTTTCGCCGAAGGCCCTGTCGCTGCTGCCGGTTGAGCCAAAGCTGTAGGTGTTGCCTGAGAAGTTGCCGCTGGCTGTTCCGTCGGAAGCGGCGTAAGTTTCATAGGCATTGGCGCCTGTTTCATAAAATAACCAGCCGGTGGGTACAGTGGTAATATCGCCTGTGCTGGTAGATACCAGCGTATTGAAGTCCTGCGAATAGGAGCCGGTAAAACTGATCTTTGCAATATCATCTGATGTAACACTGATAGATCCTGATGGTACAGAAATAGTATACGGAGAAGTAACGCCGGTAAGATTGAGGGTTATTGTTTCGGAGCTTTCAACTGTTGCATCATCCACTACCGTAATGGTTATGGTGCCTGATAATTGTCCGGCCGGTATAACCAGGGCGCCACTTCCGGCATCTGTAAAATCACTGCCCTGGGTGGCAGTGCTGCCTGTAAAATCGTAATTGACAGTTGTAGCAGATGCCGAGGCGGCGGTAAGCGAAACGGTGAAGCTGCCATTGGTAGATGGTTCGGCGGCATTAGAACCAGCCGATACAAAAACATTATTTGTCACTGTAAGGCCTGGAGTGATAGAAAAATCATCTACGGCAAGGCCATCCTCCGCGCCTGTAATATCTGAATCTGTCCAGCGGATGTAAAAACTGGCTCCATCAGCAATAGACAAACCGGTTATGGCAAATGAAATGGTAGTGCGGTTACCTGAATTGTTGCCAACCACTGCGCCAGCGGTTGTTGTAAAAGGAGTCGTAAAATCGCCTGCATTTACGTCTGTCCATGTTCCGGTAGTTAAAGAAGTAGCATGGAGACTGTATTGAAAGTTCAGGGTGTCTTTCCTACCGCCTGTTACGCCTAATCTCCATTCTTCTCCTGTATAGGCAATTTGTAATGTAACTACAGTTGAACCTGTATTATTAGTAAACCAGGCGCCTACTGTGGGTCCCAGGGCGTTTGAGCGCAATCCGCCCAATGCCCTTTCTGCATTGGTACCCGCTCCAAAACTGTAGGTGTCGCCAGTGCCTGAGGAACCAGTGCCGGCATTTAATGAGTCATTCGCATTGGAACCGCTTTCTGTAAACAACCACCCGGCGGGCGTTACTATTGATTTACCAGAAGTGACCAGCGTATTAAAATCCTGGCTATAGGCCGAATTAAGTGTAGTTAAACTGATTTGGGAATAAATGCGGGGGCATGTAAAAAGAAGTACACCCACTGCGAGCAGGTACAATTTTCTCATTGTGTTTTTTAATTTGGTTGGAATTAAGATTCTCCGGTTTATTCAAGGATATTGCGACAAGCGGGTTATACCAGTAAAGGGTTTTCAGGGGATTTTTGGCGGGTTCAAAGGTAACCGGCCACTGTTATGTAAACGTTACGGGCTACTTTTAAACGAAAAAATTTCCAGATTTTTCGGAAACTGTAATTTATTAAGAATAATCAATTCACGTTTATCTTTTGAGGTGTATTAACGAAGCTATTTGTACACATCTTACTTCATATTTCAGCCACTATTAGTATTTTACCGACCTGTATTGTACCAAAACCCTCTCTATGCCCTTATTTAATGTTGGTAATGAATTTAAAGACCGCTATCGCAGCCATACCTCGGAACATCTTATTAAAATAGCCACTACCGAAAAGAATAAACATTCGCAGGAAACCGTTGACGCCGCCGAAGCCATTTTAAGGGAAAGGGGCATTGATCCTCATCGGGCAAACCAGCGGCAGCCCCCTGTTGCACGACCTGCAACTGTACGACAAGCTCAAGCTTCTCCTGCTTCAGGCACAGGATTTAACTGGAGATGGATTTTTGCTTTATTTATAATCATCAGGCTACTGTATGGCTTATGCCGGGCTGCACAGCACGGTTAATTGTTAACGCATCCTGCCCAGCGGGCTGACGGCGGCATACATTATAGCTTTTTTACTGCCTTATAACCCCTGGTTCCTGACAATTTTGCCGGATTTGCCGCCAACCCGCTCCGTGGCATTTTCTTTGGTAGCTTGCTCTCAATACTATTAACTGCCAAAATAAGGAACACATATGCAAAAGGGAACCATACAGGTACAAACGGAGAATATCTTTCCGATCATTAAAAAGTTTTTATATAGCGATCACGATATCTTTTTGCGTGAGCTGATCAGTAATGCTGTAGACGCTTCACAAAAACTCAAAACCCTTTCTTCGATAGGGGAGGCCAAAGGCGAATTTGGCGACCTGTTTATTGAAGTAAAGCTGGATGAAGAAAAAAAGACCATTACCATTTCTGACCGGGGTATTGGTATGTCTGCCGCCGAAGTGGAAAAATACCTGAACCAGGTGGCATTCAGCGGCGCCGAAGAATTTGTGAAGAAATATAAAGGACAAAACGAAAACGCCATTATCGGAAAATTCGGTCTGGGTTTTTATTCGGCCTTTATGGTGAGCGATAAAGTAGAAGTGTTTTCCAAAAGTTTTAAAGAAGATGCGCCGGCTGTTCGCTGGGAATGCGACGGCAGCCCGGAATACATGCTCGAAGAAACCGAAAAAGCCGAGCGCGGAACCGATGTGGTGTTGTACATAAATGAAGAAAGCGCCGAGTTCCTCGATGCAGAACGCATTCGTGGCATATTGAATCGTTTCTGTCGCTTTTTGCCCATTCCTATTTATTTCAAACATAAAGAGGAAGACAAAGACGCGGCGCCCATAAACAACACGCAGCCTGCCTGGAAAAAGAAACCTGCCGATTTAACTGTCGAAGATTATCAGAGTTTTTATAAAGAATTATATCCGTATAACGAACCACCGCTGTTCTGGATACACCTGAATGTTGATTATCCGTTTAACCTCACCGGTATTTTGTATTTCCCCAAAATCAAACAGAGCTACGAAATACAAAAGGATAAAATTCAATTGTACAGCAACCAGGTTTTTGTTACCGATGAAGTGAAAGATATTGTGCCTGAGTTTTTAATGCTGTTGCACGGTGTGATCGATAGCCCCGATATTCCGCTGAACGTAAGTCGCAGCTACCTGCAGGGCGATCCTAACGTAAAAAAGATCAACAATCACATTACCAAAAAAGTAGCCGATAAGCTCGAAGAACTGTTCAATAAAGAAAGAACATCTTTTGAAGAAAAATGGGATAGCCTTGGTTTGTTTGTGAAGTACGGCATGATGACAGATGATAAGTTTATGGAAAGGGCTGCGAAGTTTCATTTGTTTGAGTCAGCCGCGGAAAAGAAATTTTACACGCTGGAAGAATACCGCACAACCACTGAAGCTTTGCAAAAGAATAAAGAAGGCAAGCTGGTTATATTATATACTACCGACATGGTGCAGCAGGATGCCTATATAAAAGGCGCCGAAGCCAAAGGATATGTGGTGGTGAAACTGGATACCATGATAGATCCGTCGTTCATTAACCAGATGGAATCAAAATGGAACGATGTACATTTTAACCGCGTTGATGCCGACATTGCCGATAACCTGATCGACAAACAGGAAAATAACGATAGCGTATTAAGCAAGGATGATGAAACAAAACTGAAAGGCTTGTTCGATATCAATATGCCTGGTCTTAATATGACTGTAGAAGTGAAAGGATTGAGCCCCGAAACAGCGCCCGTAGTTGCTACCCGGCCTGAATTTATGCGTCGCATGAAAGATATGGCGGCAGTAAGCGGCCCCATGGGAAGTTTTTACGCCAATATGCCCGACGAAGTAACATTAACCATAAACGGTAATCACCCCATTTACCAGCAGGTGCTGCAGGAAAGCGACAACCAAAAACAGGAAAAAATAGTGCATAACCTGGCCGATCTGGCTTTGTTGTCGCAGGGATTGCTAAAGGGAAATAACCTCACCAGCTTCATTAACCGCAGTGTTGAACTGATGGGCGGAAAGAAGAGCAGCATTATTGTGGAAGCGTAAGTTAAATATCGAATATTTAATATTGAATGTTAACCAGTTTACTTTTCATGCTCCCTTTAACACCGGCGGTATAGAGGTGTCTATTGATTGATCTTATAAAAGGATGCAATAATAAAAAAGAGGCTGTCAACGAATTTGACAGCCTCTTTTTTATTTTTCCATTTTCACTGCCTGGGTCGCGCAGGCATTAGCTAATTAGCATATTATCGCATTATCACATTGCTTACTTCCAACCTCCTCCAAGCGAACGGTACAGTTCAACCATTGCGTTTAACTGATCGCGTTCAATGCTGCTGAGATTTAATTCGGCCTGCAATAAACTGCTTTGGGCGGTGATCACTTCAAGGTAGGTGGCCATGCCGCTTTTAAATAACAGGTTAGCATTGCGAATAGCACCCTGTAAAGTGGTAACCTGGCTGTTGCCGATCTCGTTTTGCGCTTTCAGCTTATCTAATTTTACCAGTGCATTGGTTACCTCGCCAATGGCAGTGATAGCCGACTGGCGGAAGGTGATAGCCGCTTCATCGCGTTGAACTTTCGACACCTCGAGCTGGGTTTTCAAAGCCCGGCGCTGAAAGATCGGCTGGGCCAGCCCTGCCGCGCCTGTTGCAAACAGCGATGCAGGCATGCTGAACCACTCGCTGGCCTTAAAGGCATTTAATCCGCCACTGGCTGTTATGCTTAATGTGGGATACATGTTGGCCTCGGCCACGCCAATTCTGGCATTGGCTGCAACCAGCGCCATTTCATTGGCACGTACATCGGGCCGGCGGCTTACCATGGCGGCAGGTATGCCGGTGGGTAAATGATCCCAAACTTTATAATTGTTCAACTGCGTATTTCGGGTAATAGTGCCCGGTAAATCGCCGCTCAAAATATGAATGGTATTTTCCTGAATGGCTATCTGTTGTTCAAGCGCCGGTATCAGTATAGCGGCTGTTTGCCGCTGAGCTTCCGCCTGCTGAATGGCTAACTCGGTAACCAGGCCTGCCTGTTTTTGTAATTTAGTGATCTGAACAATGGTATCGCCCAGGCCTACATTGCGGCGGGCAATAGCCAGTTGTGCATCGAGCATCATTAAATTATAAAAGCTGGTGGCAATGTCGGCTACGAGGGCCGTTTGTACTGCTCTCGACGACTCGTACGATTGTTGCAGCTGAGCGCCTGCCGCTTCTCTTTGCCGGCGTAGTTTGCCCCAGACGTCAATTTCCCACGAAAGACCGGCATTCAATGAGTAATCTTCGATATGGTCTTTGCCAATAAAATTTTTCACGCTTAATCCGCTCACGCTGTTCTCTGAAGGAAACGTACTCGAAGCCGTTACATTTGCAGTAATAGCAGGCGCCCAGTTTACTTTTGCCTGTTTGGCATAGGCCCGTGCTTCTTCAACCCGCTTCATGGCCAGCTGTATATCGAAACTGTTTTGTAATGCATGCGCTATTAGCGACTGAAGGGTAGGATCGGAAAAAAACTTTTTCCATTCCATATCTGCCACACTGCTATCTGAGGGGGCTGTGTTGGCAAACTGTGCAGGAACTGAAACGTCGGGCCGCTGGTAATCTTTACCCATGCGGCACGCTGCCATCAGCGTTATCAGTACCAGGGATGAATAAATAGTGATATTTCTTCTTAGCATTTATCCTTTATTTAGGTTATCTAAACTTTTTGATACCGCGGGTCATCTGCCGACTAGCGGATGACCCGCGGTACTGATTTTTTATTCGCTTAGTTTGATCTCTCTTAAACCGGGCCGTCCTGTTACTTTTTCCTGCAGGAATTGGAATATTACAAACAGAACCGGGATGATGAATACGCCGAGTATTACACCGGTAAGCATACCGCCTATGGCGCTCACACCAATGGAGTGATTGCCGAGTGCAGAAGCTCCTGTTGTAAATACCAATGGTAACAAACCCACGATGAATGCAAATGAAGTCATCAGGATGGGGCGAAGCCTGAGCCTTGATGCTTCCAGCGCTGCGTCAATTAATCCCATGCCATTTCTTCTGCGCTGAACGGCATATTCCGTGATCAGGATCGCATTCTTGGCCAGCAAACCTACCAGCATGATCAATCCGATTTGAACGTAAATATTGTTTTCAATACCGGCAAAACCAATAAATGAAAACACGCCTAATACACCGGTAGGAACGGTTAATATAACGGCAAGTGGCAGAATATAACTTTCATATTGTGCAGCCAGCAGAAAGTAAACGAATAGTATGCTCAGCAAAAAGATAAACACCTGCTGGTTACCTGTTTTAATTTCTTCCCTGGTTACGCCTGTCCATTCATACGAATATCCTCTCGGCAACACCTGTTTGGCGGTTTCTTCAATTGCCTTAATGGCGTCACCCGTACTGAAACCGGGCTTGGGCGATCCGTTAATGGTAACGGCATTGAACAGATTGTTACGGGTAACGGTTTCGGGGCCATATACCCGTTTAAGTGTTACCAGTGTTTTGGCCGGCACCATTTCGCCCTGGTTGTTCTTTATATAAATCCCTTCTATAGAATTAGCATCCGCACGGAAGGCTGCATCGGCCTGTGCCATTACCCGGTAGTATTTTCCAAACCGGTTAAAGTCGGTAACGAAGCTACTTCCGTAATATATCTGCATGGTTTGCATCAATTCACTGATCGATACACCCAATTGTTTGGCTTTTGCATAATCCACTTCAATCGTGTACTGCGGGTTGCCGGCAGCAAAAGTGGTAAAGGCAAACCCGATCTCTTTTCGTTGCATCAGGGCGCCGATAAACTGCCAGGCGGTACCACCCAGTTTGTCGAGCGGGCCGTTGGTACGGTCCTGCAGCATGAACTCAAAACCGCTCACGTTACCAAAACCCTGAACAGTTGGGAAATTGAAGAAGAAGGCGTTGGCGCCTTTTACCTGGCTTACTTTTCCGATAAGGCCACCTGCTATCTGATCAGGATTTTTAACCGGTCCTCTTTCATCATAATTTTTCAGCCGCATAAAACCTGCTGCATAAGGCGATGCATTCGCATTGCTGATGAAGTTCAAACCGTCGATAACATACAGGTGACTGTAAGCAGGGTCCTGTTTAATGATGCTGTCTATTTGCATCGTTGCCTGGTGCGTACGCTCCAGCGAGCTACCGGGAGGTGTATTCACCGCAAACAGTACGAAACCCTGATCTTCGGTTGGTATAAAACCGGTAGGTGCTTTTTGCACCATGTAAAATGCACCGGCAGCGATGAGCACCAATGCGGTTATCGCCACCCATTTGCGCCTCACTAAAAATTTCAAACTGCGTATGTACCTATCTGTCATTCCATTAAAACCCGCATTGAAGCCCGCATAAAAGCGTTGCATAAATCCTCTTTTATGTCTTTGCTCACCTTCCCCGGCATGTGGGTTCTTCAGGAACAGGGCGCATAATGCAGGACTAAGGGTAAGGGCGTTCACGGCCGATATAAGGATGGCAATAGCCAGCGTAAAGGCGAACTGCCTGTAGAACACACCTGCCGGGCCCTGCATAAATCCAACGGGTATGAACACCGCTGCCATTACCAGTGTGATGGAGATGATGGCGCCGGAGATCTCGCTCATTGACTGAACGGTTGCTGCCCTTGCCGGCAGGTTCGTTCGTTCCATTTTCGAGTGCACTGCTTCCACCACCACAATCGCGTCATCTACCACTACACCAATTGCCAGCACCAGTGCGAACAGGGTAAGCAGGTTGATGGTAAAACCGAACAACTGCATAAAGAAGAAGGTACCAATGATGGCTACCGGAACAGCAATTGCCGGAATTAAAGTAGAACGGAAGTCCTGAAGGAAAAGGAACACTACCAGAAACACCAGTAAGAAGGCAATCACCAGGGTTTCCGTTACCTGGTCGATAGAGGCATCAAGGAAC
>Ga0114129_10003228_pt1 | contig 22877 bp, 15 predicted proteins | sample RhiMetdeltSRZDD1_FD_80071 | JGI IMG/M metagenome (GOLD analysis project Ga0114129, IMG submission 80071) | Populus rhizosphere microbial communities from Tennessee, USA - Rhizosphere MetaG P. deltoides SRZDD1 (version 2) (version 2) | ecosystem: Host-associated > Plants > Roots > Rhizosphere >... | reverse complement strand
TGTTGCAATACCAGCCTTTGAGGCTGTCATCATCGCGATCATGTATTTCAAAGATGTTATACCAGCGGTCTGAGTAGTAGTATTCTACAAAGCGGTCATCTTTTTTGAGGACCACACCCATAAAGGGCAGGTCGTCCCGTGTGAACAAAGCTTCGAGAGTCACTGAGTTTTCGGCCTGGTGCAAAAGTTCTCCTTCATATTCATAGACCACTTCGCCGCCAAGATTTCTTTTCTGCACTTTGATCGTCATGTGAGACATTCTACCTTAACCTTTACAGTTACCTTTTCTCCGATCTTCGGCGATTGATTCAAATAAAAATAAAGTCCCTTATCCAGAGTGACCCTAAATCGCTGCTGTTGGAAGTTGACATCCGTAACGACCCCACCGATAACATTCGCCTCATTCTGGACTTCAAGTGGCCGCACCAGTATATGGACTTTATCTCCGTTTTGGTGTTGGTGCTCGCAATCGACAGTAAATGTTCCTAAAATAGTTTCCACACTTGATTTGCTAATACGTTTCCCTTCGATGATATTTCCGAGCCCAAGGAATTTTGCTACGAACGCAGTTCCCGGATTGGACCACACATCTGCTGGGTACCCTTCACGCACAATCATTCCATAATTCAAAATCAGCAAGCGGTCGGCAATTGCAAATGCTTCCTCCTGGTCATGGGTCACATAAATTGCAGGGATTTCTGTTCGATGCAAGATCGTACGCAATTCATTAAGCAAGTCTTCGCGCAAAGTGCGATCTAATGCCCCAAGAGGCTCATCGAACATCAACAAACGCGGACGAGGCGCTAAAGCGCGCGCCAAGGCGACACGTTGTTGTTCTCCGCCAGATAAATCTGTAACTTGCCTTTTTTCAAATCCAGTCAAACTGACCATCTCGAGGGAATTGGCTACACGCCAGTCAATTTCATCTTGATTCATTCGACGCATTTTCAATCCGAAGGCGACATTGTCGCAAACATTGAGGTGCGGGAACAGCGCGTAATCTTGAAAGACCAGGCCGAAGTCCCGAAGATGAGGCGGTGTATTTGCTAAATCAACTCCATTAAATAAAACTTGTCCAGAGTCAGCAGATTCAAGTCCGGCAATGATCCGAAGTAAAGTTGATTTGCCGCTTCCCGACGCGCCAAGCAAACAAACCGTCTCCCCTGCTCCAACTTGGAATGAGATGTCTTTGAGGAGTGGCTTGCCTTCATAGCTTTTGAACATATTACCAACTTCTAACATTAGAACTCCCCTGAATTGGGCAAACGAAACCTTTCGATCAATAAAATGCTCAACACTGTAAGAGTCATTAAAATGGTCGCCATTGCCATTGCCTGACCATAATTGAGTCCTCCTGGCTGCGAAAGAAATCGCTCAATGGCAACAGGGATGGTCGGATATTCAGGGCGCGAGATCAAAAGGGTCGCGCCGAACTCGCCAAGTGATATAGTGAACGCAAATGTCCCCGCTGCAAGAGTCGCACGACGGAGAATGGGCAGGTCGATCGTTTTCCAGACTTGAAACGGTGACGCGCCCAGTAAAGACGCGGCTTGACGCAATCGCTGGGGAATGGATGCTATCGCAGGTTGAAGTGTGCGAATAACAAATGGAAGAGCCACAAGTGTATGCGCCACTGGAACGAGAAAGGGCGATGTGAGCCATGCGCCATATGAAATGATAAATCCAAGACCAAGCATAACAGCCGATGATCCAAGCGGAAGCATAATCAGCGGGTCAAGAATTTTTTCAAGCCGAGTTGGTCTTGCGAGCGCCGTTGCGGCTGGGAAACCTAAGATGAGGGAAAGTCCGACAGTCGCACTTGCGTATCCCAATGAATTCAGCGTTGCCTGAATTGGTGGGACATAAAATACAGAACCGCGGCGGTTGACGAAAAGCTCTTTGTAATAATCTGTTGTAAAACCAGGTTGAACGTCGCCGCGCTGCCCGCGGTCTGCCTCCAGGCGGAAGAGAGAGCGGAACGGAAGAGCGGAAAGGGGCAGAAAGAAGAAAGAGGAAAGAATAAAGATGAAAAAGGCAACAAAGATTTTCTCACGGAAAAGTTTAGGTTTGCGGATGTTTGTCTTTGCAGAGCGTGGGGCGATTTGAACTGTAGAGCGTGAGACAAGACGAGCATAAAGAATAGAAAATATTAGTGTGCAAATTAATTGAGTGATGGAAAGCAACGCGGCAAGAGATAGATTGGGAAGTTTTAGAATACGCAAGTAAATTTCAACTTCAAGGGTTGAAAATCTTGATGCACCTAAAAGGAGGATAACTCCGAACGATGTGAAATCGAAAAGGAAGACAAGTACTGATGATGCAAACAGGGATGGGCGAAGAAGCGGTAGGATAACATTCCACCAGACGCGGAATAAGTCGGCGCCGAGGGAGCGCGCGGCTTGTTCCATTTTTGGATCCAGACTGGAGAGAGCATTACCTACGACACGGATAATGATAGTAGTGTTGTAAAAAACGTGGGCGACGAGAATGGCTGTGAGCGTACCAATAAATGGGAAAGAAAAAAGAGGAAATAAGTTGTGGAGTAAACCGCGTGGACCCAGCAACGCGTTAAATCCTGCCGCAACGACCACCGTAGGAAGCATGAAAGGAACAGCGGTCAACGCACGCAGGAGGGATTTGCCGCGAAATTCGTAGCGAGCGAAGAAATAGGCTGCAGGAAGCCCAAGGAGGAGTGTGAGAAGGGTAGATAAGGTTGCCTGATAGAAAGTAAAACCTAAGACATTAATTGCAATCCATAAATTTTCACGTGTAAAGGTGGATATGTCAAATGTAAGTAGCAGAATGCGGGAAAGTGGAAGAAAGAAAAAGATAATGAGAAACGAGAGAGGGGCAAACCAGAGCAAAATTCTTTTCTGCCACACAGACACAAAGAGCGCCGAGTAATTAAATAGTTTCCGTGTCTTTGTGTCTTTGTGGCTAACGCTTTGGTTCATATTATTTCAAAACTATATCTGTCCACTCTTGAATCCATCGATCGCGGTTGGCGGCAATCTCGTCAGGCGAGAGTGAAGCGGGTTGTTCAGGAATTTGTGCGTATTTGACAAATTCTTCAGGCAATGCGGCGGTCGGGTTTACAGGGTATACAAACATTTGTAACGGCATATCCTCTTGAAATTGTTTACCAAGCATGAAATCAACAAACTTTTCGGCGAGGGCACGGCGTTCCGTCCTTTTCAAGATACCAACAAATTCGATCTGACGGAAGCAGGTGTCCGGTCCAATAATGGACGCGGTGGGTGCATCATCAGGCGGAGTTTCTGCGAAGACCACTTCCGCAGCAGGAGAAGACCCATACGAAACGACCATTGGTTGAGGTCCATGCCCAGAGGAGCCGCTGAAGTTGGTGTAATAGGCAGTCTCCCAACCATCCACAACAACCACACCATTCTCTTTGAGCGCGCTCCAATAATCCGTGAAACCATCCCCATAATGTGCGATGGTCGCAAGTAGAAATGCGAGTCCCGTCGAAGAAGTTGCAGGGTTCTCAACGACTAGCAATTCTGTGTATTCAGGATTAGTAAGGTCTTCAAGATCTTGTGGAACGGCTATGTTCTTTTCAGCAAAATAAGCCTTGTCGTAATTGATACAAACATCACCATAATCCACAGGCAAAGCACGATTCGATGAATCTAGTTTGAACTCATCGGAGATCTCTTGCAATGCAGGCGAATCATATGCTTCAAAAATATCTGCTTCGAGCGCGCGTGAGAGAAAAGTGTTATCCACGCCGAAAAGCAGGTCTGCGAGCGGCGCATCTTTTGTTAGGATGGCTTTATTCAGTACAGCACCTGCATCACCACTTTGAAGGAAAACAATTTTTGCATTGTTGGCTTCTTCAAACGATTTCACCACAGCTTCGCTAACTGCAAAAGAATCGTGAGTCATGACAGTGAGTGTTTGGGGCTCGGTAGATTGAGGCGTTGCAGTTTCTTGAGAAGTACAAGACGCGAGGAGAAAGACAAAAAGAAATAAGAAACGTTTCATGTTAATCCTTTTTCATAATGCGTTGGTGAGCGATCAATAGCAAACCAGAATCAATTTTTATGGAGGCCACATCGTTTATCATTTCGTTGCTGAGGCCGCGCGTTTTATCAGGGTAAAGTGTTTCATTTTGGAGGGGCCACTTAAGATTCTGTGTTTGGATTCCAAAAACAGGATCACCCCAGGGAATCAGCGAGACAATATCTCCGCTTCTTCCATGGACTTGTGCCTGACCCCGGCAAAAGAATATTTCCTCCACCCCGTCATCGAGCCGGGCGTCCAATGTTGTCAATTGATTACTACTGAGTAACGCGATGTTGCCAAACATTTGATCGAGTCGTCCGCCGAGCCCGCCTATAACAAGAAGCTGTTCAGGATCAAGCTCAACCGCATGATGAATGGCAAGCTCGAGGTCTGTTTCATTTTTATCACCTGGAAACAGTTCAAGCGCAACGCCAGCACTTTGCAGGCCCTCTAATTGGTTTCTTTCGATGGAATCCATATCGCCTAGAACAAGATTTGGCTTCAAGCCTAATGCAAGGGTGTGACGAGTGCCACCATCCGCGCAGATAATGTAGTCATCTGAATGCAAAAGGAGGCGGGCTTTTTCAAGGTCAGGTAGTTCGCCGTTGGCAAAGATGATGACGCGGTGCATGGGCCTCACCACTGCCCCTCTCCCATTGAGAGAGGGATAAAATGAAAACCATCCTCGCGGTGGAGGATGGCTAGTTGATAAATCTATAATCCCTCCGCCAGTATGATCTGGATCAGGTATTGCGGGTCGAGCGTTTCACGCTCCTCTCAGCCTGTGGATTCACAGACACCCCGTTCAATTATGTGACTATCGTAATACTTTTCTAATTCGTTGTCAACCTAACGGACACGACGGCGCCATTCTTCCTTCATCTGCAACTCACTGGGACTTACACCTGCGTCGAGCGCGAGGAAATCCGTCAATAGACGATTGAACTTAATTGTCTCATCAATCATGGGGAAGTGCCCTGAACTTTCGAGCAAAACCTGATGTGTCATGGAAGAAAGTGGAAAGCTTTCTTCCGGAGCAAATATTGCCTGATCTTTTTCACCATAAACTAGCAGGCAGGGAATGGTAGACGGGTCAGGGTTGGAATTAAGATCACGCTTCTCCACATTACGAAACTGGTTATAGGGATTATTGCCTTGCAAGGAAACCAAGGAATTAGCAATCGCTTTTCCATCCGCTTTGGCGGAATCTGACAGGGCCGTGTTTGCCTCAGGGGTGCGGTTGGACAGCCAGTCGGTCAGTTCGGACGGTGAAGATGAAGAGGTCCGCAGCCGGGAACTTACCCCGTCAATATGGAGAGGGCAACTGACAGCCATCATGCGATCTACATTTTGAGGAAAGCGGTTTGCGAACGCCATGCCAACCAACCCGCCCAATCCATGACCGACAAGAGCGATCTTGCCAATCCCCATTTCTATGAGGAAACGGTCAAGGAGTGAGGCCTGATCATCCAGGGAATACTTAGCAGCATTATGTGCGCTTTCTCCAAATCCCCAAAGGTCCAACGCATAGGCGCGATAGGACGTGGAGGCGACTTGCATGGAGGAAATCCAATATCGCCACGAGCCGACCCAGCCGTGCAGAAAGATGACAGGACGACCGCGTCCCAACACCTCATAATGCACAATAGAGCCGTCAAGAAGAATTGCGCTCAAAGGTTACTTCCCAAATTTCGCCAGTATCGCTTTCACACGAGTTGTCAATTGATCAGGAGCAAAAGGTTTAAGGAGATACTCCTCAGCTCCTGCATCCAACCCTTGTTGGATTTCAGTCTCCTGTCCTCTTGCAGTCAGGAATACTACGGGTATATCTTTCAAATCAGCATTGGCCTTCATTACTTTGCAGGCTTCATATCCGGTCATACGCGGCATACGAACATCCATGAGGATGAGATCAGGGTTTACCTTGGGTGCCATTTCAACCGCCTCCTCCCCATTAGCAGCCGCGAATACTTCGTACCCCGCAAACCGTAATGTAAAGGCCACCAGGTCACGTATATCTCGTTCATCTTCTGCAATTAAGATCTTTGCCATTCATTCCTCATTGTTTTTCGTATACAGGCAGTGTGAAGGAGAAGGTACTTCCATTTCCTGGCACGCCGGTGCTCTCCATCCAAATGCGGCCTTGGTGCATCTCCACAATTTGTTTAACGATGGAAAGACCCAGCCCTGTTCCTGGCGTTGCCAGCACCAACGGATGTTCACCGCGATAGAAACGCTCAAAAACACGACTCTGATCCTCCAATGAGATGCCAACTCCGTTGTCCTTCACATCGACCTGGATTTGATGACCACCATTCTGTGGATGAATTTGGACGATGATCGTTCCATTTTCAGGTGTATAGTGATAGGCATTATCTACCAGGTTGCCCATGATCTGCCGCACACGTTCGATGTCACCATATACGGGTGGAAGCTTTTTGGGTGCATCCAACGAAAGAGCCATGGGTTTATTCTCTTCCTGTGAACGCCGCAGCACGTCCTCAATCACGTCTTCGGCGATTTCTCGTAAATCGAGGGCCTGTGGCGAAAGCGTAACTCGTCCTGATTCGATTCGGGAAATATCCAGCAAATCATTTACAAGGATGTTTAATCTTTCCGTATTGTTTTTGACAATACTTAGGAAGTGAGTCTGGTTTTCATTCATCGCACCTGCTGCACCCATGAGAAGAACATCTACATATCCTCGGATGGATGTCATTGGTGTACGAAGTTCATGACTCACCGTCGCCACAAATTCGGACTTGAGCCGGTCTACTTCAACCTCGTGCGTAATATCGCGGAAGATGGATACTGTGCCTAAAAAGTCGTTCTGCAAAATAACAGGCGCAAGATGCACTAAGATAATTTGACCATTTTCCAGGTCGATTTGTTCCGCAAACGTATCACCCTGCTCATAGGTTGCAGGCGACTCCGACCAATTCTGAATTGTCTGCATCCATGGACCGGCCGATTTACCAAACAGTCCACCAAATACTTCGAGCGATTGGCCAATAACACGACCTGATTCCAGGCCAAGTATCTTTTCGGCTGAGCCATTAATAAAGGAAATGCGGCTATTCGGGCCTGTGACCAACACACCATCTGCAACGGCTTCAAGAATAGCCTGCGAACGACTTGCATCCTCCTGTTCACGTCGAAGCATGCTGCCTAACCGTTCAGCCTGATCACGGATGAGCTCATACAAGTGTGCATTGTTAATCGCCACTGCCACCTGCCCTGCGATAGCCTTCACCATGTTCAACAATTCCGGGCTGAAGTAGTTGGGTTTTCGATGGAAGACCAGCAATGCGCCAATTACATCCTCGGCAACTAATAAAGGCATTGCAATGGCACTTCGATGTTCACGCGAGGAGGCGGATGCCTTAACCCAGCGTTGATCATTATGAAGATCATTAACCAACGTTGGATCGCGATGTTCAACCACCCACCCTGCGAGGCCTTCCCCAATTTTGAGTTTGAAGCCGCGCCTTTCTTCGGTAACTTTTTCTGTGAGATAGCCGTAACCTGCCCGGTAATAAAGCATATTGTCTTCAGCATTGAGCAACATGATCGTTCCCTGTTCCGCACCGATCGCATCATTTAGCAGGGCCAATGTGCGATTTAACGCACGGTCCAGGTCCAGGCTCGAAGACACTTCCGTGAGAATTCGCAAAAGTGTTTCGGTGTTTTGTTGTTCGCGTTGTAATTGAGCCGTACGTTCAATGACACGCGCTTCAAGTTCCTGCGCAAGTCGCTGTGTTTCATTGAAGAGGCGCCCGTTCTGAATAGCGACGGCAGCCTGGTTTGCAAGCGTGCTGAGGATCTGCATATCTTCTTCTGAATACACATTTGGTTGATAGGTCTGCGCCGAAAGCATACCTACAGTCTTGCCGCCAAGAGTCATGGGAACCGCCAGAATGGAAAGTGGTGCATCGGATCTTCCGTAAGCAACTCCACCTATCTCTTCCACGGTATCTGTTCCATGCAAATACAGAGGCTCACCTGTGGCAATAACATGACCACTCAACCCTTCGTTGCGTGGGATACGAGTGACGGGTGCGCGCTTTTCATCATCGATAAGATACACACCTTCTATTTCGTTGGTTTCTTCATCCAAAAGGCTGATCACAAAAGATTCCACGGGCATCAGACGCTGCGCAGCTTTGTGAACAGCAACGTAAATCTGTTCAGGGTCAAGGTTGGCGCCCACTTGATAGCTTGCCTGGTTGAGGGCAGAAAATCGTTCTGCAGTGGAAGCAGTGGTTTGGAACAAACGCGCATTTTCCAAGGCAATGGATGCCTGATTGGTAAGCGTACGTGCCAGCTCGATCTCGGTCAGGCGAAAGCGCATGGACTCATTCTGGTGAATAAATATCAGCGCGCGCAAGTTGGCACCACTTACAAGCGGTAAGATCAGGAGAGATTTGGTTTCCTCTCCCAGGAATTTTTCCAGCGAAACTAGATCAGATTCGTTACCCACAGAGTCGGTCACGAACACGCCGAGCGACTCTCTCAACCGACTAAAGATCGGTGCGTCGGGCAGGGCCTGTGGAAGTTTCGCCTTTGTTTTTGGCAAGGTATATCGCCATACGGGGTTGCCGCGCTCAAACATCACAACAGAAACAAGTGGAGCATTCAACGCATCCATCAATTCCTGTGCCGTTAACTGCAAAATCTTGCCTTCTTCCAGCAAACCGCTGAGCGCGGATGAGAAACGATTGAGAAGTGCCAGGCGTTGTGAACGCTGATCCAACTCACTGGCGCGGCTCAGGCTATCTTCGAACAGTCTCGCGTTTTCCAATGCGATCGCTGCCTGACTTGCAAAGGTTGTTCCAACCTGTAAATTCTCACGATTGTAGAAATGTGCCTGCCATTTCTCAAGCGCCAGTACTCCGATCACTTCATTCTTGGAGATAAGCGGCATTCCAAGCCAGGAGAGGCGTGGAGCCTCTAATTGAGGGAAGCGAGGATCCTGCCGAACATCTCCAACAAGAATTGCCTGTCCGGTACGAATCATTTCTTTGAATAAGGCACTATCTTCCATAGCAATCGTTAAGCCCAGGCGCCGCTCCGCATCCGGAAAGCCGCGTGCAGCCGCCACGTTAAGACGGTTCTTCTCACGCAGCCATAGAGTAGCTGTATCATAAGGAATAACAGGATCAAGTTGATCAAGGAGCGACGTTACAAGCTCATCACTCTGAAGACTTGCAGTGAGCGTGGTAGCAGCATTGGTAAGTGACTCCAACTGTGTAGCGCGTTCCTGTATGGTTTGGACCAGTCGAACATTTTGAAGTGACAGTCCAACTTGCTGAGACAAGGAAAGAAGCAGGGTCTCATCTTCTTGTGTAAACGCCGAAGGAGTATTGAAATTATCCAATACTAAAACGCCAACCGACTGATCGCCTGATTGGATGGGAATTAGCAGACTGGAGATAGGCAGGCGCCCACCTGTTGCCTGGCGATAGAGCAATAATGACTCAGTTGATAAAACATAGTCTCGTGTGAATTGAACCTCATCCACACGCATCGGACGCTTGGTTTCAAATACCTGACCAGGTAAGGACTCGCCTGCATGGTATGCAATTCGCTTCATCGTCTCATTATCTGCATAACCAGAAACAGCATGTGGAGACAATTGATTTCCATGCTCATCCCAGATCAGCACTACACCTGCATGAGCAGAATTCAATGCACGTCGCGCGCTTTCAAGCAATGCCTTAACAATACGTTCCGCGTCCAGACCACGTAATTGACGGCTGAAATCAAGCAACAGGTTTACTTCCTGAAGGCGGCGCCGCGTTTCATTAAGTAGCGATATATTTTGAAGGATCACCGAGGTCTGGCGCGCGATCTGGTGATATACCTGTAGATCTTCATCAGTAAATGTTGGCATCGGCTCAGGACTTACAGCCAACATGGCAGCAACGGTTCGCTTGTCAATTCTTATCGGAAGACAAATTAACGCCTTGGCATGTAACGCACTCAGGAGTGGAGTCTCACGCCATTCAAGATTTTCATCGAGATTCGAAATCAGGATGGCTTCGCCGCTCTGTAAACAAGCTCGAAGTGGATTCCGCTGCCCAAACAACGCCTCCGGGCTTGTAGCACGTGGTATGCTTCCCAACACGTGCAGCAGCCTTGGACCCTCTCCCGTTGTCTCAGCCACCAGAGCGACGGACATCCCAAGCTGGGTAAGCGTCTCGCGCCCAAGCGCCTGTAGCGCAGAGGACGCATCCAACTGCCGGCTTACAGATTCTGTAATGGCAAGCCCGGCGCGGACACGTTGCCCTCTTTGATCAAGGTTTTGAATTGCAATCGTCTGATCCAGATCCTTGCGAAGCAGGATGGGTAAATCATTCTGCGTAAGGCTGATCAAACGCTGCTGCCGCTCCATGCCCGCGGTCAACCCTTCCGCTTTTGTCCGTAACTGGATGAAACGCGAATGGTTTGCAATGGCAAGCGATGCCTGAGCAGCAAATATTTCAAGTGTCTCAATCGTGGCGAGGTCAGGGCGTAGACCATCCCGCGGTTTATCAAAACTCATCAATCCAAGAGAAGCACTTTGGCTGTCTGTCAGTGGAACAATAAGAATGTCATCGGCATCCCATCTGTTAGGTGATTTGGATGTTTTTCCATCCTGCTCTAATGTAACCATATGCACGTCAGCAGGAATAATCGGAGCCTCATCCACCGGAATGAAATAAGAACGAATAATACGAAATTCCGGCTTAAGCATTTGCTGAATGCTGGATAGAGGCTGCTTACGCGACATCAATTCAGCCAGAGTTTCAGGTGTAAAACCTACACCGCTCACACGGCGTAACAACCCTGTTTCCGGCTCATAGACACTGACAAGTACTGCCTGGAACGGAGTGGATTCACGAATACTATTGGCAATTGAGCGCAGTAACTGCTCCAGAGGCAGCTCAAAATTCAAGGTGTAGCTAACCTCGGTTAGCTTGGTAAGTGTGTCAGCTCGGCGTCGAAGAAGTTCAGAACGCTGGCGTTGTTCCTGGTAGCGCTGGACGTTGCCAAGTGCGACCGCCGCATGAGATGCAAGGGTCTGTGCCACATCCAGTGATGTTTGATCGAAGAATCCGGCTTGATTGGAATGGAGATGAATCAAACCAACTGTTTTTCCCTGGCTGATGATTGGAACTATTAGAGCAGAACTCACCCCATTATGAATAGGAGTTTCACCGGACTCCAGGTAACTATCTATTAATTGTGGCTCTCCACTCTCAATCGCTTTTTGATCAGGCTTTGGGAGAATTTCAGGAAGAGAGCAACCCAATGAATGTGCAACCATTGGTGAGCTGGTTGAAGCGTTTGAGTTAAAAAGAAGAATCGTGCCACAGTCCGCGCCAGTCGCCCGCAGGCCTTCGTCTCGTACAATTTCCAAGAGAGATTTCAAATCAACCATTGAATTTAATTCGCGACTGACACGCGCAAGAGATGTCAACTGTTCGACACGACGACGCAGGCTTTCATCCGTCTGTGTGGCACGCGTGGCATCTTCTATGGCTGAAGCCAACTGACCTGCCGCTGTTGATATCACCTGCAAATCGTAATTGTTGAAGAATTCTGCCTTACGACTTCCCAACATCAGTTCGCCAAGGCTACGGTCCCGAATTAAAAGAGGGACAACAATGGCAGATTCAACCTGAAGTGCGGTAACTAATGGACGATAGACAGGCAGGATGCGGCGGTCCGAGCTCAAGTGCCCAGAAAGAAATGGCTTCTGACTTCCTGATACTGTATAGCGATATTGAGGTTCATCTACGTGGAGACGCCCCAGAGGTCCGGCCGAATCAGCGGCGGCACCAACCACAGATTCACGATGTAATCGAAGTTCCCCCACTTGTTCATCAAGAAGGAAGATCGCCCCAAGATCACCTTGAAATAACCGGACCAGTTCCTGAACTGAGAAGCGTAGAATCTCATCAAGCGTTGCCAGCGACGTGGCTAGATTTGACAGGCGCCGCAGTGCATCAGAACGTAAAGCTTGTTGCTGGGTCTTTTCAACAATGAAAGAGTTCTCAATGATACCGGCAGCCTGATTTGCAACAGTTTGCGCCAAACGCAATTCAGATTCAGAAAATTCAACAACTGCCTCTCGATGATTTGAAAATTGGAGATATCCTACAAATCGCTGCCCTGAAACGAGAGGCACAAGTAAAGACTCACGAAGGCTTGCCGCTTGCGCGAGATTTTGTAGACCAAGTGCGTGCCACGCAGGATCTTCAGCAGCGTCACGGCTCGCAAGCAGGTCTTGGCTAATCAATATTTTTTCTGCTGCACTTTCAGGCTCAATGGTCGTGCGATAAATTTCAACGATATGTTTCGGCAATCCCTGAAATGGGATTTGCCCTTCTAAGGTTCTCTTACTTTCATCGTAGAGTAAAAACCCAAGAATTTCAAACGAAAACAGTGGCGTAATGGTTTCAATGAGGCGCCTGATCAGGTTTGTATAATCCTGTGCCATACTAAAGGCTTGAGCAAGGTTTGCAAGGCCGCTTAATTCGGCAGAGCGGCTTTTTTCACTGGCATATAAAATGGAATTACGAACCCCATAAGCCGCCTGAGTAGAGATTAGCTGAACGAGCTCAAGATCGTGTTGCCCAAGGACTCCCGGAGAAAGATGCCCTATTTCCAACGTACCAACCATTTGATTAGCAGCGATTAGCGGCAAACCCAAGTAAGATTTGACAGGCGAACTTCCATTCCATACAGGTAGCGAAGGATCACTTACACGAATATCTGGAATGAGCAGGGATTTATGGCGGGCATTTAGTATGCTTGTCAATTCTCCGAATTGGGAATGATCAGCCCGAACAACTTGAGCTGTGCCTGATGACTCCAGCATATAAGGAATGAGAGTTTGCTTCGAATCATCCCAGACCTTTACTTCCAAAATATCTGCCGGGATGAGGTGAGATACATTTAATAAAATCGCGTATAGAGTTTCTTCCAAGTTAAGACTCGCAGATACATTTTTGCCAAAGTCAGAAATAATTCTTAATATTGATGAATCGGTACTCGTCTCGCTCAAGTTTGTCGTGAGCTCCACACTTCGCATGGTGACAAGCATCAGTGGATACGGACCTGGTACTTGATAGGACGAGGCTTCCACGAGGCGCCCACCGATCGAAAGTCTTTTTTGTCCCTGACGGGCGCAAAGATTAAGCAGATCTTCCGCTGGGCGTACTCGGCGAATCAATCGCTCTAGATCCGTAAGTTCATCCGTGCGCAGCCCGAACCATTCGCGTGCCAAGTCATTGATATATTCAACCCGCCCACCAGGTTGAACGATCAAAACGGACTCATTTGAATTTTCAGTATCAGGGGAAACAAAAGAAGTGACAGAATCTGGCGCCAAGAGCGAATTACGCGGCAGGCGTCGCAACATCAGCACAAACAGTACTGAGCCAAACAGTACTGCTGCTAAAATAACTAACCCGAGGCCTACTTCCAGCCCGGCAAACATTATCAGATATCACCTTATCCGCCAGTCGCGGCATCCTGACGGCGCGCTTCGGCGGACAACTCAGTGATCTCACGAATATCGGCGAAGGAATGTTGACTTGGCGAAACTACGCCTATGGCCATAGTCATAAATGGCACTTTCACAGTGGTGCCGTCGGATGCTGGAGTTTGGACAAATCCCTGCTGACGGTCTATGAAGTTATAGTGTGTTTGCACTTCCTGGTTAAATCGTTCCTTGAGGCGCGACTTGATGCCTTCAGCCTTTTCCTCCGTTGTGAGGATAATATAATTATCACCACCTGCATGACCAATAAAGTCAGATGAATTTCCAAGTTCATCCACCACTTCCCCGAGAATCAAGGATGTAAATCGGAGCACATCGTCTCCGGCTACAAAGCCATATACATCCTTGAAAGGCTCAAAGTGGCTAATGCCTGCATCAAGCAGTGCCCAGCCCTTTTCTCGAATGATGCGGCGCAGTTGTTCCTCGATTAGGCGTCCTGCGGGTCGTCCGGAGCGAGGATCAGTTAAACTCTCCCGCTCAGAACGCTTAATCGCGCCCTGCACCCGCAGTTTTAACTCCTCGATATCGAACGGCTTAGTGATGTAATCATCCGCCCCCAGCTCAAGTCCTTGCAATTTGTCGCTACGCTCATCCTTCTGCGTGAGGAAGATCACAGGGATATGACTAGTGCGCATGTTTGTCCGCAAAGTACGGCAAACCTCGTAGCCATCAATATCTGGCAACATGATATCCAGCACGATCAGATGAGGCAGGGATTGTTTTGTTTTTTCCAGCGCATCTGAACCGCGCACTGCGACATCCACATCGAAGTCCATACCGCTGAAATAGATTTTCAGCATGTTTCCGATGTCGACATCATCTTCCACAACCAACAGGCGGGCTTTTCCCATAAGCGGCCTCCAATATTACGTGTGCACCGCGAGCAATTTGCGGGTCTTCTTCGCATTGCGGCGCACTGTTTCAATTTGTTGTTCTGTCACTTCACGCTCGAACGAACGAAACCCGCTCAAGCGAAAACCATGCTTCTTTGCGATTTCATTGATCTCTTCCACGCGCTCCCTAGTCAAATGTTTGCCCAACGTGTAATCCTCAAATCGACCTTCCAAAGCCAGGGCAATCGTTTCAGCCATGCAAGCATATGCCTTCCCGGCAGGAAATCCAAAATTAAAGTGGAAATTAACGGGGCCTGGTATATCGACCATTCCGCCGTCAATTACTAATATATCATCTCTTGCCGCCGCTACCATTGCAGAAACATCACGAGGGCGGGCTACATCACAAACGACACTGCCTGGCTGCAAATGCTCCGGGCGGACAACATCGTGTATGGAGCTTGTTACGGTCAGGATCAACTGCGCATTCGCCAAAACATCCATTGTGGTGCTGGTGATCAACTCGGCTCGTGCCCGGACCTTGAGCTTGTCTCGCAACTCTTCGAGCGCTTCCTGTCTGCGACCGATAAGGTAGAGCCGCTCCACATCGTCTGCCAGCAACTCCGTACATACCTGTCCGATTGCACCTGTCGCTCCGACTACTGCTGCAGTAGTGCCTTGAAGCGGGATATCCATCACATGAGCTGCCTCACGAAGTGCGTCCACAGCCACAGTCACAGTATAAGAATCGCCGGTTGTGACAGGCACATTCAGGGCATTCGCAATTGTAATCCCTGCATCCCCCACTACAGAAGTAAACGCGCCCAATCCTAGGATTTGTGCACCAAGTTTCTCCGCAAGGCGGCCTGTCTGTATCACCTTGCGATATACCGTCTGCTCCGGCAACTCCATCATCCGTCTTGGCGTATAAGGGCAAGCAATAAACCAGCCTTTTATTTCTTTACCCGTCGCTTCGGATTTGATGCCTTCTATCTCCGAGATGTAAACTGGTGGAAAGAATGTTGAGAAGAAATCAATTTGTCGCTCGGTGAGCAGGCGTCCAAGCAGTGGAAACTTGCGGCTGACATCCCGTTTCGCGTCGATGGGATGAATGATGAATGCGAATGTATCCACTTGTTACCATGATTCCAATTCGCCCTCGCCGGGGCGCGGGTATAAGCGTCGGTGCAAGCTGGCAGACTTGAATTTGTGATGATCACTATCCTCGTAACGAATATCCTTATCGATGACACGCCGGTCCTTTGACGCAGCAAGGACTACATCAGACTCAATGGTGCGAGCAGGGTATACGATCAGCCCTGAACCCAGGCGGCAATTATGTCCAACGGCACTTCCGATCACAGGGCGGTTCGAAATATTCAATTTACCCTGACCATCCAAGGCACGAATAGGGGCAGGGATAAGGTTGTAATCTGTAAATGTTGAACCAGCACCAACAAACGTATTACGTCCAATGACGCACATTTGCAGGCAGGTGTTCTGTGCGATCATGCTGTTTTCCATCACGGTCGTCATGAACAGGGCCGCACGGAAGGGAAGAAAAGCTCCATCACCAACGACACATAACATCAACTGAACATCCTGGGATATGTTGACGTTATTCCCAATAATACAGTTCTCGATAACTGCTCCCGCATTGATCGTGACATTATCCCCAATCGTTGTTGGCCCATGGATTATTGCATGAGGGTCAATTAGACAATTCTTGCCGATCTTGACCAGTTCTGAGCACTCAAGAATTTGCCTTCCCTCATAGATTGCCTTCCTTAATATTCTCAGTTTGAAAGCCAGGTCTTCGTTAAGGCGTTTTTCGAACCGGGCACCGCGGGCGAACAGGCCGAAGACAACATCGACGATAAAAATATGCACCCATGAATCAATGGCAATCAGGGCACGCAAAGGAACCTGAAAGACCAGGTCACCACTTTGATCAGCCATATAGGTAGGTACATGGTAGTAACCGATTTCGCGGGCTTCAAGATCTATTACCAGCGGTTCAACATCCGCAACCGGCCCTTGAGGGTAATACCATAAATCTGCAAGAAAAAGCTGACCTGCTGGAGTGTAGGAGGTTGAAAGAGGAAGAGCATGTTCTTTAAAGGCCGGGTCGTCTACAGAAAACGCTGCCCGACATGCGCGCCTTTTTTTTTGAGCCATCGTAATAAAGGTACGCATATATTCTTCGTCAAAAAATAAATTATCCCGATAAACAATCATTTCTTCACGGTGTACAGGCATGCGTTGGCCGGTTTTTAATTCAAGTTCACGCGTTGTGTAAGGTGCAAGAACATTTCGTTGATTTAACCAAAGCGGCTGGTTTTGTATGCGTAAATCCCGTGCGAGTTCATTGAACGGCGATATAAGATGGGGAGCATTGAGGATAACCTTGAGCATATGTATGAACAATTATTCCACAAAATCGAAAAAACAGGGACGGGAAGTTCGCGCCTGTATACTATGGCACCCACAAAATTGTTGGGAGAAAATTCAGTTGGTAACAGCTAGTAAATCGGGGATTGATCGATAACAATAGTACAGGTTTCATCGCCAGCAGCAATACATGTTTTCTCTTCCACATTGAAGACCTTTCCCCCACTTAACCAATATAAAGCTTCCTGCAACAAGCCCACCGCGAGATGACAGACCGGGTCCTGGGACTTGCGTTCCCAACAAAGTGGGCAGCGTTCGATGTGCCAGAGAATTTTCTCATTATCATCTTCGACCCGGACACGTTGATCTGTAAAATTATTGAATAACTCAGCAAATGCGCTCGCTCCTGCGTGTAATTTTATAGGGAGGGGCAATAATCGAAACGCCATCTCTGTCAGCCCTAATTGTGTGCTGTATTGACGCACTCCATAATTAAAACAAGCACGGCCGATACGAAGGGCAAGGCCGCGTCCGCCATGCGGACCGTAAGCCTGCTCCAACATTTCTGTGAGATTGCTTACGGTTGAAAAGGGAAAGGCGGGTTCGGTATTATCAGAAGGGTAATTTTCGATAAGTGTCGAAAGCGACGCAAGTTTGAGCAGAGCATTGACTCCATTACGCCCCATGACTTCTTCCATCGACAAAAGTATGATACGCCCCATTCGATTTGGATAATGATAGGTCGCAAGTGCATTCATGGGGAAAGTGTCACTGATGGTGAAGGTGAAGGAGATAAAGAGGCCGATATCTGTGGCGTCTGTACGCCATCGTCCTTATCGAGAAATGCCTTGAGTCTTTCCGCAAACTGCTGAGGCTCCTCCAGCATGGGAAAATGCCCAGCTAACGGAAGCCGTTCGATCTGCGCGTGACCAATTCCCTTTTGCATAGGCTGCCACTGTTTCGGGTGAACAATGATATCGCGGTCACCGTATATCCCCAATGCTGGAATTTTGATCTGGTCCAGCATGGGACGCAGGTCCGTGCGACGAAGCGACCCAATAGAACGTAGAAATGACTCAAGTGTTGTACGCGTGAGGTCGCGATCCATCATCCCAGGAAAGCGCGGATCTCTGCAGATAAATGGAGAATACACCCTCATCCCTGCACGGAAAACACCCATCATATTGAATAGCATGAAGGCAACAGGGCGAAGCCCCAATAGTTTAAGCAATGGTGCCAGTGATGATCCTACCATTGGCGAGCCCACAACGACCACTTTGCTTACACGTTCGGGAAAACGAATTGCGACAGAGAGACTTACAGTCCCGCCCATACTATGACCGACAAGCGGCGCGTGCATAATGCCCAATTGATCCATGAATTGATTAACGAGGCCGACAAAATCCTGTACTGCATATGTCTCACGCTTCTTGCCTGATTCGCCAAACCCCCAAAAATCCAACGCGTAGGTGCGGTAGTAACGGCCGAGAAATCCCATAGTCTCCTGCCATAACCCCCATGAACCCAGCCAGCCATGCAGAAGAATTACGGGCTTTCCACGCCCATACACTTCGTAATGAACGATCCCTTGATCAGTGGTAATTGATGACACGACTTACCAGCTCACGGGTTCCCCCTATCCTCCCGACTCCATTTCAGCGAGAATACTATAAAGTAATTCAAGAAGAACAGATTTTACCGTGTCTTTATCTGTGGCGACACAAGGAAGGAATTTGACTTTGCTATCAAGCCGAAGTGCATGACGCATATCTTCAAGGTCCCATGCATCTTCCTTATCCTGCTTGTTCGCGGCAACCACATACGGTGTGGGCGCATACGCGCGAAAGGTCTCAAGGATCGAGCGTGCCTCACGGAACGTTTCAGGGCGAGTGCTATCCACCATCACAATAAAACCTAACATACCTTCAGAAAGAATCTCCCACATGAAATCGAACCGTTTTTGCCCTGGAGTGCCAAATAGATAGAGTACCAGATCTTCATCCACAGTGATGCGCCCAAAGTCCATCGCGACTGTTGTCGCTTCCTTAACAGAACGTTCTGCCACACTTGAGATCTTTCTCTCCGTTGAGACGACGTCAATTTCGCTGACAGACTGAATGAATTCAGTCTTGCCGGCGCTGAAGGGACCTGTGACCACCATTTTTACTGTTTGCATAATATCCGTCCTTCCACCGTATTAAAGAGTACGAATGCGTCCAATTAATTTGTTTACCAATGACTTCTGTTCTTCTTTGTTTTGGGTGGGGAAAGTTTTGGGGCTTTGTTGAATGACCATGCCTTCCGGTCGGATAATTTCCACGAGCCCAGCCTGTAGTAATCCGTACACAATTCGTCGGACTTCATGATCATTCATCTTGTTTGTCTGGGCGATCTGCTTCATTGTGTTCTTCGGGTTGATAAATGACACCACACGCCACTCTTCAACGCTTAGATTCACATTTTTCAATGGACGATCAGTAAATTTGAGAGCCATCTCAAGACTGGGAATTTCATCCTGCAATTGTTCCCATTCACGTAATTGACGTGAACCTTCGATAATAATATTTTCCAGGTCAAGCCGCACATTGATGCGATCATCGGGCGGCAGCATTTCACCTTCGAAACGGAAGAAACCTTCAACCCAGGTAAAGAGGCGTCGAATCGCCTCTGTAAAATAACCCTGGAGGTTGGCAAGAATCTCCTCCTGCGAAAGATACCCCGCGTTGATCAGCAAAAGTCCCAATTCTTTGTCTGTGATTTTTCCCGCCCGCTCCACAATGGCACGGTATTGATTAACAGTCAGTTTATTGGCCTTATGCAACACTGCCGCGAGACTTCCATCATCCTGACCTACACGGGCATAGGCCAGCTTCCCCTCGCGGAAGGAAACATAAGCCTGTTCGCTGGGACCATCCACAACGAGTGTACCAGTCTTTTGAGCCAGATTGATCAAGTTAAGCAGTTGTGTAATTGTAAAGTCACGTAGATTGCCGCGTAAGGCCATATATACCTCAACAAAATCTCCACGATGGGAGACTCAAAAGATTATACATGCAAGGGAAACAAGCGTCAAACCAAGCTTCTTGATTGAAATGTGATTGGAAGGTAGCATCGTTTACGCACGCAATAATACACTGATAAACTTAACAACAGAATTCCTTTTGGAGCGTTATGCAGAAAACAATCCTTACATTCTTTCTTAACCTCAGCCTGCTGACCGTTACTACAGCATTTGCATCTCTCCAAGTGACTGTGGCGGATAACGAGGCCGTTCTCAATTTCCCTGAATCGGCCACCTTCCAGGCGACGATCACATCTGATTCTGAAATCAAGTCCATCGTACTGGAATACGGGAACGAACAGCAAACTTGCGGTGAAGTAATTGCTAAAGCCTACCCACAATTTACTCCAGGAAAAACTGTAAACGCTGAATGGACCTGGGAAATGCGTCAGAGTGGTTCCCTACCGCCGGGTGCCACTCTTTGGTGGCGTTGGCGCGTCACAGATGTAAATGGCAGCGAAACTATCAGCGAAACCAAGACCGCTACCTGGCTCGATGATGTTCACGACTGGCGAAGCCTAAACGATGGTGATTTTTTACGCCTGCACTGGTATGAGGGCGATCAGACGTTCGCCATTGATCTAGCTAAGGCTGCGTACAGCGGCTTGCAATTCAATGAAACAAATTCTGGACTCAAAGCCGAGTCGCCAATAGATATTTACATCTATGCTGACACGAATGACCTGAAAGACGCAATACTTTACGAACCATCGTGGACCGGCGGGCAGGCATTTCCTGATCAGAACATCGTCATTCTGGGTATTTCACCCTATGATCTTGATTGGGGGCGAGATGCAATTGTTCATGAACTCACACATGTATTGGTGGGCCACCTTACCTTTTCATGTCTGGGCGATGTGCCTACCTGGCTCAATGAAGGTCTGGCTGTTTACAGTGAGGGTGAACTCGATCCGCCGTCACAGCAACAACTTGAGGAGGCCATCCGAAGCGACACTTTGCTTACTGTGCGCTCGCTGAGCGCCGGTTTTTCGGAAGTCTCAGATAAGGCTTATCTCTCCTACAGTCAGTCCTACAGCATCACAAAATTCCTAATTGAGACTTATGGCCAGGAAAAAATGACATCTCTCCTTGTGGGATTAAGAGAAGGGAACGCCATTGACGATGCTCTAATGCAAACCTATGGATTCAACATTGATGGCCTTGAAGGCGCGTGGAGACAGGCCATCGGTGCCTCGCCGCCACCAGTTTCTCCACATGAAACCGCACAGCCAACCCCAACCTTTGTACCTACAATTATCCCAATTTCAGTTTTGCCGTTGGCGAGTCAAGTTACTCCAACTGCAATACCCACTTCAACTTTTGATGAACCGCCAACTCCTGAAACAGCCACGCGCACTGCCCCACCTCTGTGGTTGACTCTTACTCTGCTTGGATTCTGTTGCATTTTCTTATTTCTCATTGGCGTGGTCGTACTGGGTTTCGTTGTTCGAAACCAAAATCGTCCAGGTGGAAAAAATGAGTAAGAGCCATATTGTAAGAATGATATTACTAATATCGATAACTATATTCGCATTTGGCATCGCCGCGCCGAATCCCGCGTTAGCGTGGCAGAGGGATATTCCGCGGAATCAGGCATTAGTTCTGGAAGAAGGCGAGTCCACAAATCCGCGTGACTATGATCCCGCGACAACGTATAGTTCAGGGGATAAACGAATCTTCAGTGGACTGGTCTCTTTCGATCCGCAATTAAACTTAACCCCTGATCTAGCCGAAAGATGGGAAATCAGCAGTGATGGCACCATTTATACCTTTCATCTTCGGGATAATGCAAAATTCCACAACGGACGCGCCGTCACCGCGCAGGATGTCATCTATTCCTGGGAAAGAGCTGCCAGCCCCGAACTGGCGTCAGAAACTGTACTTACATATTTGGGAGACATCCTGGGTGTAAATGAAATGGTTTCCGGTGAGGCTGATCATATTGAGGGACTCAATGCTCTCAATGCGCATACATTACAAGTTACGATCGATGCGCCCAAGCCTTACTTCCTGTTGAAGCTCACATTTCCAACTACCTTTATTGTGGACAAAGAAAATGTCGAAAGTGGGGATGAATGGTATCGTCAGCCAAACGGAACAGGACCTTATCGCCTGACGGAATGGGTCAGATTTGAACGCATGGTGTATGAGGCAAACGAAGAGTTTTATCTCGGCGCGCCATCCATTCCTTATATTGTGGTCAATTTGTACTCTGGCGATAGTCAGGGACTGTATGAAACAGGCGATGTGGATATCACAAATGTATATTCCATCGAACGATTTACTGATCCCAGCGAGCCACTCCATGAGGAGTTGCGTACAGGTGTGTCACTCTGTACTGGTTTTATTGTATTCGATACCACACAACCACCATTTGACGATCTGAACGTGCGTAAAGCTTTTTCGATGGCATTTAATCGCCAGCAATATATCGACGTGGTATTAGACGGGCATGCCCTGCCCGCCGGTGGCATTTACCCGCCAGGTTTGCCAGGATTCAACCTTGCATTACAAGGATTACTTTTTGATCCCGTACAAGCGCGTGAATTGCTGAAGCAATCGAAATATGGTGGAGTGGATGGCCTGCCGCCCATCGTTTTTACTGATTCAGGGATCGGCAGTTCGATGGGCGGAGGGATCGCTGCACTTGCGCAAATGTGGAAACAAAATTTAGGTGTTTCCATTACAGTTGAAAATCTTGAACCGAATTTTTATTATGACCATATACACGCCGGTAACCACGGTCAATTGCTGGACGGCGGCTGGTGTGCGGATTATCCTGACCCCGAAAACTTTGTGGATGTGCTATTTCACACGAACTCAACTCAAAACAGCGGTGGCTATTCCAACCCTGAATTGGATTCGCTTCTCGAAGCTGCCCGCATAGAACAGGATGTGCCCAAACGCATTGCGATGTATCAGCAGGCTGAACAAATACTGGTAGATGATGCGGCCGCGCTCTTTACGGTCCATTGGCTTTCATATGAATTGGTTAAGCCATACGTGCGGGGCTATG
>Ga0114129_10003227_pt1 | contig 22877 bp, 13 predicted proteins | sample RhiMetdeltSRZDD1_FD_80071 | JGI IMG/M metagenome (GOLD analysis project Ga0114129, IMG submission 80071) | Populus rhizosphere microbial communities from Tennessee, USA - Rhizosphere MetaG P. deltoides SRZDD1 (version 2) (version 2) | ecosystem: Host-associated > Plants > Roots > Rhizosphere >... | reverse complement strand
GACAGACTGGCACACGTCCTTAGGCGAAGCCTCCTCTCCACTCGCGCATGAAAGGACGCGATCGCGTAATTTGGTCGAGCGCTTGACAAGAGCATCTATTGGGTTTGAAATTTTGATTGGTGATCTTCCGCCATCGAGACTCGAGGGCGTCTTTTTCTCCAAGCGGGGGCAGTCGTGGGTCGTATAGCCGTCGGCATCTGCGCACTGTCGCAAAGATAGCGCGCCATGCCCGACGAATCAGCCTTAGCAATCGTCAAAATCCGCTGCGATGTTGGCCAGCTGGACAGTTTGAGGACTATTCCGAACCTCATTTTTCAGCGCCCGCTGATGCCGACCGTCGATGCGAACATCAAGATCGTCCAGGCCCTCGCCGATGCAGTCGCGCAGGACCAGGTGAAGGCGCTTGGCTGCGAGGTGACTGTAATCAAGAGCGCGCTGGACCGAAACGAGCTGCTCCGTAACGTTTACGAAAACATTAGCAATAAGCCGATAGACATCAACTGAGGCGGCATGGCCTACATGACGTCAGCGGCGATCGAGGCGAGCCTTGACAGTCTGGTCGCGGCGTTCCCCCAGCTTTGCACGAAAATTCCATTGCCCAATGCAGTGATTTCTGGCGCAACGAACACAAATTATTCCTTCCTTCGCATCGGAACGCATTCCGTTGCTATGTCTCGTGTCGTTCTGATCGTTGCGGGCATGCATGCGGACGAGATAGCGCAACCCGATGCGGCGATTTCGTTCTGCCTCAAGCTTCTTACAGCCTATAAGAACAAGGCGCCATTCATCATCGATGCCTTCAGGGATTCCACAGGTAGAACCTTCGGACCCGTCACCGTTCGGGTCAACGACATCGGCGCGATCCTCGAGAACATGATCCTTCTGGTGCTTCCGTTGGCCAATCCGGTGGGACGGAACTTCGCACAGGCGGCGCAGGCGAATGTAGACTGGCGCAAGAATCGATCGATCCATGCTTTAACCAACCCGACCAATCCCAAAACAGTTGGCGTCGACATCAACCGGAATTTCGATATCGCTTGGGATTTGGATACCTATTACAACGCGGCGGCTGCGACCGCGAACGCTCGTCAGAAGAACCCGGCCGATCTTGAATTCAAGGGGGTGGGAAGCCCATTGCAGGAAGCCGAGAGCAAGAACATCAAGCACATTCTCGATACCTTTGAAGTCAATTTTTCCCTCGATATGCATGCCGACAAGGGCGCCATCATGTTTCCCTGGGGCATTGAGCAGAACTCGATTTCGAAACCGGGCCAGAGCGCTGCCGAACTCAGTGCGCAGGAAGCGCAAAATTTCCATAATCCAACTTTCGATAAAAAACGCGATGGAAATATAGGTACGGTCTATCGCGAATTCTTTCCGAACGGTCCCCCTCAACGTTTGCTGGACAGCCACAAGCGCATCGCGGGGATCATGCGTGATGCAATTAAATCGGCGACAGGGCGAACCTATAGAATCGACAATATCTCACAGATCGGCGGCACCGCCGTCGGATCAATGACCGACTTTATCTTCGCGCAGCAATTCCTGCCACCCAAGGTGCGCGAGATCCACGCATTTGCAGCCGAGTTCGGATTTGACACGGACACTCATCACCCCGACCCGACCAAGCCTGACGGGTTTCCCAAGATCGAGCGAGAAATCCACGCCGCCATGATTTCATTCCTTCGTTACATCGCCGTCCAGCACAATTTCGTTGCTGGCTCATTTGCCTCGACAAATCCTGGTACAACCGCTGCTAGCATCGAGAATGCCCTCATTGCTGAGCGCGATAGATGTCTTTTTTTTTCTTCCGCTGCCGACGATCTCGCGCAACACGGGCCTTATCTCGAAGTCATTCGGCGCTGGCGCGATGCCATGATGGCCGGCGCGCGCACCAGGCCACTGATGCGGATAACCGATCGGGCCTATCGCGCAGCGAGCGTGCTAACATCAGGTCCAATCCGAAATCACGTGTGGGCCCGCTTTCTCGTGCGCGAGTGTCTGCTCAAGCCGTTAGCCATCGTGGCGGCGCGCATAACAGGGACTGCGCCCAATGGCAGGTAAAGCCGGCACGATCGAACTCATCGTCCTGGAGCTTGGCCGCGCGTTGAGTGGCCTTGAAAAGGATCTGGCTGCCGGCAATCTCGACAGCCTGATCGGCCAATTAGGCTTCCAGATGCCGGCGGGCTTTACCGCGCAGGCCGGTCTCGCTAACGCCCTGCAAACGGTCGTGACCAAAGCCAGTCAACTCCCGGCACTGACCGCCAATCTCAGCGCCTCGATCGACTCAGATGGCATTTCGATCGGTGCTGACGGAGCGAACCTCATCGCGGCCGTGCAAGCACTGGTCGATGCTATCAATCAGGTATCAGGCCAAATTCCTACGGCGGCCGCAGCTGTCGGCGGCGATCCGGGTGCGGCAAGCGCGCTGGCCAGTCAGTTCGGGAAGAAGCTCCTTGATTATGCCGTCATCCGTTATCTTGAAGGCTATCACTCCGTCGCCCTTCAGGCGCTAGGTCTTTTCGGTCTCATCGATCATGTTGAGATCGGCCCCAGCGGCCCCGGCCGTCCGGGCCATCTCGACCGATCGCTCCGCCTCGACCGACTGTCTGCATTGTTCTCCGCGCCTCAGGCCACGCTGAATTCGCTTTACGGCTGGGACGACCCAAGTTTCGACGGTCGCCAACTTCTGATCCGCCTAAGAAACTTGCTCGACAGCCTGGCGATCGCGGCCTCCATCGACGACACGACAGTCCCCCCATCGCTTGAGCTTTTCAGCACTCGATTCACCCCGACGATGGGGCTGTCTCCGGCAGGACTCATCACGACCCTCCATGAAGACGTACCTGGCGGTTGGTCGGTTACCTATCAGATTTCTGACCGCATTCGCGCCGAACTGGGGCTGGACCCTTCACTTCCCACTGGCATCGCTTTCACCCTGCAACCAAACTTGAAAATTACAGCCAATCCGCAGGGCAAACTCGAAGGACCTGCGCACTTCGCCCTGGCTCGACAGGCACTACCCGGCGAACGTGTGACCGTGCTCAGTCTCGGCGACATCGGCGGGCTTACCGCTCAGGAAATCAAATTGGTCCTCGCGACAGATTTCGCCTGGGATGCGGGCTTGGGCCAGGCTAGCTCCGAACTCGGCCTGAGCGGCGACGTAACAGGTGGCAAGCTCACCATTAATCTCGCTGACGGCGACGGCTTTATCGCAAAGATCGTGCCCATCCAGAAGATTGATGCCGACTTTGCAATAAAGGTGAGATGGAATCCTATCACAGGCCTGCGTTTCAGCGGCAGCAGCACGCTCGAGATTCGCTTGCCCGCCCACACCGACTTTGGGCCAGCCTCCGTCGAAGGCGTGACGCTGTCGGCGGGTTTCAAAAATGGCGGCCTGCCGATCGGACTCGGGGCCGACATCAAGGGCAGCCTGGGGCCCATGACCGCGATCGTCCAGGACATCGGCCTCAATGCGGTAATCTCGTTCCCGGCAGACGGCCGCGGCAATCTCGGGCCGGTGCAGCTCGATTTCGACTTCCGGCCGCCCAAAGGAATCGGCCTGTCGATCGATGCCGGCCTGATCAAAGGCGGTGGCTTTCTACGCTTCGATGAGGACAAGGGTGAATATTTCGGCGCCCTTGAGCTGACCTTTCAGGACATCATCGACCTCAAGGCGGTTGCCATCATCAACACTAAGATGCCCGACGGCAGTAAGGGCTTCGCCCTCCTCGTGCTTATCACCGCCGACTTCATCCCAATCCAGCTCGGTTTCGGCTTCACCCTAATTGGCGTCGGCGGCTTGCTCGGCCACAACCGGACGCTTGATACCAAAGCGCTGATGATTGGCGTCCGGACGGGCGCGATGAACAGCGTTTTGTTTCCGCAGAACGTCGTTGCCAATATCACCCGCATCGTTAGCGACTTAAAAGCGATCTTCCCTATCGAGGACGGACATTTTCTGTTGGGCCCCATGGGCAAGCTCGGCTGGGGCACGCCGACGCTGGTCTCCCTTGAAATCGGCGTCATCCTCGACATGCCAGTGCCGCAGATTGTCTTTCTCGGCGTCCTGCGCTGCTTCCTTCCCGCCGAGGAGGCTCCCCTAATCAAGTTGCAGGTAAACTTCGTGGGGGGCATTGATTTCGACCAGGGCGCGCTCTGGTTCAACGCGTCACTGTTCGACAGCCGCCTCGTCCAGTTCACGCTGGAAGGCGACATGGCGGTCCGCGTCTGCTGGGGCTCAACCCCCATGATGCTCTTGAGCGTCGGCGGCTTCCACCCGGCCTTCAAGGAAGTCCCCGACGACCTGCGCGACAAGCGCCGGATCACGATCGCGCTGCTGTCGGGCGATAATCCCCGTCTCGCGGTGATGACCTATTTCGCAGTCACCTCAAACACAGTCCAATCCGGCGCCCGCGTCGAGCTTTATGCCGAGGCTTGCGGCTTCAACGTCTACGGCTTCCTCGGGTACGACCTACTGATTCAATTCAACCCGCTGCATTTCATCGCCGACTTCGCTGCGGGGCTGGCACTGCGCGAGGGCACCGACGTCATTGCCGGCATCTCGCTTCATGGTCAACTCTCCGGTCCGGCTCCCTGGAATGCGCGCGGCGAAGCCTCGCTCAAAATTCTATTCGTCAAGGTCTCGGTCGATTTCAACGTAACCTGGGGCAATGACGCACCGCCGGATCCGGTCGAGGTCGAGAACGTCTCGCTCCTGGTCAAGGCCGCGTTGAATGACGACCGCAACTGGACCGCGACCTTCCCCGCCAATTCTCGCAGCGCCGTTTCGTTGCGCGCGCTCAAGCTGCCGCCAGAGAAGATCGTCCTACATCCCTTCGGTGTCCTCGCGGTTAGCCAGAAGATCGTGCCGCTTGGCTATCCGCTCGAGAAATTCGGTAACAAGAAGCCCGATGTCGATCACTTCGAGATGGCCACGGTCGAGACTGGTACCGAGGAGCAACGCGAGGAATTCGCCATCGCCCAATTCAAGAAGATGAGCGATGCTGACAAACTCTCCCAGAACTCCTTTGACCGCCTCCGAAGTGGCCTACGTTTCTCGACCGGTGACGCGACCTCGACCGGCACACCGGTTCAAAAGGAGGTCAACTACGAACTGAGCTACGTTCACCGCAAGTCGATTCTCCGCGGCCTGCTCTACAAGCTCCACTCTAACGCCTTCAGCACCTTTGCGATGGCCGGCGCCATCAGCAAGAACATTTACTCCGCAGCGGCCCGCAGCCCCGGCATACCGCTAGCCAAATTCGACCTGGTCGAACCGCCATTCAAGATCGTCAACACAGCCGACCTCAGCGCCTTTGGAGCGGACTATAGCGCCAAGACCGCCACCGAAGCGCAAGCCATGTATGACAGCCTGATCAAATCGAAGCCGGCACTCAAAGGCATGATCCAGGTCGTTGCCGCGCACGAGCTCATGTGAGGGGCTGGCATGACTATCACCGTCGGCACGTACACCTTCGCGCCGTGGCTGCGCCGCGGGATTGGTGCGCGTATCAACGAGGTGGACACCCTTGGAAGCGCACCAGGCGGTGCTAACGAGCGCGCCACCGTCCCCATCGGCGTTACTCTCAACGGTGACGCGATCAACAAGAGCTTTGCGTTGATCGGGCCGGGCGACATTATTGGCGTCAACCGGCAGATGGTGGTCCGCACCGAACCGATCGCCTGGATCACCAATTTTGAGCCGAACTACCTCGTTTTCATCGAATTCTACGACGAGGATTTCGCCTGGCGCTATACGCCCGCCCGAGCCAGCGGCGACCGGCTCAGGCCGTGGCTCGCTCTGTTCGTGCTCGAAGACACCGACGTTGCGGGCGCCAGGGAATTCGAGCGCACCGACCGTCGCCGGCCGCTGCCCAGCATCAAGGTGCTTAAGCGGGATGCCCTTCCACCGCATGACCAGCACTGGTGCTGGGCCCATGTCCACGTCAACGAAGGTCACAGCACAACAAGCGAATTCGAGAAGTTTCTAATGAGCCTCCATGATCCGCACACGTCCAACGCCGACAAAATCATCTGTCGGCTGATGAGCCCGCGCAAGCTAAAACCCGACACCGCGTACCGGGCTTTCCTTGTGCCCGCCTTTGAGGCCGGTCGGATGGCGGGCTTGGAGCAGGATCCAACAGCTGTCGATGCGCAAAAAGCTGCTTGGGGACCAGGCGCGGCCGATCCGGAATTCCCAGTGTATTATGAATGGTCCTTTCGCACCGGCGATGACGCTGATTTCGAGTCGCTGGTGGAGGCGCTTGAGCCGCGGATCATGGACCCAAGCGTCGGCATCCGCGACATCGACGGCGCCGCCCCCGGCTTCGGACTGAACTTTGGCACCGACATAGGAACACTGCCTGCCGAGAAGCCGCCGGCGACTATCGGTCTTGAGGGCGCGCTCCGGGCTCCCAGCATGGTCTCGCGACCGGAGAGCCTGACCCCCACAAAGCCGTTCTTCGCAGTGCTTCAGTACATCCTAAACATCCCTTACGAATGGAAGGCTGCCGCCGGCGCTCCTAAAGACCCAGTGATTGCCCCACCCATTTATGGCGGCCGCCACGCGCTCCGCGATCGGATCGATTTCACGCTGGCCGGGTGGCTGAATGTTTTGAACCGCGATCCGCGTTTACGGGTGCCCGCAGGCTTCGGCACCCGCGTCATCCAGACCTATCAGGAGGACTACGTCGCCCGCGCCTGGGCCCAGATCCGTAAGGTCCTCGATTTCAACCGTCGCATCAAATTCATCGCCTACACGATGGCAACCGCCAAGGTCCTGCATGCGAGCGTCCTGACCAAGCTGTCGCCAGCGACGCTCTTGGCCATCGTCCGCCCAGTCACCAGCAAGGTCCTTGGCTCCCCAGTTACTGTCCACAAGCAAATGGACGACAGCACGCTGACGCTCGCGGCAACTGACGCGGCCGCGCGCCGCCTGCTGCGCCCCCGCGGTCCACTGGCGCGCCGGCTTGCTGCAACGACCCCCAACTTTGACCAGGGCCAACTGATCACCGACATCAATAGTGGACGGGTTTCCGCCGCCCCGCCGAAAACTCCTCCGACAGGTTTGCCAACGGATTCCGGCCTGGCCGCGGCGCTCGGCAGCACCGTCCCTCCGGCAATCGCTGCTCTGTTGGCCAATTCCTGGCTCATCGCCATCATTCTGCTGGTGTTGATCCTGATCGCGCTCTTTTTCGGGCTTTGGGCGATCGCGATTACTCTCGGTCTAGCGCTTGTCGGCCTTGTCTACGTGGTGCGGCGCTATCGCGGCAGGCTCGATCTCAAGGAGATATTGACCAACCCAGGGGCTGCTGCCGAAGCAGTATCAGCGACCCCAGCGCGCCCCAATTTCCACTTCGTTGAAACTGATGCGGCCTATCGCCCCACCATTCCTGGCGGCAGCACTGTGACTGCCACCACGGGCGCATCAGTTGCCCTGCCGGCGGGCATCACCGCCACACAGACGGATTACTTCACCGCGGCGGGCGTTGGCGGCAACAGCCTGGAGGCCAACAACTTTCGCAAAGCGGCCTCGTCTCTCTTCAGCCGGCTCGCGATTGAAGCGCCAATCGTACACCGCCGTCCGATCAATCTGACGATTGCGCACGAGAAGCTCGTCGCAGCGCTCGATCCGAACCGCGCGTGGCCACCGGTCATAGCTTCGCAGATCGACTTTCCGATCTCACCTAGCTGGTTTTTGGCGCCTGAGCATCTCGTTCCGGCCATGAGCTATCCGGACTTCGACGACGCCATGTACGAAAAGCTCAGGGACATCTCGACCGAGCTTTTCCTACCCAACGCGAACCTGATTCCGCCTGACACCATCTCGCTGCTCGAGACCAACCCGCCTTTCATCGAAGCCTATATGGTCGGTCTCAATCATGAATTCGGCCGCGAACTCCTCTGGCGCGAGTATCCGACCGATCAGCGCGGCAGCTATTTTCGCCAATTCTGGAGCGTGCGCGGATTGATTGTGCCGGAGGGCGGAGCGGCGGCTCCTTCCGAAGAGCAGAAAAACATCTATCGCGATATCACCCCCATCGATACCTGGACCTCCGCGTCGCAGCTGGGTGATCATCGCCACCCCAAGCGCCCCGTTAAGAAGAGTCTCGTCCTGACCATCCGTGGCGAACTCCTCAAGAAATACCCGAACACACTGATCTACGCCCAAAAAGCTCACATCGCGCGCGACAAAAATGGCAAGCCCATGCCGGACAGGGAGCCCGTCATCCAGGAGGTTACTACCGAACAGCAGATGAAAGACGAGCTCAAATTTCCCATCTTCCTCGCCGAGATAGCTCCCGACATCCGCTTCTTTGGTTTCGACATGACCAAGGAGACCGCTTACGGTGATGACAAACCGACGACTGCGTCATCCGATTGGGGCTGGTTCTTCATCATCCAGGAGATTCCAGGCGAGCCGCGCTTCGGTATGGATGTGACCTTCAGCCCCGATGATAGCGCCACAACGCCGATTACTTGGGATGACCTCGGTTGGGACAGCTTCGAGCCTGAGCTTCACTTCGTTAACACGGCCCAGCCGCCTAAGCCCGCCTTTGGCAATCAGTTAACGGATTCCCAGCGTGACCAATGGGGCCGACATTCGGCAGACATGGCATCGATCCTGTTCCAGAAGCCGGTAATGATAGCCGTCCATGCCCGTGAAATGCTGGGGAAGCTCGATGGCTGATTATCAAGAAGCCATCGCTAAGATCCGCACGGCTCGCAAAACCCGTGACGATGCCCGTACCGAGTTGCATGCGAGTCTTATTCAAGGTCTTGTCCTCGATCGCCGTATCGCCCGAGCGGAGCGCGGCGACATCGATCGCGCCGATCAAAACGGCGGCAATGATCGCCCGCCGCGACCCGGCCGCCACGATGACGAACGTGAGAGAGTCAATGGCCGCAAGAGGGAGGCAGGACAGAAGTTCGCAACCGCTCGAGACGATCTCGCCGGCCTCATCGGCGAGCTTTTCGCCGACCGCGATCCACATTCCCTGATCGAGGCCTGGCCGGCCAATCACCCGATCCTTCTTCTGCCCTTGCGCGTCGAGACCCGCTTTCGCGAGACCGAGCTCTTGGTGCGAATTTTCCCCGACGACATCGCGGTGCAAACTCACGAGGCGATGCTGACCGATCGGGAATATCCGGACGGCGTCGCCTACTGGACTGCCCTGGCGAACGCAGCTAGCGAAGAACTCCGCAAGGTCACATGGCGTAAGCTCACCGACGCATTCGGAACCGACCGAGCTGCCTGGATCGCCCTCGCGACCAAACCAGCCAACTGGGATGATCTGGCAACAGTCGGTGTTGATGGCCTGACTTTCGTGCCTCCGGCGCAGACGAAGCCGGACAGCTGGAGCGAAGCGCCCCATGTCCGTGTCCTGCCCGACAGGCTGGTACTGATGCTGTTCCGCGGGGGCGCCGTTGTTCATACTGCCGTCGGCAACCAGATCGAAGACCTGCTGGCCGCGGGTCCTGCGCCATTGGTCGAGCCTGGCGACAAGCTTCTCTCGCACGATGCCAACAACCGCGTCACATTCGATTCAGCTTTTCGTTGGCTCGCCGATTTCAACGAGGCGTTGAGTAAAGGACTGGCCTTCCGCGTCCCCCTTGGCCCTGCCGATTCAGGCGGTTACGACGAGTTGGTAATCGTCGGCCTCAAGCATTCTGCCGATGCGAGCGATGGCAAGGACTTGCTGGAGCAGTTGATCGACGCCCAGCATTATTCCAAGAACGGCTTCGCGCTCGTGCCGCAGGGCACGCCGACCAGCAATACCAGCCGGACGGATTCAGGTTTCGACGGGCGCGACTGGTTCAGCGACGCGAGCTATCTCGTCAGCGCTGGAAAGCCGCTCTTTGACGAAGTCACAGATCTCGATAAAGCCGCAGACGGGCAACGCCTCGCCGTCTATCTCGGAATTGAACCCTCCATCCTTTACAACGTTCCCAACGCGGGACGATTTGACCACCGTGAAGCGGTGGCCATGAACGCAGCTTTATTCCCAGGGACGATTGGTTACTTTCTCCGCACGCTGATCCCCGAGGCGGTGAGCGAGCCCACTCTCGAGCGCATTCGCGACTTCTTCATTCGCTTCGTCAGCGGCCGCGGCCCGCTAGCCGCAGTGAAGGTCGGTCGCCAGCCCTATGGCATTGTGCTCGCCAGCACCTGCCTGACGCGCGAGGAAACGATGGCGCGCCGCGAAGAACCGGACTTCATAGCCGGCACCGAGCATTGCATCGCGACCTTGCGCAAGATCTGGCGCGGCTTCCTCAACACGATCCCTTTCGTCGGCCGTACCACGGATGCGAGCGCCGAGCTAATGGGTGTCCTCGGCCTGCAGCCAACTTCAGCGGAATTTTTCCAGCGCGTCGCTTATAGCTACGATTCATTACGCAACCTCGCGTCCTTCCAGTCCGGCGGCACCAACATGGACAACGTCTTTGCCATGATCTTCGAAGGCTTCGCCGCCGACCGCTTTCTCAGCCAACTCGGCTACCAGATCCGACGCGCCGACGGCACGCAAAAACCCTATCCGCTGTTGTTCCAGCTGATTTACCGGGAATATCAAACCCGGCTTGACGCCAAGAACCTCATCGATGGTGAGCCCTGGTCAGAGGAAACCGGGATCAAACCTTATCATCCGGCTGCGGGCCTCAATTACATCGATTGGCTGCGGACCAATGCCGGCGACGCCGAAAAGCTGCGCGCGCAAGATTTCGCTGGGGCGCCGCGCCCGACGTCGCTGCTCTATATGATGCTGCGCCACTCGCTGCTGATCGAGGCCAGCAACAGCCTCTTCAAGCTGCTGTCTTCGCAGGATATACAGGCGCGCGAACTGGTCTCCAGCCGAAAATTCCTCGGGATCACCTCGACCATCGACATCTCGCCTTGGGAGGTCATGGCAGCACCTGTCAGCAGCATCCTGACCGGCATCGCCGACGATGCCCCCCTGCTGACTTATGTTCGTCGCCCGCAATTTCTGGTGGGCGATGTCGCTCACATCGGCGCCCCGCTGCAGGGCGTCATCGACAGTCTTGATGTTCTTCGCACCTTGCCGACCGCCCGCCTCGAGCGACTGCTGGCCGAGCATCTCGACACCCTGAGTTTCCGCCTCGATGCCTGGCAGACTGGCATCTTCGACCAACGCCTGCGAAACCTTCGCTCAGGCTCACAACAGCAGCAGCCGCAGCGGGGGATTTATCTCGGCGCCGTGGGTTATCTTGAGAACGTGCGCCCCAGCAAGGACCGCCGGATCAAGCTTAACGAAACGGAATTCCTGCCCGCGGAGCTTCGCGAGGGGCGCGACAATCTCTTCGCCACGCCGAAGGGCGGCGGATATGTGCACGCACCTTCACTTAACCATGCGGCCGCGGCCGCAATCCTGCGCAACGGTTACCTAACCCACGCTACTCCGGATGAACCCGACCTGCTCGCCGTCAATCTCTCATCGCGCCGCGTCCGCCGCGCCAAACAATTGCTCGACGGCATCCGCAACGGCCAGTCGCTCGAAGTGCTCCTCGGCATCCAGTTTGAGCGCGGCTTGCACGAATGGACGACCAAGCCGACCGGCGCCGTGACACTCAACCAGCTGAAACCGGTACTGCGCAAAGCTTTCCCGATCAAACGCTCGCGCATCCCGCACGCGGGGATCGAGGGCGCCGAACCCGAGATCGTGCCGGACTACTCTGTGATAAACGGCGTCGACATCGCCAATTCGGCCGACACTTTCCCGACCGGCGTAGCGGATCTTCCCGCCCTGTCGCCGCAGCAGGTCGACGCATTGAAGGCTGAGCGACTTGCCGTCAAGGATGCACTGGACGGCCTCAAGGACACGGTGACTGCCGAAAGCGCCTACCAGCTCGCCCTTGGTAACTTTGATCGCGCCGCAGCAATCGTCCAGGCGGTCTCCGGTGCCTATCTGCCCCCCGAGATCGAGATCACGCGTTCCTCGCGCGGCACCGATATCGCCTTCATTCAGCGCTTTGTCATCCAATTCGATGCGACCCAAACGGCCAATCCGTGGCCGTCCATAGCAATGACACCCCGTGCCAAGTTGGAAGCCCCGCTGAACCACTGGATCGGCGGAATGGTCGGCGACCCCGAAAAAATTCGTTGTTCTCTTGCTGCCCTCGATAAGCAGGGCAATGTTCTCCTCGACACTGGCGGAAATCCGATCGAGGGCGTGGTCTCGCTCGCCGACCTGGTGCTCCAGCCGCTCGATCTCATCGCAATTCTCCGCGGGTCACCCGAGCCGCAAAGCTTTTCCGAACTCGAAAGCCGCGTTCGCGCGGCCTTTGCCGGTCCGCGAATGCTCGCCGACAATATCCTTGTCCGGATCAGTTTCGCCGATAGCGGCTCCCCCAGCCTGAGCATCCGCTCATTCGCCGAAATCCTACAGCTGCTCGAGGCGGCAAGGCGCATCATCGTCGAAGCCAAGCCGATGACTGGCCGCGACAGCCTCACGACATCGAAGCCCTCGAAAACTGACGATCTTGATCTGGTCGATTTGGTTGAACTCCAATCGAGGCTCGCGACGTTGCGTACCGCTCTCGACAATGCCTTCAGCGACCTCGCGATCAAACTTACTGCCGCGACTGCTGCCGGATCCACCGCAGCCGATATCGATGGACTTCGAGACGCGCTTACGACAGTCTCAAATGCCGGCATCGAGCGCGCCTTCCCGCAATCAGGCTTTGGTGACGCCCAGCCCGCCCGCAGCATCCTGACCGCTCAGGCCCAATGGTTGGTGACCCGCTTCACCGCTATGACCAAAGACTATGACGACGCTCTCTCGAAACTGTCCGACCCTGCTGTCAAGTCGGCACAGAAGCTGGAATTTCTGACCGCGATGGCCCAATCCTTCTACGGGCCCGATTTCCGCCTGCTGCCGCGCTTCACCTTCCCCAATCTTGCCGAGGTATCAGCTGCCTATGCAACACGCGACGCTCTCCTCACTTACGCTAAAACGACTAAAAATATTCCCGACCCGGTAGGCGAAGTCGTCCACAGCCTGGGGCATGTGCGCCCTCCGATGCACCGCTTCCGCATGCTTTCCCTGCTCCAGGAGACCGTGTCCGAGGTTGCACTTCCCCTCTCGGTCATTCAGCTCCCGTACCGCGCCAACGACACTTGGCTCGGCACCGAATTCAAGGTCGGCACCAGTATCTTCCATGACACCCTGTCATTGATCCAATGTTTGCCCCAGGGTTTCTCACCCGGCAGCGCTCAATGCGGCTTGCGCATCGACGAATGGATTGAAAGCTTTCCCAAGCGCAGGGAAATGACGGGCATCAGTTTTCATTATGATCAGCCTAATAGCATGCCGCTGCAATCGCTGCTGCTCGCCATACCGCCGGCTGGTCGCCGTCATTGGACTTGGGACGATCTCGTTCGCATCATCAGAGATACGATCGAAAGCGCGAAACTCCGCGCCGTCGAGCCCGACATGATCGATAAAGTCGAGGGCCTGACCTCGCTACTGCCTGCCACCATGGCGGAGTTCAACACAACCGAAGGTGCGATCTCTCTCGATTATTCCTTGAACGTTAAATACGTCATCGACCAAGCAATAGCCCGCGGTTTCGCCACCACTCTCATAGCGAAATAATGCCATGCCCGAGCTTTCCGACATCATGATTAGCGCCACGACGCTCGGGAAGGACGTCCTTAAGGAGATCTTCCGGGACCCCGCGATCACCGCGTATAACCGGCTGGAGCCGCGGCCGCGCAGCGAGGATTTTTCGCGCAGCCTCAAGGCCGAGGTGCGCGACGCGCTCTGGTTCATCACCCGGCAATGGCAACTTGGCGAGATCGAAGCCGAGGATGCGGGCTCACCCATCGACGCGCGCCTCATGACGAGGCGGGCGCCGATTGACCGCTTCGCCGTGCTTGATGACACGTCTCGCGCCTATGATGACACCATCCCGCTGGAGGTCGTCGTCGAGCGTGAAATGATACCTTGGTCGCTGAGCCTTAAGGTTGAGATCGGCCAGCGCTTCTTACGTTTGCATGGTCTAGCACTTCGAACAAAGTATGCCCACGCCTACCGCAATCACTATCCGATCGATTCGGGCCTTGAGGCCGAGTTCGCCCGCCAGCCAGATTCGCTCGGCCTCTATGCTGCGACCCTGAAACGGGCCATTGACGGCGAGAAGCTCATAGCCGCAATCAACGATCACACCTTTCGAGCAACGATCGGCATCACCGACGACAACGAGTGGTCCGCGATCAAGACTGTCACCGATCAACTCCTCGACTCTCTCGCCCGTCTCTACAGCGAGCCTAATAAGGCTTCGCCCAAGGCCTGGGAGCCGGGAAAAATGGCATATCGCATCGCGATTGCGAGCCCAATCTCAGGGACTGAGCAAGCCGTGCTCGATGCCCCGCACTACAGTGAAGGTCGCCTTGACTGGTATGCCTTCGACGCGAGCCCCGCAACAACCCAGATGCCTGATCCCGCAGAAGTTATGCCGGCGAGTGTCACCACAAACGTCATTTCCTTCCTACCCACAGCGGCCGACTTTCCGGGCATGCCGAGTCCGCGCTTCTGGGAAATGGAGGATCGTCAGGTCAATTTCGGAACCATCAACGCTAAGACCACCGACCATTTGCTTCTCACATTCGCCGAGATGGGCTTGGTCTTCGGTAATGATTGGTTCGTTATTCCCTTCGAACTGCCGGTGAATAGCCTCTGCGAAATCCGAGGCTTGGTTGTCACTGATGTTTTCGGCGACCGAACATTGATCCGTGCTGCCAATGATGCGCCGGACAGCCAATGGCAGCGCTGGAGCATGTTCAACGTCTCCGGTCAGGACGGCGACGCTTGGCAGGGCCGCTACTTCTTTCTTCCCGCCAGCATCACTCAGACCCACGAAAGCGACTCCATCGAGGAAGTGAGTTTCGTCCGGGACGAGATGGCCAACCTCGCCTGGGCGGTCGAAGAGACGATCCCCGATGCCACTGGCAAGGGCATGGAGGCCCGCCTGGTTGCCCAGACCGCTGGTCTACCGCCGCTGCCGGCGCCCTCGATCGCGTCGATCCGCTACGTCTTGGGCACGACTGTGCCGGAAAACTGGATCCCATTCCTCCCCGTGCATTTGCCGGGCAGCGTCCAGGACATCCGTTTCCAGCGGGCGGCGATGCCCAAACTCGGCAGCCCGCCCGTCGACGTTGTGCGACCTCGCGGTGTTCTCCTAAAAGAGGTCGACTCGCCTTTTTACATCGCCGAAGCCGAGATCTTGGCAGCGGGCACTATTGTTTCGCGCCGGTTTCAGCGCACGCGTTGGTATGAGGGCCGCACTTATCTCTGGCTCGGCCGCGCGCGTGAAACCGGCCGCGGCGGCGGCAGCAGCGGCCTCCGCTTTGATCAGATTTACCCTGTATCAGAGACCCCAAACGCGTGAAATTATCGAGATACAAAACGTTTTCGAAAGCTGCTGCTATCTTGGACCAAAGGTTTCGCCAACGGAATAGTCGCCATTAGTAGTGTTGAAAGGTCGCGACGCCTTGCGCGGGACACATGGAAATTCTTAGCGTCATCGTTCTCCACACGACTGACGGCAAGCCAATTTTTGGACTTCATAGGTTGCTGGGTCAGCCAGATGGCGTCTAGCCTAATTCGAATCTCGGATGGCATATCGCTGAGGCTGGCAAATAGCATTCGTGGGGCAAAATGCTATTCTCGCGTGGGTAGGTTGTTTTCTCAAACGCCGAGGCGAGCATGGTCAAAAAAGCAAAGCGCAAGGCGAGTCTCAAAACAAAAGTGTCACCCGAGCCCGAGCCGATTCTTGTTCACTGTCGGCTGCGTATCCCCCGAGACAAGGCGGATGCGCTGCTGCCCCGTCTGGGCATCGCGTTCGACTGTGGGGGCCCCGTGGTCAGAAAGAGAAAGACCTTCGTGGAGGTCGAGGCGGACCTTGAGATCCGAACGGTTGGCGACATCGTCGAGAAAGGCGTCCCGGTTCTTGTGACCGAGCGTATACCGGTAGCTCCCGTGCCGGCAAAAGAACTGATCGCAGATGCAGCTAAATGGTTTAGGCAGATCGAGAAGTTGGGATGAGCTATCTCAACCACAGTAATTATGGGGCCGCTCTCGGTATGCTGGCCGCGCTGAGAGTGAACGGTCAACCCTTCTGCTGGACGTTCAACGTCGGGACCACGCACGAGCGGAAGCCCATCTACGGTCTTCGCATCCATCGGGGCCGTGCAAAGTCGCCCCGCGCGGTACTCATCGTTGGTGGAGCGCACGCACGCGAGATGATACCACCTGAGGCGGTCCTCCTTTTCGCATGGAAAGTGTGCAAGTCGTATGTCAACGGAAACGACTTTTCGTTTGGCAACAAGACATATCCGGCAGGCATTGCAACATGGCTAGTTGAAGCGCTGGAACTGATCGTCGTTCCAATGCTCAACCCGGATGGACGCGAGTGGGTCGAGACCACCGATCAGAATTGGCGCAAGAATCGGCGCCCTGGTGTCACATGCAGAGGCGTCGATATAAATCGCAACTACGACTTCCTGTTCACGAGCGGCCTCAACACGAGTACCAGTCCATGCGATTATCAAATCTATCGCGGACCTAGCGCGAACTCCGAACCGGAAGTGAGAGCCATACGCGATCTCATCGATAGTCGTCCCAACATTCGTGGCATCCTCGATGTGCATTCTTTTCGTGGACTGATTGTTTATCCCTGGGGCGACGATCAGAATCAATCGAATGACCCGAGCGTGAATTTCATGGATCCCGCGTTCGATGGTCAGCGTGGAATTAAGAACGATAGCTACAAAGAATACATCGTCAGCAAAGACTGGCGTTGGTATGAACAGACAGCCACCCGGATGCGTGATCGGGTCAAGGAAGTGGCCGGACGAACGTACATAGCGCAGCAAGCAGTCGACGTGTATGGAACGGGCATCTCTGCCAGCCTCGTGGACTACCCTTATTCCCTGCATCTGACGAATACTGCGCGGCCAAAAATCATGAGCATGGCTGTGGAAATAGGCTTTGCAACAGACGGCGAGTTTTGGCCGAAGGGAGCTGCGGCCAAGATGGTACGCAATGAGGGTGCGGTTCTAATCGTCGAGTTCTGTTTAGCCATGATGTGCGCCGGCGATGCAGTGCTTTCGTCCGCGGCGGTAGCAGGGAGCATGGCGGATGAGCTTCGCTCGATACGTGAAAAGTTGCAGAAATCCTCAGCGGGTCGACGGTATGTCGAGTGGTTTGAAGTTCTAGGAGGAGAAATCATGCTGCGCCTCCTGGACTCGGCCGTCGCTCGAGACGTTTCCGAAGTCCTGAAAGACTTCCGTAAGTGGTGGAAACGGAGGGACAGGGCCCTGGACGATGAGACCGCTCAGCGAGCCACGCGTCTAATGCTCCATCTCCGCAAGCGGGGGTCGCGAGAGTTCAAGAACGCTATCAACGCCGCGATCGCTGACGTCGAACGCATGAAGGGAAAGCCCGCGTCGGCGACCATGTCGGTAATCCGCGCGCGCTCGAATTAAGGCCGGCAAAACTACACTCCAACGATCGCTGCCTCATTGCCAAACAAATCGGGGGGCTCTTAGCTGGTTCAAATTCCCTGTTCTCACGTACAAATTCCCTGTTCTTCGCAAAAATTTCCCTGTTCTGTTGAGTAGGGAATTTCGCCGCAAGCCCTTGAATTTGCTCGCGTGTCGGCGTTCAAAATCACACCAAGCAAGCGATTTTGATGAAATTCCCTGTTAATTTCCCTGTTAGCAGGGAATTCGGGAAGGGACCCCGGCCGCTAGTTTGTCCGCGAAATAGCCACGGGCGTGGGATCGGCTCTTCAACAGCGGGAAAATCAAGCCGCGCGTCGCCAGTCCATCACGAGGGCGATCCACGCGTGTTGCTCAGGATCGAGGCGCAGTGCGTATGGCGACCAACCCCGACTGCGCAGCGCCATCGACACGTCGGCGGCCACGGCGCTTTCGGGCACGCTGAAGCCGGCGCTGCGGCGCCCCTTCGGCGTATCTACGAACACGCGGCGACTTCGTGACAGGACATGAGCTTGTGCGCTGCACATGTCCGCTTATGACCTTTAGGTTTTCGAGTCGATTCTAATTCCATTGACAAACACCGCCGGCCCTAAACCGACGTCTGTCCATTCGAGACGAGGCCTATTGAACGCATAATTGAGCGCCTGTGAAAAAGCATCGATCTGATCGCTGTATTGGCTGGCAGGAAATGCCAATACCTCCCGGAAGAAATCATCGAGCCAAAGGGCTTTGCGGGGAAGGAGCACCGATCCCGCCTTGAGGCGCGCAGTCTGCGCATTCATTCGAATCGCCTTTTCCTCCTTCGGCAGGATCGCAACCGCATGGATATGTTCTCGCTTCAAATCCTGGATCAATGACAACCCGGAACCCATTTTTTCGATCAGAAGGGCATAGTTGTTTGTGTAAGACCTCCATCGGTGGTGGAATTCAATGACCCTCCGCTTAAGGTCGGGATATTCCAGCCGGTCGCGGAACACGTCGAGCACATAGCCGCTTTCGCCGCGCACCAGAATGACGACGCACGCGGAGTAGCTCGAAAGTTCCTTCGCACTGAGCGCCGTATCCCAGCTCACGATGATCCTGTCGCCGTCGGCGGGGCAGGGTGGCTGGTCATATAGCGGAAACCAGATGCTCTTAATGAAATTGCCGCCTTCGGCCACTGGTGTCTGCTGATACTGGGCAGCATAATCCATCGAGCTCATGCTCCGCTCCCATTCCTTTAGCACCCTGAGAGGTTCCCGTTCAGGATGCAAAACATCGCCTCGCTTGCGCAGATGCCAGCGTTGTGGCCCAAGCTGTACCCGTTGTTCCGTTTCAGCGAGTGCTGGTAAATTCAGGTGTGTCCATCCTCCCTGGGCGAGGAGATAGGCAACGAAGTCATCGACATGTAAACGTTGCATGATGACCACGATTGCGTCGTCAGCCTTATTGTCCAGACGAGAGAGCAAAGTATTGCTATGCCACTGCACTAAATGCGTGCGCGCGATTTCTGAATAAACATCTAGAGGTTTCATTGGATCATCAAGGATGATGAAGTTGCCGCCACGACCCGTCAACGTGCCTCCCACCGACGTTGTGAATCGATAGCCGCCGGCCGTGGTGGCGAACTCTTGTTGGGTGTCTTTGACAGGACTGATGCGGGTTGGAAATATGCGCTGGTACATCGCCGATTGCATCAGCGCGCGGCAGTCATTAGCGTGTTTTTCCGCCAGTCCTTGTGCATAGCTTACACAGATGAATTTACGCGTTGGATCGTGACCCAGCGCAAAGGCGGGCAACGCGACTGAGGCGCAGATAGATTTGAGATTGCGCGGAGGTACTGTAATGATCAAGCGCTTGATCTCGCCGCGCAGCACCTGGGTCAGTGCATAGGTCATTGCCTCAATATGCCAATTGCGCAGGAGCCTTGGCTCCGCGGCAACTATGGGAAAGGCGGCCTGAACGAATGAGTAAAGATCGCCCCTGAGTGCAGCGGCAATAAACTTGTTTGAATGTCCAGCTAGTGACGTCATTTTGGCTTTTCAACATTGATCTTTGGTATTTTCCGAACGGTTGTCTGATTGAGCAGATCGGGCCTGGGCAGCCTCGTTTCCAAGATCGCCGAGTTGACGCTGCAGCCAGTCTGCTAGCAGTTCGGCGTCATTGCTCGTCAAAGGCGCCTCTTCTCCCGCCTTCATCTGTCCCATTACGTCAAATCTCAGAAGTAACTGAATAAGCGTAGCGGTTGCCTTGACATCATTACTCAGAGCCCCGTTGACTATTTTCATAATCCAAGCTTGGCCTTTCTTGACTCGAATGGTGCGGTTGCCTTTTCGAACGGTAATAAGGCTGTTCAATTCCTTTATAAGTTCAGTTTTTAGGTTCAACACTCCCCGCGGCTTCCCGCTCGGATTGCCAGATTGCCCGGGCACCCAGAGGCTATGTCGAGGCGGGCTGCGGTAGCCCACCCTGTGCGTGCCTTCCACCGGTGTTTTTTTGGAGCCGGAGCCCCGTCCTCTGTACCTCTCGACCATGTGACACGTTGTCCTTCAGCGATCGCCGGCGTCGGCGACCGAATTTTTTCCTTTGTCATTTGCCATCGCGAATCCCCGCTCACTTCTTGCCCATATTGGGCGAGGAAGTGGTCTGGTCTGTTCCGGTAATGCAAGACCGCGCGAACGGTTTGGCGCTGTCGGCATGACGCGCGATGCCGCCGGTCAGGCGCTGCCATCGCTCAATGGTTATGTCGGCGAAGTGTGGATCGATCTCGATCAGACGCGCGCGCCGGCCTGTCCGCTCCGCCGCAATGAGCGTGGTACCGGCTCCGCCGAACGGATCGAGGATGATTCCGCCGCGGTTGGAACAGTCGCAGATCGCGTCGGCGATCAAGGCGACCGGCTTGGCGGTCGGGTGGAGCGCCAGTTTGCTCTTCGACGTAGCGTTCAGCGCGTTCTGACTGACATAGTCCCAAACGTTGGTCCGGTGCCGGCCATGCCGCCCGAGGGCCACATTGTTGACGTGCGCGTGCTTACCGACCTTGAAGACAAATATGAGCTCATGCTTGGAACGATACAGCGAGCCCATGCCGGCATTGGTCTTATTCCAAATGCATAGGTTTTTGAGTTCGCTGTAAATCTCTTTTCCGCCGGCAAGCACCTCCTCCATGTGCCGCCAATCCATGCATACGAAATGAATGGCGCCGTTGATTGAGCTACGGGCCGCATGGCCGAGTGACGTTTTCAGGAAAACCAGGAATTCAGGCGATGACAGCTCTCCCGAGGCCATGGCGAAGTCACTGTGCTTGACTGCGCCCAATCCTGAGGCATGGCCGGCGATCGGCACGTTGTAGGGCGGGTCGGCGAACATCATGTCCGCCTGCTCGGTGCCGAGGGCGCGGGCGTAGCTCTCGGCCTGCAGGGCGTCACCGCAAAAAAGACGATGCTCGCCTAAGACCCAAAGGTCACCCAAGCGGCACACCGGCGCTAAGGCGGTGTCAATCTGCGGCAACTCGTCCTCTTCGTCGAGGCCGCCACCGTCCAGGATGACGTCGATTTCGCCCATTTCGAAGCCACTGACTTCGAGATCGAGCTCCGGCGCAAGGTCGAGGATCTCGGAAAACTCCAGAGCGAGCGCCTCGCGGTCCCATGCGGAATCCTCAGTGATTCGATTGAGTGCCAGCCGCAGCGCTCGCAGCTCGGCTTCCGATAGATCCGTAACGACAATCGCCGGCACCTCGTCGAGGCCCCGCTGCCTCGCTGCGAGGACAAGTCCCCAGCCCGCAACAACACGATTATTGCGGTCGATCAGAATCGGAATAACAAAACCGAAACGGCCGAGACTTGCCGCGAGCTTGCGCACCTGCTGCGGCGGATGCTTGCGGGTCTGGCGCCCCAGGGGCTTGCAGCTTGCAACCGGGACAAGCCTAGCGTTCAAATCGCGCGAGACGGCATAGCCGTTGGATTTTAAGGCCGAGACGGAACCGACTTCGGCTTTTGGATTTTGGATGCGCGTTTATCTCTCCTACGGTTTGACAATCAGCAAAATCGAAGTGGGGAAGGTTTCGGCGATTGCGCCCTCGTCTTCCCGCGCAAAATATCGTTGGGAGATTGATTGTGCATTCCGCAAATACGGCAAGTACCGCAATGCTATATTTGCGCTATCGGCGCCGGCCGGCCGCTCTCAGAATCGTGTCGTTGGAAACCTCGCGCAGTCCCAATTCCTTGAGCCTTGCAGCGACGCGCTTGCACAGATTCACATTTGGCTCAGTGGCTTGGTCAGGGACGCTGTCAGGATAAAGAACCTTGATGGCACGGTGCGCGCGTTCACGCCCAGTCTGTGTCTTCTGACGCGCCCGCGGCAGCCTTTCATGCGGCTCATTCGCGGCGGAGGGCTGCTCACCATTGCTGGCTGGGATTAGTTCCTTTGTGACGTCGGCACTCGAAAGCTCAATCCAGTCGACATCCCAACGGCCTGCAAGGTCACGGTTCTTCTCCCGCGGAATATACCAATGCTTCAGTGGCCGGGAGTTTTCAAAATCTATCTCCTCAGGTTCGAGGTGCAGGGGGATCTCAATGTCCTCTCCAATAAAGACCCTGCCGTGAGCCGTCATGCCTTTCGTTGTGTGTCTTAGCAGGGCCAGTCTAATTGTAATCGCTCCATCGGCAATTGCATCGCAAATAGCTCGTTTGGCGTCGCCTTCAGTGATGCCGCCACTGGTGACACGACTCAACGCGCTGGCTAGTCGCTCCCATCTGGGTAGGGATTGGCCGCTCTTCCTGTCGTCGGGCATGTTGTCGTCTCATGTCCATCCTGGGCGACAATCTTAGTTGCAGCAAGAGCGGAACGGCGGAGCGGCCTCGCCGATTTGCCCTATCGGGGAAGGTGAATTCCCCGCGACTATTTTGGCCTCCTGGTGTGAGTCCTGTACATCCGCAAACTCCAAATGTTGAAGTAATGACGCTGGGTGAGTTGCGATTGATATCCTCTTAATGCACATCTGCACGCAACTCGAATCCACCCGGAGTTGATTTTAGTTTTCGCGGAAAATTCGCTGCTTTACCGCCGAAATTCCCTGCTCCGTCGAAAAAATTCCCTGTTCCGTTGTTTAGGGAATTTGCCTGCAAAACATTGAATTAGTTGGTCCTTTGGCTACAAAAAATTGCGGCAGCGGCGCAAATTTTGTAAAATTCCCTGTTAATTTCCCTGTTAGCAGGGAATTTGGATGCTGAGACAGGTTCGAATCCGACTGCGTCCGCCACCAATATTTCCAACAGGTTGCCTGTCTGGCAGATGCGGGCGCCGACCCGTGCCAACGTTATTGCCAACCAGACGAATGCAAGTGCTTCGTTAAGTGCCTTAGGCGTTCGGACAACTGCCG
>Ga0114129_10003226_pt1 | contig 22877 bp, 22 predicted proteins | sample RhiMetdeltSRZDD1_FD_80071 | JGI IMG/M metagenome (GOLD analysis project Ga0114129, IMG submission 80071) | Populus rhizosphere microbial communities from Tennessee, USA - Rhizosphere MetaG P. deltoides SRZDD1 (version 2) (version 2) | ecosystem: Host-associated > Plants > Roots > Rhizosphere >... | reverse complement strand
TCGGTATTGCGTGCGTGGTCGGCGGTGCCGCCGCAATGTTGAGCAAGAAACAGCGCGGTCGTCATTCGACGTTCGGAACGGTCTATTTTTGGTGCCTGTTGGCCCTGTTCGCGTCGGCGACATTCCTGTCGGTCATGCGCTGGGCCGAGAACTACCATCTGTTCGTTCTCGGAGCGCTGTCGTTCGCATCGGCATGGCTTGGACGAACCGCGCTCCGGCGGCGCTGGCGCGGCTGGGCCAGGGTGCATATTACGGGGATGGGATTCTCATACGTTTTCATGCTGATCGCCTTCTACGTGGACAACGGCAAACAGTTGCCGCTCTGGAAAGACCTGCCGCATTTCATATACTGGCTGTTGCCGCTTGCCGTCGGAACACCACTGATTGTGAGAGCGCTGCTGTGGCACGAGGTGGTGACGAAACCCGGTTTGCCTCGATCAAGCTGACCCGGTACCAACTTTCCGGGTATCAATTGAGAACAGGAAAAATACATCAACCTGCGACGACGGAATGGCATCGATCGATAAAGCACGCCGCTTCTGCATCGCGCCGATGATGGAATGGACGGACCGGCATTGCCGGTTCTTCCATCGCCTGCTCACGCGCCGGGCGCTGATCTATACCGAGATGATCACGACCGGCGCGGTGACCCACGGCGACCGCGCGCGGCTGCTTGCCTTCGATCCGGCCGAGCACCCGGTCGCGCTCCAGCTCGGCGGCTGCGACCCGCGCGCGCTTGCCGACTGCGCGCGCATCGGCGCCGACGCCGGCTACGACGAGATCAATCTCAATGTCGGCTGCCCGTCCGACCGGGTGCAGGAGGGCCGCTTCGGCGCCTGCCTGATGGCGGAGCCGGCGCTGGTCGGCGACTGCGTCGCCGCCATGAAGGCCGCGGTCAAGGTGTCGGTCACGGTCAAGTGCCGCATCGGCATCGACCAGCAGGATCCGGAAGCTGCGCTCGATGCGTTCACGCGCGCGGTCGCGCAGGCGGGCGTGGACGCGCTGATCGTGCATGCGCGCAAGGCCTGGCTGGAAGGGCTGTCGCCGCGCGAGAACCGCGACGTGCCGCCGCTCGACTATGAGCGGGTCTATCGGCTCAAGGCGGCGCACCCGAAGCTGCCGATCGTCCTCAATGGCGGGATTGCGACGCTCGACCAGGCGGCGGCGCATCTCACGCGCGTCGACGGCGTCATGATGGGCCGCGCCGCCTATCAGGAGCCGTGGCGCCTCTTGGCGGTCGATCCACTGCTATTCGGCGAGCCGGCGCCGTTCGCCACGCCGAAGGCGGCGGCCGAAGCGCTCATGCCCTACATCGAGCGCGAGCTTGCGCGCGGCACGCGCCTCTCCGCCGTCACTCGGCACATCCTCGGGCTGTTCCGCAGCGTGCCGGGGGCGCGCGCGTTCCGGCGCCATCTCGCGACCGAAGCGGTGAAGCGGGGCGCCGGCGCCGACGTGCTTGCCACCGCGCTGGCGCTGGTCATGGACACGCGCGCGGATTTGGCGCACATCGCGGCGTGACGCTGTTTCGTATCCCGGACGCGGTGCAGCGCGAAGCGTAAGCGTAGCGGTGCATCGCTGATCCGGGATCGTTACAAGCTCGGAGTTCGTAACGGTCCCGGGTCTGCAGTGCAGCACGTTGTGCCGCACTGCGCCCGGGACACCGTCATCATCTACGCGCTGCGGAGCACCGAATGCTCGGGGGAATTCCCGTCAACGAGATCGTCTGGCTCGCGGTCGCGATCCTCATCGGCGGCATCGTGACCGGCATCCTGGCGGGGTTGTTCGGCATCGGCGGCGGCGGGGTGATCGTGCCGGTGCTCTACGAGGTCTTCCGCGTGCTCGGCGTGCCGCAGGAGGTGCTGATGCAGCTTTGCGTCGGCACCTCGCTCGCGATCATCGTGCCGACCAACGTGCAGTCCTTCCTCGCCCATCGTGCGCGCGGCGCGGTGATGATGGACGTGGTGCGGGCCTGGACGGTTCCGGCGCTGATCGGCGTGGCCGCCGGCTCGGTCATCGCAGCGGTCGCGCCCGGCGCGGTGCTCAAGATCGCCTTTGCGGTGATCGCGAGCACCATCGCGTTCAAGCTTCTGCTCGGGCGCGAGACCTGGCGCATCGCCGATGATCTGCCGGCCGGCTCGGGCAGGGGCTATGGTTTCATCGTCGGGTTCGCCGCCTCGCTGATGGGCATCAGCGGCGGATCGCTCTCCAACATGATCCTCACGCTGCACGGCAAGCCGATCCACAGCGCGGTCGCGACGTCCGCCGGGATCGGCGTGCCGATCACGATTGCCGGCACGCTCGGCTACATGCTCGCCGGGTTGCCGCAGCAGGCGCTGGTGCCGCCGCTCTCGATCGGCTTCGTGTCGCTCATCGGCTTCGCCCTGATGGCGCCGATCTCGAGCCTGGTCGCGCCCTATGGCGCGCGGCTGGCGCACGCGATGCCGAAGCGGCGGCTCGAAATCGCCTTCGGCATTTTCCTGCTGCTGGTGTCGCTCCGGCTGCTCGCAAGCCTGGTGGGGTAGTCCCGAGGCGCTTCGCGGCGAAGCGGTGGCTTCCGGCTGTTTGACAGGTGAATATGGGAAAGGGCTTCCTTGCAATGGGCGGGCCCTTTGAGTGCGGGCGTTCGGAGACCGGTATGTTCGGCATTCCTGCCGGCGAACTTGTGCTGCTTGCCGGCGCGATCCTCGTCGGCGGGGTGGTGACCGGCATCCTCGCCGGCCTGTTCGGCGTCGGCGGCGGCGTCATCGTCGTTCCGGTGCTCTACGAAGTCTTCCGCGTGCTCGGCGTGCCGGAAGCAGTGCATATGCAGCTTTGCGTCGGCACCTCGCTTGCGATCATGCTGCCGACCAACGTGCGTTCCTACCTGGCGCACCGTGCCAAGGGCGCCGTGCTGAACAAGGTCGTGCGCCAGTGGACGCCGCCGGCCATTGCCGGCGTCGCCATCGGTTCGGTGATCGCGGTGTTCGCGCCCGGTCCGGTGTTCAAGCTCGCCTTCGTCGTGATGGCGGCCATCATCGGCGCCAAGCTTCTGTTCGCGCTGGACGCTTGGCGGCTCGGCGACGACCTGCCGAAGCACCCGCTGGCGCGCGGCTACGGCTTCCTGGTCGGGCTCGCCGCCTCGCTCACGGGCGTGAGCGGCGGCTCGATCTGCACCATGGTGCTCACGCTCTACGGCAAGCCGATCCATCAGGCGGTGGCGACGTCCGCCGGCCTGATCGTGCCGGTGACGGCGGCGGGCACGCTCGGCTACATCGCTGCCGGCCTGCCGCACCAGGGCCTGATGCCGCCGCTGTCGATCGGCTTCGTGTCGCTGATCGGCTTTGCGCTGATGGCGCCGGTGTCGAGCTTCACCGCGTCCTATGGCGCGCAGATCGCGCATGCGCTGCCAAAGCGCGCGCTCGAGATCGCATTCGGGCTGTTCCTGCTCGCTGCCGGGCTGCGCTTCCTCGCGAGTCTCGTGATCGGCTAGCGCGCAGTCATCATCAGCTAACCACGCCGAGCAAAGATTCCGCGCGCGGCCTTGAATCCGCCCCAGCATATTGTTCACCTGCGAACCTCGGAGCGGCGGATGCGAACGCTCTTCATCTCCGTGGTGATGGTCTTGTGCCCTTTGGCCGCGGCAAGGGCGGATCTTCCTTTTTCTCCGGTGCCGACGATCGCCGACCATGTCGCGACCTACGTCGTGAAGCGCGGCTGGGAACCGAATACCGACGACAGCAAGACCGTCACGCATCACGCCGGATGGAGCCGGATCGATCTCGTTCAGAACGGCGCGCCATCGACCAGCTATGTCGGCTACGCGCAGCCCACGTCGATCACCGTCACGCGCAACACCGCCGGAAAATATCTCCATCTCTCGATGAGTCGCGGCGCCGAGCAGCACAAGACGCCGGGCCTCGACTACAACGCCGTCAAGACCGGCGAACGACAGACCTTCCTCGGTGAGCAATGCGATGTGTGGAGATTGAGGCGCGGCCGCGACGTCGATCTTGTCCAGCTCGCCTGCTTCACCGACGACGGCATCGAGCTCTGGCAAAGGTACGAAGGCAGATACAGCGGCACGTTCTCCTCCGAAGCCACGAGCATCCGGCGCCGGCCGGTGGGGCCGACCGAAGTGCATCCGCCGGGCGATCTTCTGGATCTGAAAGCATGGGTCGATTTGCCCGAGCAGCTCGATCCGCGTCCGACCGCCGCCGGCGTGCCGGGCGATGTCGTCGTCGTCCTGGAGCTGCCAGGCTCCATCGACCCAAGATACCAAGTGACCAAGACCATGCGCCGGCACCATCCCTGGGTGGCCACCGACACCCTGCGCGGGACCGGTGCGCGCAGCCTGACGGTCGATAATGTCGTCAGCCGGCTGCACATCCGTGTACAAAGCGACGCGGCGGGCGTGCGCGAGCTGATGATGGGCAAGGTCCCGATCTTTCCGTTCTACGCGGACGGGCGGCCGGACACGCCGCCGCGGGAGGACATCGTGCTGCGCGAACGCTGCACCTGGCTCGACATGATGCCGGACGTCATGGACGCCGGCCTGCTGCAGTGCCGGACCGACGATGGCGTCGTGCTGAAGGAAACCACGATCATGCGCGGCAGCCACAAGACGCTGGAGGCCACCCGGCTCGGGCGGCGCGCGGTTGCGCTGACGAAGGTGCTGCCGCCGGCTTACCTGCTGGAGCGATCGACCTGGGGCATCCCGGACTGAGGTCGGGGCCTTACGGATAGCCGCGCATCACGAGCCGGTCGCCGCGCACCTCCCAGCTCTGCAGCCGGTCGAGGAAGCTCATGCCGAGAAGATTGGTGCGGAGCTGGCCGGGCGGCGCGATCAGCGCCGGCACCGAACGCTCGGCAATGCCGCCGATCGTGACCCGATCGAGCGTGACCGGCGCGGCGCGGGTGCGGCCGTTCGCGGTATCGACCGGCACCGTATAGGACAGCACTTCGAGCGGCAGGCCGGCCGCCTTGGCCGCCTCGTGGGTGAGCACGACTGCGGTCGCGCCGGTGTCGAGCACCATGGCCAGCCGCGCGCCGTTGACGTTCCCGACCACCGAGAAGCTGCCGCCGCGCGCTCGGGAGATTTCAACGATCCGGCCACGGCTCGCGGCATGACCGGGGATGAGCTCGGCCAGCACCCGGTCCGCCACCTGCTGCAGCTCGAAGCGGTAGCTGTAGCCGACTGCGAGCAGGATCACGATCACGATCCAGACCAGCGCTCCCTCGATCGCCTGCGAGAACCGTCCGCGGAAGAAGAATGCAAGCGCCATCGCACCGATGAAGAGAAGGATGATGACCTTCACCGTCAGCGACGAGACATCGAGATGGCTGAGCCCGGCGATGGTGCCGTCGTCGCCCTGCAGCACGAGGACGAGCATCACTGCCGCAAGGATGGCGAGGAGAAGCCAGAGCAGGCGTCGCACGAAAAGAGCCCTCAGGGAGTGTCGGCCGCCGCGGTACGGGAGTAATGCAACGATTTCAAGCGCCCCGGCAACTCCGCCATGATTCGCGCCCGCTCGTCGCTGGTGAACCGGAGCCAGCCTTCGATCTCGGCGAGCGTCCGCCCGCAGCCGACGCACAGCGCCGAGACCGGATCGACGGCGCAGACCTTGTTGCACGGGCTTTCGATGGCGGACATGGCTTGTTTCGGTGGGAGGCGGCGAACATACGGATCGCGGGGGTAAACGCAATCGCCAAGTCCGGCGCCGGAACCTCAGATCCTGATCCTGAACAACGGGTGCTTGCGTCTCTGCGAACGCGGCGGGGGCGCGGCGGCGGCGTCCGTTTGCCACTGTGGCTGGATCGGCGGTGAAGGCTCCGCCAGCGGGGCGAGGGCCGCCATCACGCGTTCGGGCGGGAAGGTCACGATTACCTCGGTGCCGATGCGCAGCTTCGATTTGAACGAGAACGTGCCGCCATGGAGATCGACGAGGTTCTTGGCGATCGGCAGGCCGAGGCCGGCGCCCTGCTCGGCGGACTTGATCGAGTTCGAGCCCTGCCCGAACGACGCCAGCACGATCGGAATCTCGTCCTCGGGAATGCCGGGGCCGCTGTCGGTGACGCTCAGGTACTGGCCGCCGGACGCGGTCCAGCCGACCTTGAGCCAGATTTCGCCGCCCTGCGGGGTGAACTTGATCGCGTTCGAGAGAAGATTGAGGCAGATCTGCCGCACCGCGCGCTCGTCCGCCCACAGCCGCGGCATCTCGGTCTCGTACATTTCATGGATCATGAGGCCGCGGCTGTTGGCGCGGATTTGCAGGAGATGGCTGCATTCGGCGACCACGCCGGCGAGCGCCACCGCCTCCTCGTTGAGCTCGTAGCGCCCGGCCTCGATGCGCGAGAGGTCGAGAATCTCGTTGATCAGGCCAAGCAGGTGCACGCCCGAGCTGTGGATGTCGCCGGAATAGTCCTTGTACGCGGGCACGCTGTGGGGACCGAAGATTTCGGTCTTCATCACCTCGGAAAAGCCGAGGATGGCGTTGAGCGGCGTGCGCAGCTCATGGCTCATCTGGGCGAGGAAGCGCGACTTGGAGATGTTGGCGGCTTCGGCGCGGCGGCGCGCCTCGTCGGAATTCGCCTTCGAGTTTTCGAGCTCGCCGATCAGCGCGTCCTTTTCCGCGCGCGCCACCAGCGTGCCGAGCGTGGTCGAATAGAGCCGGTGCGCCAGCAGCAGGAAGTAGCCCTGCGCGGTGATCGCCATGGCGGCGAGGATGTAATCCTGCAGCGTGCCGCGGAAGGCAAAGTCGAGCGCGACCGCGGCGGTCACCGGCAGCGTTGCCGCCACCACCGCCATCGGCACGCTCGACGCCAGCATGCTCGAGACCGCCACCACCAGCAGCATGACGAACAGCATGAAGGTGCCCGATCCCTCCTGCACGCCGACTGGATGGATCAGGATGAACATCCAGGCGACCCCGAAGAACAGGTCGAGGGTGATGAAGCGAAGCCGCCAGGCCCGGATGTTCACCGACGCCTGCGGCTCGGCCAGGAACTGCCGGCACTTGGTGATGATGATGGCGTGGATCACCAGCACGGCGCCGGTCCAGGTGCCGGCGGTGACCGGGCCGCTCCACAGGCTCCAGAGGAAGCCGACGGTGCCTACCAGGAGCAGGATCACGAGCGAGGCGGAGAGCCGGTTGTTGGCGAACAGGCGCAGCAGCTCGTAATCGAACGCCGGGCGCGTGCCGGTGCTCGACGTCAGGCGGTCGCGCGCCTCGCGGACGTGCTGCGCGGCGGCGCGCCGGCGCTTCGCCGACGACCCTTCGGGGGCGCCAAGATCGCGTTGCTCGCTACTCGCACTCATGGTTTCGTGGCGGCTTGAGACCCCGGCAATTCGTGCAAAACTGCAACAAAATCCTTAAGAGCAGGCTTAAGAGCAGGCTAAAGATGCCGGTTAATGATAGGTTTCTGCCGGGTATGGCGGCCGAACGGGGCCGGCCAACGGGAAATACGCGGCGAGCAGGGTTGAGACCATGAAGCTCTACGACGGGGGCCGGGCGCCCAACCCGCGGCGGGTGCGCATCTTTCTCGCCGAGAAGGGCATCAAGGTGCCGCTGGAGCAGGTCGATCTCGGCGCCATGCAGCAGAAGTCGCCCGCGTTCACGGCGGTCAATCCGGTCCAGCGCGTGCCGGTGCTGGTGCTCGACGACGGCACCGTCATCACGGAATCGATCGCCATCTGCCGCTATTTCGAGGCGCTCAATCCGGACCCGCCGCTGTTCGGGCTCGGCGCGCTCGACGTCGCGATGGTCGAAATGTGGAACCGGCGCGTCGAGCTGCATTTGTTTTTTCCGGTCTCCCATGTCTTCCGCAACAGCCACCCGGCGATGAAGCAGATGGAGGTGCCGCAGGTGCCGGAATGGGCGGAGGCGAACAAGCCGCGCATCGCCGAGTTCCTGCACATTCTCGACGACGACCTGAAGGACCGGAAATTCGTCGCCGGCGACAGCTTCACCGTCGCCGACATCACCGGGCTCGTCGCCGTCGACTTCATGAAGCCTGCCAAGCTTTCCGTGCCGGAGGACTGCGCCAATGTGCGGCGCTGGCACGCCGAAGTCTCGGCGCGACCAAGCGCGAGCGCCTGACGATGCGGCTGACCATCGTCGGATCGGGGGACGCCTTCGGGTCGGGCGGCCGCTTCAACACCTGCTTCCTGCTCGAGACGGCGAAGGGGACCCTGGCCGTGGACTTCGGCGCGTCCTCGCCGGTCGCGCTCAAGGCGCAGGGCATCGACCACCACCGCATCGACGCGATCATCCTCTCGCATCTGCACGGCGACCATTTCGGCGGCCTGCCGTTCCTCTTGCTCGATTCCCAGCTGTTGAGCCGCCGTGAGCGGCCGCTCAGGATCGTGGGGCCGCCAACCACGCGTGCGCGGCTCGACGCCGCGATGGAAGTGTTCTTTCCGCGCGCGACCGGCAACCAGTGGCGCTTCGCGTGGGACGTGGTCGAGATCGAGCCTGGGCGTCCGGCCGAAATTCTCGGCCACGCGCTCGAGACCGCCGAGGTCGTGCATCAGTCGGGCGCGCCGTCGACCGCGATCCGGCTCTCGGACGGGAAGTCGCTGTTCGCCTATTCCGGCGACACCGAATGGACCGACGTGCTGATCGGGGTCGCCGCCGGCGCCGATCTCTTCATCGTCGAATGCTACGGCTACCAAGGCCGCCCGCGCGGTCATTTGACCTGGGAAGTGCTCAAGCCGCGGCTGCCCGACCTGCGCGCGCGGCGGATCATGCTCACGCACATGAATCCGACCGCGCTTGCGCGCCTCGACGAGATCAAGGCCGCCGGCGTGCTGATCGCGGAAGACGGCGCGGTCGTCGAGTTCTGATTTCTACGGCGTTCACCGCTCCAGTCGCGCGATCAGGCTGGACGTGTCCCAGCGCCGGCCGCCCATCTTCTGCACTTCGGAATAGAACTGGTCGACCAGCGCGGTGACCGGCAGGTGCGCGCCGTTCTTGCGCGCCTCGCCCATGCAGATCGCCAAGTCCTTGCGCATCCAGTCCACCGCGAAGCCGAAATCGAACTTGCCGGCGTTCATGGTCTTGTAGCGATTCTCCATCTGCCAGGACTGCGCAGCGCCCTTAGAGATGGTCTCGATCACCGCTTCGACGTCGAGGCCGGCCTTCTTGGCGAAATGGATGCCTTCGGCGAGGCCCTCCACCAGGCCGGCAATGCAGATCTGGTTGACCATCTTGGTGAGCTGGCCGGAGCCGGGCGCGCCCAGGAGCTTGCACATGCGCGCATAGGCCGCGATCACCTTTTCGGCGTGGGCATAGGGCTCCGCCTCGCCGCCGCACATCACCGTGAGCGTGCCGTTCTCGGCGCCGGCTTGGCCGCCGGAGACGGGCGCGTCGACGAACTCGAAGCCGCGCTTCTTGGCTTCGGCGTGCAGCTCGCGCGCGATCTCGGCCGATGCCGTGGTGTGGTCGACGAACACCGCGCCCTTCTTTACGCCCGCGAAGGCGCCGTTCGGACCGAGCGTCACCTCGCGCAGATCGTTGTCGTTGCCGACGCAGGACATGACGAAATCCTGGCCCTCGGCCGCCTCCTTCGGCGTTCCGGCGCGCCGGCCGCCGTGCTGGGCGACCCACTTCTCGGCCTTCGCGGCGGTGCGGTTATAGACGGTGAGCTCGTGGCCGCCTTTCGCCTTGAGGTGGCCGGCCATGGGGTAGCCCATGACGCCGAGACCGAGAAACGCAACCTTCGCCATCGTTTCCTCCCTGCCGGTGCCGCTGGGCCGCACCGATCCCTATATGCGAGGTGATTGCGACGGCGCGAACGCGCCGTCAACTGGGCAGCGGCGTTGACCGCTGCGGAGCCCAGCTTAAGGTGGCTGCCCTCGGGGGCGGAGAACAAGCTGATGGCGGTGACCAGAGAACAGGTGCTCGCGACGCTCGAAGGCGTGAAGAGCCCGGAAGGGCTTCCGCTGCCGAAGACCGGCAAGCTTTCGGACGTGGTCGCGACCGACGGCAAGATCTTTTTCTCGATCACGGTCGATGCCGCCGAGGTGCAGGGCTGGGAGGTCGTGCGGCAGCGGGCCGAAGAGGCGGTGAAGGCACTGCCCGGCGTGCAGTCGGCGCTGGTCGCGCTCACCGCCGAGCGCAAGCCGGGAGCGGCAGGGCCTCGTCCGTCGCCCGCGACAGCAGGGCCACGGCCCGCGGCGCCGCGTGCCGGCGAAACAGCCGTCGGCGTCCCGGGGGTCGAATCGATCATCGCGGTCGCTTCCGGCAAGGGCGGCGTCGGCAAATCCACGACCGCGGTCAATCTCGCGCTCGGGCTCGCCTCGCTCGGGCTCAAGACCGGCATCCTCGACGCCGACATCTACGGCCCGTCGCTGCCGAAGCTGCTCGCGATCAAGGAGCGGCCGCAGACCATCGGCGGCACGCGGCTCAAGCCGATCATGCGCTACGGCCTGACGGTGATGTCGATCGGCTTCCTCATCGACGAGGAGACGCCGATGATCTGGCGCGGCCCCATGGTGATTTCGGCGCTCACGCAGATGCTGCGCGAGGTCGAATGGGGCAAGCTCGACGTCATGGTGGTCGACATGCCGCCCGGCACCGGCGACGCGCAGCTCACCATGGCGCAGCAGGTGCCGCTCAAGGGCGCAGTGATCGTGTCGACGCCGCAGGACTTGGCGCTGATCGACGCACGGCGCGGCATTTCCATGTTCCGGCGCGTCAACGTGCCGGTCCTCGGCATTGTCGAGAACATGAGCTATTTCCTCTGCCCGCAGTGCGGCACGCGCTCCGAAATCTTCGGTCATGGCGGCGCGCGCCACGAGGCCGAGCGCCTCGACGTGCCGTTCCTCGGCGAGATCCCGCTGCATGCGACCATCCGCGAGAAATCGGACGCCGGCCTGCCGGTGGTGGCGACAGAGCCGGACGGGCCGCATGCGGCGGCCTACCGTGCCATCGCCGCGAAAGTGCGCGATCAGCTCAAGGCCACCGGGCGCCGGGCGCCGCGCATCGTGATCGAGGCGTAATTTCGCCACATCCTCCAACCGCGATCTGCGGCGAGCGGACATCCGGTCGCGCTCACGGCAATTGCATTCGTTTCCGCTTTGTGGGATCGATCGCAGCATGCATGATCAGCCGAATGGCCAGGAGGGGAGCGTCATGAAGCGTCGTCAATTCCTGCAGGCCGCGGGCCTTGCTGCCGCCGCGACCGCCGTCGCCAAGCCCGCCATCGCGCAGTCCATGCCGGAACTCAAATGGCGGCTCACCTCGAGCTTCCCGAAGAACCTCGATACGCTGCATGGCGCGGCCGAGGTCTTCACCAAGGCCGTGGCCGAAGCGACCGACAACAAGTTCCAGATCCAGGTTTTTCCGCCCAACGAGATCGTGCCCGGGCTGGCGGCGGCCGACGCGGTGCAGAACGGCACCGTCGAGATGGCCCACACCGCCTCCTATTATTATTTCGGCAAGGACCCGACCTTTGCCTTCGGCACGGCGGTTCCGTTCGGCCTCAATGCCCGCATGCAGAACGCCTGGATGCGTTTCGGCGGCGGCATGGAGCTGATGAACGACTTCTATAAGCGGTTCAACATCTACGCCCTTCCGGCCGGCAATACCGGCTGCCAGATGGGCGGCTGGTTCCGCAAGGAGATCAAGACCGTCGCCGACCTCAAGGGCCTCAAGATGCGGATCGGCGGCTTCGCCGGCACAGTGGTCGCAAAGCTCGGCGTGGTCCCGCAGCAGATTCCGGGCGACGCCATCTATTCCTCGCTCGAGAAGGGAACGATCGACGCGGTGGAATGGGTCGGCCCCTACGACGACATCAAGCTCGGTTTCCAGAACATCGCGCAGTACTACTACTATCCCGGTTGGTGGGAAGGCGGGGCGATGCTTCACAATTTCATCAACCTGGATAAATGGAACGCACTGACGCCGGCCTACAAGTCGATCGTGGCCAGCGCTTCGGCACTCGCCAACGAATGGATGCTGGCCCGATACGACGCCGGCAACCCGGAAGCGCTCAAGAAGCTGCTCGAGGCGCGCAAGACCAAGCTGCAGGCATTCTCGCCGGCGATCATGGAGGCTTGTCTGAAAGCGGCGCTGGAAGTCTACGCCGAGGTCTCGGCCAAGAACGCCGATTTCAAGAAGGTGTGGGATTCGCTGCTGCCGTTCCGCAACGATCAGTACCTGTGGTGGCGCGTGGCGGAATACACCTACGACGACTTCCTCGTCCGCAACCGCACCCGCACCTGATCACTGATTGCCGCGCTGCGGATCGAACTCGATTGGCGGCGGCGGCAGGTCGGGCGGCGCCTCGATCTCGATGGGCGCCGGCTCGATGCGGGACGCGCTGCCCTTGTAATGCATCACCATGATCGGGAAAGCGATCACCATCGCCACCGCGATGCATTGGATGACCACGAACGGCACCGCGCCCCAGTAGATCTGCCCGGTGGTCACCGGCGCCATGCGCCGGCCGGACACGCGGTCGAGATAGGGCTCGCGCGGCGCCACCGAGCGCAGATAGAACAGCGCAAAGCCGAACGGCGGATGCATGAACGAGGTCTGCATGTTGACGCCGAGGATGACGCCGAACCAGATCAGATCGATGCCGAGATGCGCCGCCGCCGGCGCCAGCAGCGGAATGATGATGAAGGCGATCTCGAAGAAGTCGAGGAAGAACGCGAGCAGAAAGACGAATATGTTGACGAACACCAGGAAGCCCACCGGTCCGCCGGGAAGCGAGGTGAGGAGCTGCTCCACCCAGCGGTGCCCGTCGACGCCGTAGAAGGTCAGCGAGAACACGCGCGCGCCGATCAGGATGAAGACGACGAAGGCCGAGAGCTTCGCCGTCGCCTCGGCCGCCTGCCGGGTCAAATCCCACGTCAGCCGCCGCTTCATGAGCGCGAGCACCAGCGCGCCGGTCGCGCCCATGGCGCCGCCCTCGGTCGGCGTCGCCACGCCGATGAAAATGGTCCCGAGCACGAGAAAGATAAGCCCAAGCGGCGGCACCATGACGAACACGACCTGTTCCGCAAGCTTCGATAATAGCCTGAGCCGAAGCAGGCGATTGGCGAGCGCGGCGGCGAACGCCACGCCGATGCCGATCATCATGGTGAAGATGACGAGCTCGACCGGATCGGTGAGCACGATGGGGCGGCCGGTGATCGTTCCGGCGCTGAGCTCCTTCATGGCGACGATGGCGGTCGCAGCGGCAATGGCGGTGAGGCCCAGGAGGTTCAGGCGGGGATTGGCTCCGAAACGCCGCGCTCCCGTCGTCCACAACAAATAGAGAAACAGGACGATCCCGATGACGTCGATTGCGCGCAGCGCGTAGAGCTCGGCGCTGTCCGAAAGCTTCGACCAGCCCGCAAGCTCGACCAGCCGGAACGCGAGCTGGAGCAGGAAGTGGGGCACGAGGCAGGCGGCCAGCAGGCCGACCAGCGAGAGGATGCTTTCGCCGAACGAGCCCCTGAAGTCCTCGACGATCCTCTGCGCCTCCTTCGGCAGCGCCGGCACGGCCTGCGGGAATACGATCGTCAGCAGGAACACGTAGAGCGCATAGAGGCCCGCCAGCATCAGGCCCGGGATGAAGGCGCCCTGGTACATCTCGCCGACCGAGCGCCCGAGCTGATCGGCCAGCACGATCAGCACCAGCGAGGGCGGGATGATCTGGGCGAGCGTGCCGGAGGCGGCGATCACGCCGGAGGCGACGCGGCGGTCGTAGCCGTAGCGCAGCATGATCGGCAGCGAGATCAGGCCCATCGAGATCACCGAGGCCGCGACGACGCCGGTCGTTGCCGCCAGCAGCGCGCCGACGAAGATCACCGCATAGGCAAGCCCGCCGCGGATCGAGCCGAACAGCTGGCCGATGGTGTCGAGCAGATCCTCCGCCATCCCCGAGCGCTCGAGGATCAGCCCCATGAAGGTGAAGAACGGGATCGCCAGCAGCACCTCATTGTTCATGATGCCGAACACGCGGTCCGGCAGCGCCTGCAGGAAGTCCGGCTGGAACTGATGCGTGACGTAGATGCCGATGAGCCCGAAGATCAGCCCGTTGGCGGCGAGCGAGAAAGCGACCGGATAGCCGAGCAGCAGGAACACCACGAGCGAAACGAACATGATCGGCGCCATGTTCTGCGCCAGATAGGGGACGATCGTTTCCACCATGGTGTGTCCAGGACCGGCGGCGCTCTCAGGGATCGGTCTTGGCGGTCGCGAGCGCGCGCGCCGCTTCCACCTCGGGCGCGGCATGGGTCGCGTCGCCGGCATGCGGATCGGGCATGTGGCCGCGCATGATGGCGATGCGCTTGATCAGCTCGGAAATGCCCTGCAGGAACAGCAAGGCAAACCCGATCATGATCAGCGACTTCGCCGGCCACTGCGGCAGCCCGCCGGCATTCACCGATTGCTCATTGATGCGCGCCGATCGCAGGAAGAACGGCACCCCGGTCACCACCATGACGATCGTCAGCGGCAGCAGGAAAAACAGATGTCCGACGACGTCGACGAGATCGCGAAGCTTCTTCGGCAGCAGGCTGTTGACGATGTCGATGCGCACGTGCTCGTTCGACATCAGCGTCCACGGCGAGCACAGCAGGAAGATCACGCCGAACAGCACCCATTGCAGCTCGAGCCAGGCGTTGGACGATGTATCGAAGACCTTGCGCACCGTGGCGTTGGTGGCGGAGACCAGGACCACCACGAGGATGAGCCAGGACAGGCCCTTGCCGATCCGGTAATTGATCGCGTCGATGACGCGGCTCGCCTTGAGGAGCCCGCCCACGTCTGTCCCCTGGAATCGCCTTGCCGCGGCGCGGCCGGCGCTTTGATTGCCGCGCGCCTGTTATGGCGCAAACGCCGGCCGCAGCCAAGCGCGGCGAGGCGCCGCCCGCAGCATCGCGTCGAGGATTGCCGTTGAAGCCGGTCTAGCCGCCGGTGACGCTCATGTGGCGCGCCACGGCGGGCCGCTGGTGGCGCCGGTCGATGATGAAGTCGTGCCCCTTGGGCTTGCGCGAGATCGCTTCATCGATCGCGGCGTCGAGGAGGTCGTCGCTCTCGGATGCGCGCAGCGGCGTGCGCAGGTCGGCGGCGTCCTCCTGGCCCAGGCACATGTAGAGCGTGCCGGTGCAGGTCACGCGCACGCGGTTGCAGGACTCGCAGAAATTGTGCGTCAGGGGCGTGATGAAGCCGAGCCGCCCTCCGGTCTCGGCCACCCTGACGTAACGGGCCGGACCGCCGGTCTGGTAGTCGATCTCGTCGAGCGTGAAGCGCTCGGCGAGCCGCGCGCGCACGATCGAGAGCGGGAGATACTGGTCGAGCCGGCCCTCGCCGACGTCGCCGAGCGGCATCACCTCGATGATGGTGAGGTCCATGCCGCGGCCGTGCGCCCATTCCACCAGCCCGGCAAGCTCGTCCTCGTTGACGCCCTTGAGCGCGACCGCGTTGATCTTGATCCGCAGCCCGGCCGCCTGCGCGGCGTCGATGCCGGCGAGCACCTTGTCGAGCTCGCCCCAGCGCGTGATGGCGCGGAACTTGTCCGCATCGAGCGTGTCGAGCGACACGTTGATCCGTTTGACGCCGTGATCGGCGAGCTCGCGGGCGTATTTCGGGAGCTGCGAGCCGTTGGTGGTGAGCGTGAGCTCGTCGAGCGCGCCGGTTTGCAGATGGCGCGACAGCGAGCCGACCAGCGTCATGATGCCCCGCCGCACCAGCGGCTCCCCGCCGGTCAGCCGCAGCTTCCGCACGCCCCTGGCGACGAAGGCGCTGCACAGGCGGTCGAGCTCTTCGAGCGAGAGCAGGTCCGCCTTCGGCAGGAAGGTCATGTTTTCCGCCATGCAGTAGACGCAGCGGAAATCGCAACGATCGGTCACCGAGACGCGCAGGTAGGTGATCGCGCGCGCGAACGGGTCGACCAGCGGGCGCCGCGGCCGATGTCCCCGATCCTCGAATTGCAGCGTTTGCGCGCCCTGCGTCATCCTACCCCGCGGTCCGCCCCAGAGCGGTGCCCGGCTTGTTTGCCGTTATGTGGGAATTCTGACGGATATCGGCCAGAGCGTAAAGCTGCCGAGATGCCGGGAAAAGGGCTCCCGACGCGCCGCAGCCTATCGCGGCGGCGCCGGCCAGGGATAATTCGCGGCCGGATCGGGCGAAGCAGCCTGCGTCGGCGACGAGGCGGCCTTTTTGGCTGCCGGGGCGGTCTTTTTCTTGGCGGTCGCGGGCTTCTTCTTGCCGCGCTGGGGACCGACCGGCTGAAGTTCCGCGTAGACCGGATTGGGCTGCAGACGCGCGGCCGCCGGAGTATCGCCAAACCCGCCGCCCGACGGCGCTTCGACCCGCACCGGGACGGTCATCGGCTGATAGCCGTTGAGGGCGAAGGTCACCGCCAATTCGCCGCCGGTGGGAACCGTGAGCTCGCACGGCGTGCGGCAGCTCTGTCCCTCGGCGGTCCGGGCGTCGGCGCCCGGCGGCTCGGACTCGATGCGCAGAACTTCGGTTGCCGGCGAAGACCGGAAAAAATCCAGGCTCGGCATCGACATCGAACAAGCGGCGAGGGCGAAGCCACCTGCCACGACGGCAATAACTCGGCTCATGGTTTGTCCCACCGTTAGGGCGGCGTACGGCCACCTTGTCCCCGAATGAACCATACGGGGGTGACCCCGGGGGCGCAACCGCACGCGCCGCCCCCGAACCCTACGGGAAACGCGAAGGATTCCCCGTAAGTGTGGCGGCGGTAAGGTGAATCCGGAATTAACTTATTCTCCGAAATTCGCCCGTGCCGGCGCCCCGAGGAGGTCGAAAACGGCCCGGGGGAGGTCGGCGAAGCTGCTCACCACCCGGTCCGGATTGAGCTTTGCGACCGGGGTGTCGCTATAGCCGAAATCGACGGCCACCACGGGGATGGCGGCGGCGCGTGCGGTGGCGATGTCGGTGAGTGAATCCCCGACCATGACCGCCCGGTCGAGGCGTCCGCCGGCGCGCTCGATCGCGCAAACCAGGATCCTCGGATCGGGCTTCTGCACCCCGAAAGTATCGGCGCCGCAGATCGCCGCGAAGCGTCGTGAAAGGCCGAGCGCCTCGAGCAGCCGGGCGGACAGCCGTTCGAGCTTGTTGGTGCAGACGGCAAGCCGGCAGCCGCCGCCGACGAGCTCGTCGAGCGCCGCCTCCAGACCGCTGAAGGGCCGCGACCGATCGGCGATATGGGCCTCGTAATGCTCGATGAACTGTCGAAACAGGCGGTCTACTTGGGCGGCCGGAAGCTGACGGCTCGCGGCCGCAAACCCGCGCTCGATCATGACGCGCGCGCCGCCGCCGATCAGGTTGCGTGCGCTGTCATAGGCGGCGGCGGGCAGGCCCTCGCGCGCCAGCACGGCATTGAGCGTATCGATGAGGTCGGGCGCGGTGTCGATCAGCGTCCCGTCCAGGTCGAAAACGACGGTGGGAGCAGTCATGAGCGGCCATGGCTAATGGTGCGGCCGGGGCTTCGCAAGGCTTTCGGTCGAGGACGATTTGACTATCCCGACCCCCGGGAACAACGCTAGATAGACCCGAAAGAGGCACGATTTTGGCCTGCTCGGCGATATTGTCACCACCTCGCATGGACATCGATGCCCAGAAACGTGCCGCCGCCGCCCGCGCGCTCGACTTCGTCCATCCCGGCATGCGGCTTGGTCTCGGCACCGGCTCGACCGCGAAGCTGTTCGTCGAGCTTTTGGCCGAACGGGTGGGCGCCGGCCTCAATGTCATTGCCGTGCCTACCTCCGAAACGACGCGCAGCGACGCCGCACGCCTGGGCATTCCCCTGACCACGCTCGACGAGACGCCGGAACTCGACCTGACCGTCGACGGCGCCGATGAGATCGCTCCCGACCTGAGCCTGATCAAGGGCGGCGGCGGCGCCTTGCTGCGGGAAAAGATCGTGGCCTCGGCGTCCGCGCGCATGGTGGTGATCGCCGATGAGTCGAAGTGGGTGCCGGTGCTTGGCCGATTCCCGCTGCCGATCGAGGTCGTGCCGTTCGGGTTGGCGGCCACGCGGCGGGCGGTCGAGGCCGCCTGCGTTGCCGCCGGCTGCCCCGGACCGGCGCTCCTGCGGCGGGCCAAGGACGGCCACGCTTTCGTCACGGATGGCGGGCACTGGATTCTGGACGCTGCACTTGAGCGGATTGCCGATCCGAAGGCACTGGGGGATCGGCTCGCCGCCATTGCCGGGGTCGTCGAACACGGACTATTCGTCGGGCTTGCGCACGCGGCGGTCCTCGCCGGTTCCGGGGGCGTGCGTGTGGTGCAGCGGGGCTGATTCCTTCGAAGAGGAGAATGTCATGATCGCCAGTTCATTTGCCGGGGCCGTTCGCGCGCTGGCCGTTGCGCTCGCCCTTGTCGCGGTGGCGGTGCCGGCCCGGGCCGAGCCAGCGGCACGCGCGCCGTCGGCGAACGCGATCGCGCTCGCCAAGGAGATCATCACCGTGAAGGGGTCGGCGAACATGTACGACCCGATCCTGCCGAACATCATCGACAAAGCCAAAACGATGTTCCTGCAAAGCAATCCGATGCTGTCGAGGGATTTGAACGAGGTCGCCGCCAAGCTGCGCGCGGAATTGGCGCCGCGCACGGCCGAGCTTCTCAACGACATGGCAAGGCTCTACGCCGCGGCCTTCACCGAGCAGGAGCTCAAGGACGCTCTGGCATTCTACAAATCGCCGCTCGGCAAGAAGATCATCGCCGAAGAGCCCAAGGTGCTCGAACAGAGCTTCGATGCGGTGAATGCGTGGTCGGAGAAGTTCGGCCAGGAAGTCGTGATGAAGATGCGGACCGAGATGAAGAAGCGAGGGCATGACATCTAGTCCCGACCTGCATGTCATGAGCGATCGGGCCGAGCACCGGCATGCCTGATCACGACGTCGACCTCCTCGTCATTGGCGCCGGCTCGGGCGGCGTGCGCGCCGCCCGCATCGCGGCCCAGCACGGGGCGAATGTCCTGGTCGCGGAAGAATACCGGGTCGGTGGCACCTGCGTGATCCGCGGCTGCGTGCCGAAAAAGCTCCTCGTTTATGCTTCGCGATTTGCCGCCGATTTCGAGGACGCCGCCGGCTACGGCTGGACCGTCGGCAAGCCGACGTTCGATTGGGCCACCCTGATCGCCAACAAGGACCTGGAGATCGCGCGGCTCGAGGCCGCCTACACCGCCGCGCTCGAGCGGGCCGGCGCCAGGCTGGTCAAGACACGCGCGGTGCTGGAGGACCCGCACACGGTGCGCCTCGCCACCGGCCGGACTGTACGCGCGCGCCACATCCTGATCGCCACCGGCTCCTCGCCGAGCAACGGCCCCGCCATTCCCGCCATCGACCAGGTCATCTCCTCGAACGAGGCGTTCGATCTGACCGAGCTGCCCAGGCGGATACTGATCCAGGGCGGCGGCTACATCGCGATGGAGTTTGCCAACATCTTTGCCGGCCTCGGGTCCAAGGTCACGATCGTCTACCGCGGCGAAAATATCCTGCGCGGCTTCGACGACGACGTGCGCGCTCATTTGCGCAGCGAGATGGAGAAACGCGGCATCACGATCGTCTGCGGCCGGACCGTTACGGCAGTCGCGCGTGCGGGGCGCGCGTTCACGGCAACTCTCTCGGACAAGAGCACGGCCGACGTCGACAAGGTGATGTTCGCCCTCGGGCGGCCGCCGAACGTTGCCGGGCTTGGCCTCGAAGCGGCCGGCGTGCGGCTCGCCAAGAACGGCGGCATTGCGGTCGACGAGTTTTCCCAGACGTCGGTGCCGAGCATCTACGCTATCGGCGACGTCACCAACCGGGTCAATCTCACGCCGGTCGCGATCCGCGAAGGCCACGCCTTTGCGGACAGCGTGTTCGGCGGCAGGCCGACGCCGGTCGATCACACCGAAGTGCCCACCGCGGTGTTTTCGGACCCGGAAGTCGGCGCGATCGGGCTCACCGAGGCGCAGGCCTGCGAACGTCTTGCGAGCGTCGACATCTACAAGACCTCGTTCCGGCCGATGCGGGAACACCTGGCCGGCGGCGACAGCCGCACGTTCATGAAGCTCGTCGTCGATGGAAAGACCGATCGGGTCGTCGGCTGCCATATCGTCGGGCCGGACGCCGCCGAGATGATCCAGCTTGTCGGCATCGCCGTGAAGATGAAGGCGACCAAGGCCGATTTCGACGCTGTCATGGCGGTGCATCCGACCGCGGCCGAGGAGCTCGTCACCATGCGCGAAAAGGCGTTCAGCGCCAAGCGGCAGGCGGCGGAATAGCCCGCTGGAACGGCATTCGACGCGGGCTTACATCTGGCCTTTGCCGCCGGCGGTCGTGTATAAGCCGCTCGAATTGGAAAACATCGCCCGCACCGCGGGTTAGTGCATCGGAGGGGCCGCGTTATGGCCGAGCGTTGGACGCGCGAGAGCTGGCGCAAGAAGCCGATCGTCCAGGTGCCGGACTACCCGGACAAGGCTGCCCTGGCGGCGGTCGAGAGCGACCTGCGCAACTTCCCGCCGCTCGTCTTCATCAAGGAAGTGCGCGACCTGAAGGAGAAGCTCGCCGGCGTGGCGGAGCGGAAGGCGTTCCTGCTGCAGGGCGGCGACTGCGCCGAGAGCTTCAAGGAGCACAAGACCGACTACATCCGCGATTACTTCCAGCTGTTCCTGCAGATGGCGCTGATCCTGACCTTCGTCGGGAACATGCAGGTCGTGAAGGTCGGGCGCGTGGCGGGGCAATTCGCCAAGCCGCGGTCGTCACCGACCGAGAAGCGAAACGGCCAGGAGCTGCTCAGCTATCACGGCGACATCATCAACGGCCCCGACTTCACGCCGGAGAGCCGGGCGCCGGACCCGGGGCGGCAGCTGCAGGCCTACCGCCAGTCGGCGGCGACGCTGAATTTCCTGCGCGCGCTCCTCGACGGCGGCTTCGCCTCGCTCGACAACGCCCACCGGTGGGAGCTCAAGTTCATGGAGGGCACGCCGGTCGAGGAGCGCTATGAGGCGCTCGCGGACGAGATCAAGCGCACGGTCGAGATCAACTCGCTGCTCGGCATGACCGCCGAGAACACGCTGGCGCTGCGCACGACCAGCTTCTACACGAGCCACGAGGCGCTGCTGCTCAGCTACGAGGAAGCGCTCACCCGCCGCGACGAGGCGATGGGATCGGGCGAGCACGTGGCGACGTCCGGCCACCTGTTGTGGATCGGCGACCGCACCCGGCAGCCCGACGGCGCGCACGTCGAGTTCTGCCGCGGCGTCGTCAATCCGATCGGCATCAAATGCGGCCCGAGCCTGGAGGCCGACGAGTTGCTGCGCCTGATCGAAATCCTCAATCCGAAGGACGAGCCGGGCCGGCTGACGCTCATCTGCCGCTTCGGCGCCGCCAAGGTCGAGAAGCACCTGCCCAACCTCGTGCGCGCGGTGAAGAAAGCCGGCCGGACCGTTGTCTGGTGTTGCGATCCGATGCACGGCAACACCGTCACCGCCGCGACCGGGCACAAGACGCGGCCGTTCGACAACATCGTCAGCGAGATCGACCACTTCTTTGCCATCCACCGCGGTGAAGGCACTTATCCGGGCGGCGTGCACATCGAGATGACCGGCCAGAACGTGACCGAATGCACCGGCGGCGCTGCCCGCATCACCGAGACCGATCTGGCGCGCCAGTACGATACCGGCTGCGACCCGCGGCTGAATGCTACGCAGTCGTTGGAGATCGCGTTCCGCATCGCCGAGCAGGTGAAGCAGGAGCCCACGGCCACCACCAAGCCGTTGCGCGCCGCGGCCGGCCGTTAGCAAACGGCGGTCTCCTCCCCATATAGAGGCGGACCGGAGATCGCCGCATGCCGCTTCCGACTCTCTTCATCTCGCACGGCTCGCCGCGGCTGATCATCGACGACTCCGCCGCGCGCGATTTCCTCGCGCAGTACGCCAAGTCGCTGCCCAAGCCGCGCGCCATCGTGATCGCGTCGGCGCATTTCGGCACCAGCCGACCGGCCGTGGTCGGCGATGAACGGCCGGGCATGATCTACGATTTCGGCGGCCTGCCCGAGCTGCGCCGCCTCGTCTATCGCGCCCCCGGCGATCCGGTGGCGGCGGTGAAGATCGCCGGCCTGCTCGAAGCCGCAGGCTTTGCGTCTGCCATCGTGAAGGACCGCGGCTACGATCACGGCACCTGGGTGCCGCTGATGCTGCTCTATCCGGATGCCGACGTGCCGGTGGTGCAGCTCTCGGTGCAGCCGCATCTCGGTCCCGCACACCACGTCGCGGTCGGCCGTGCGCTTGCCTCGTTGAAGAACGAGGATTTTCTCGTCATCGGCTCCGGATCGGCGACGCACAATCTCGAGGAATTCTATTCGGGTGGCTACGCGCCGGATTCGCCGGCTGTCGACTGGGTCAAGCAGTTCAGCGAATGGGTGCACGACAAGGTGGCAGCCGGAGCAATCGACGAGCTCGTGCAATACCGCAGGATCGCTCCGCACGCGGTCGACAACCACCCGACGGAAGAGCACCTGCTGCCGCTGTTCATTGCGCTCGGCGCCGGCGGCGATGCCAAGGGGCGCCGCGTGCACGCGAGCTTCCGCAACGGCGTGCTGGCGATGGACACCTACGCCTTCGGCTGAACGCACCGACGCCGGATGCCGCGCAACGTCCCCATTCTTCACTGTCTGTGAAGGTAAACGATTGTCGATTTATGCGGCCATTAACAATACAACCGGTTCGTTGCCGCCCTCGCTAAAATTGTAAGGATTGGGAAAAGCTCGCCGGGAAAGATGGCCCCCGCAATACAGGGGGCTGTCGTGACAACGATCAAGGCGATCTGGTTTGCCTGCTCGCGTTCTGCGGCGGCATTTGCGCTGAGCGTGGGGACCGCTGCGCCGGTTGCCGCGGCTGATTGGCCGGCCGCACCGGTCGTACCGGTCGCCCCAGCCAACTGGTCG
>Ga0114129_10003225_pt1 | contig 22877 bp, 14 predicted proteins | sample RhiMetdeltSRZDD1_FD_80071 | JGI IMG/M metagenome (GOLD analysis project Ga0114129, IMG submission 80071) | Populus rhizosphere microbial communities from Tennessee, USA - Rhizosphere MetaG P. deltoides SRZDD1 (version 2) (version 2) | ecosystem: Host-associated > Plants > Roots > Rhizosphere >... | reverse complement strand
GCTTCCTGATCAGCCGCTCGGCCGACGGCCGGGGCTGGGACACGCCGGTGGTCGCCTGGGAGTCCGACCAGGACCTCGACTTCGACAAGCCCTGGATCAGCTGCGACAACTGGCAGGCCAGCCCCTACTTCGGAAACTGCTACCTCACCTGGGCCGACTTCGGAACCGGCGAGCTCGTCACGCAGACGTCCCGCGACGGCGGGCTCACGTGGAACAAGCTGAAGGGCCGAGGGCTGCCGACGAAAACGATCGGCAAGGTGATGCCGGCGATCGCACTCTCAAATCCGCGCCGCGTCTACGCGACCATCGAGACCGGCGACGGCGTGCCGTGGAAAGGCCAGGACACCGATCGCGGGCAGCTGTGGCGGTCGGACGATGGCGGTGATACGTGGCGGATGGTGAACACGGATCGCAACGTGCTGGGGCGTACCGCGTACTACGCGCGGATGGCCGTGTCGACCGACAACGAGAACGAGACGTACTACCTGAACGCGTCGTACAGCAAATCGATCGACGGCGGCGCGACGCTGGTCGCGCAGCAGGGGCTCGAGGCGCCGGGCGGCGATCACCACGACATGTGGATCGATCCGACGAACGGCAACCGCATGGTCGTCGGCCACGATCAGGGCGTCTCGATCTCGCAGACGCGCGGCCGCACCTGGCTGAAGCAGCGGCTGCCGAACGCGCAGCTCTATCACGTCACCGTCGACAACCAGATTCCGTACTACATCTACACGAACAAGCAGGACGGACCGTCCTATCGCGGCCCGAGCAACAGCAGGCTGGACGACGGCGGCGGCCGCGGCGGCGGGGGCGGCGGGCGCGCCGGCATCCCGCGCGGCATGTGGCATTCGATTGGCGGCGGCGAGAGCGGCTTCGCGACGCCCGACCCCGTCGATCCGAACATCGTCTGGTCCACGGCTTCCGGCTCCGGCAGCGTCGGCGGCATCGTCGTACGGTACGAGGAGAACCGGCGTCAGATGCGCGACGTGGAAGTGTGGCCCGACAGCGAGAACGGTCCGGCCGCCGATCTGAAATACCGGTTCATCTGGGACGCGCCGTTCCACATCTCGCCGCACGATCGCAACAAGATCTACATCGGCAGTCAGCATCTGCATCAGTCGACCGACGGCGGCCAGAGCTGGCAGGAAATCAGTCCCGATCTCACGTTGAACGACAAAAGCCGGCAGCAGCTCTCGGGCGGGCTGACGCCGGACAACATCGGCGTCGAGTACGCGGACGTGATCCATGCGATCGCGGAATCGCCGAAGCAGGCCGGCGTGATCTGGGTCGGCACGAACGACGGCCTCGTGCAGGTGACGCGTGATGGCGGAAAAACGTGGACGAACGTCACGAAGAACATGCCCGGCCTGCCGCCGTGGGGCACGGTCGGCAACGTCGAGCCGTCGCGGCACGACGCGGGCACGGCCTACGTCGCCATCGACTTCCATCAGGTGAACAACCGCGATCCGTTCGTCTACAAGACGAACGACTTCGGCGCCACGTGGAAGCAGATCACGAACGGCATCCCGCACTCGATGCTCAGCTACGCGCACTGCGTCCGCGAGGATCCCGTGAAGCGCGGGCTCCTGTATCTCGGCACCGAGAACGGCGTCTACGTCTCGTTCGACGATGGGGAGAACTGGCAGTCGCTGCAGAACAACCTGCCGCACGCCCCGGTGTACTGGCTCGTCGTGCAGGAACACTTCAACGACCTGGTGATCGGCACGTACGGACGGGGCGCGTGGATCCTCGACGACATCACGCCGCTCCGCGAGATGACGGCCCAGGTGCTCTCGGCGGACGCGCATCTGTTTCCGATCCGTCAGGCGTATCGCTTCCGCGCGATCACGGCGCCGGCGACGCCGTACGACGACCAGACGGTCGGCGAGAACCCTCCGTACGGCGCGGACATCAATTACTTCCTGAAATCGCCGGCGACGGGCAACGTCGCCATCACGATTCAGGATTCGAAGGGCCAGACGGTCCGCACGCTGCAGGGACCGCGGGCCGCGGGCTTGAATCGCGTCTACTGGGATCTGCGCGACACGGCGTCGAAGCGTGTGACGTTCCGGACGAGCCCGTTGTATGCGCCCGACGTGCGCATCGGTCCCGACGGGATTCGCGAAAGCGAGGGCGGGTTCGGCGCGGGTGGAGGCGGCGTCACGATCCTGCAGCCGCCCGGGACGTACACGGTCAAGCTGTCGGCCGCCGGCCGTGAGCTCACCCAGCAGCTCCGCGTGCTGAAGGATCCGCACTCGGCGGGAACGGAAGCCGACATCGCAGCGCAGCAACAGATGCTCATGTCGGTCCGCCGCAGCCTCGACGAGGTCGTCGACGCGATCAACAACGCGGAGCTGATACGCGCGCAAATCGTCAACCTGAAGAACCTGACGCAGGACACCGAGCTTCGGCGCGCCGCCGACGATCTGGATCAGAAGGTGATTGCCGCGCAGGGCACGCTCGTCGAGCTCCGCACCACCGGCCGCGGCCAGGACGGGGTCCGCTGGGGATCGAGGCTCGTCCAGAAGTTCGCGTACCTCGCGAACGGGCTCGCGAACGCCGACTTCAAGCCGACGAACCAGCAGCTCGCGGTGCAGAAGGATCTCGAGGAGCGCTTCAAGCGGTCGCAGGGCCAGCTGAGCGAGGTCTACACCCGCGAGCTCGCCGCATTCAACGACATGCTGCGCCGCGCGAACCTGCCGACGATCTTCACGCAGACGTCGAGGAGGCCGAGCAGCCAGTAGAGAATTCGTGAGTTGGTGAATTGGTGAATCGGTGAATCAGCGGGAGGATTCACCAGCTTGCCAATTCACCAAATCGCCAATTGCTATAATCGCCTGTCGCGGGGCTCTTCCCGCGTCTCTTTCGCCGCATCCCGTTGACCACCAGCACGAAACCACCCGCGGGAACCCGCGACTATCTTCCGGCCGACATCCGGCGGCGCGAATACGTCATCGACGTGATCCGCGGCGTCTACGAGCGCTACGGGTTCGAGCCGCTCGAGACACCCGCGTTCGAGAACATCGAGACGCTGCTCGGAAAGTACGGCGACGAAAGCAGCAAACTGATTTTCAAGATCCTGAAGCGTGGCGAGCACGAGCGCACGGGCGAGGCGGATCTCGCGCTGCGCTACGACCTCACCGTCCCGCTCGCGCGCGTCATCGCGCAGTATCAGAACGATCTGCCGAAGTTCTTCAAGCGCTACCAGATTCAACCGGTCTGGCGCGCGGACCGGCCGGCGAAGGGGCGGTTCCGCGAGTTCTACCAGTGCGACATCGACACGATCGGATCGACGTCACCGATTGTCGAAGCGGAGCAGCTCGCCGCCGCGACCGATGTGTTCACGGGTCTTGGATTCAAGGACTTTTCAATCCGCCTGAACGATCGGCGCGTGCTGACTGCGCTCCTCGAGTGCGCCGGCGTCGGAGCCTCGCTCCATGACAGCGCGCTCGTAGCGATCGACAAGCTCGACAAGATTGGAACCGACGGCGTTGCGCGTGAGCTCGCCGGCCGCGGCGTCCCACCGGAAGCAGCCGAACGAGCGCTCTCGTTGTTTTCCAGCGTCGAGCCGGGGGATCCGATCGACGAGCTGACTGACGTGCGCCGGCTGCTCGACCGCCATGAACAAGGGAAGAAAGCGATCGAAAGCCTGCTCGCCATCGCGACGCTCGCAAAGGGAACGCCGGCGTATGGACACTTGCGCGTCGACCTCACGCTGGCGCGTGGTTTGTCGTATTACACCGCCGCCATCCTGGAGATCAACGTCCCCGATCTCTCCGGCAGTCTTGCCGGCGGCGGACGGTACGACAATCTGATCGGCATGTTCCTCGGCCGCGACGTCCCGGCCTGCGGGTTGACGCTCGGCCTGGAACGGATCATCGTCGTCATGACCGAGCGCAACATGTTTCCGGCGGCCGTCGCCGGCGGCAGCGTAGACGTGATGGTGACAATGTGGGCGGAGGACGACCTGCGCGCGGCCGCGATCGCAGTGGCGGCGGAGCTGCGCAAGGCCGGACTACGCGTCGCCGTTTATCCGGAACCCGATAAACTGGGGAAGCAGTTCAAGTACGCCGCGGACCGGCGCGTCCCGTTCGTTGCCGTGCAGGGCGGCGACGAGCGCGCAAAGAACGTGGTAAATATCAAGGATCTGCGTACGGGCGAGCAGCAGACCGTTGCTCAGAGCGAGGCGGCCGCATTCGTCGTGCGCGGCTTGCGCGAAATCTGAAATCTGCAATCTGAAATTTCGCATCTTCACTTGATGGCTGAACAACTCGGCGATTTGACGCGAACCCACACCTGCGGCGCGCTGCGCGCGGACGATGTGGGAGCGGAGGCGGTGCTGCTTGGATGGGTGCACCGGATCCGCGATCTGGGCGGCGTGACGTTCATCGACATCCGCGACCGCGAGGGCGTGTCGCAGGTCGTCGTGCGCGAGAACGACGCGCTGATGACGGTCGCCAAGCGCCTGCGTTCCGAGTATGTGATCGGCGTGAAGGGCGTCGTCCAGCGGCGGTCGGAAGAGACGGTGAACCCGAGGCTGGCGACCGGCGACGTCGAAGTGCTCGCGCGCGAGATCCGGATCCTCAACGAGGCGAAGACGCCGCCGTTTCAGATCGCCGACGAGTCCCCGGTGTCGGAGGAGGTCAGGCTCCGCTACCGGTACCTCGACCTGCGCAAGAACCGACTGCAGGCGAACATCGGCCTGCGCCACCGCGTCGCGATGACGGTCCGGAAGTATTTCGACGCCCACGGGTTCTGGGAGATCGAGACGCCGATTCTCGCCAAGTCGACGCCGGAAGGCGCCCGCGATTTTCTCGTGCCGAGCCGCGTCCATCCGGGCGAGTTCTACGCGCTGCCGCAGTCGCCGCAGATCTTCAAGCAGATCCTGATGATCGCCGGCACTGATCGGTACTTCCAGATCGTCCGCTGCTTTCGCGACGAGGACCAGCGTGCGGACCGTCAGCTCGAGTTCACGCAGGTGGACGTCGAGATATCGTTCGCGCGGCCGGAAACGGTGTACGGTCTGATCGAGCCGCTCATGCGCGATGTGCTGAGGGAGATCGGCCGCGAGGTCTCGCTGCCCATGCGGCGCATGCCGTACGCGGAAGCCATCGCGCGGTACGGATCCGACAAACCGGACCTGCGGTGCCGGCTGGAGATCCGCGACCTGTCCGACCTGTTTCGCGACTCCGAGTTCCGCGTGTTCAGGCAGATCGTCGCCGACGGCGGCGCGGTGCGCGGCTTTGCGGTGCCGGGCGGCAACAAGTCGACGCGCAGTCAGCTCGACGTGCTGGTCGATCAGGCGAAGCAGATGGGATTCACGGGCCTGATCTGGGTCCGTCCGGGCGAGCCGCCGATCAGCTCGGTCAAGGCGCTGGGCGACGCGCTCCTGCGCCGCGCGCTCGAGCGCGCCGGCGCGTCGGCCGACGATCTGCTCCTGATGGCCGCGGGCCCGGCCGACGACACGTCGAAGCTGCTCGGCCAGCTGCGGCTCGCGATTGCGAAGAAGGAGAACCTGCTGCGCGCCGACGCGTTCGAGTTTCTCTGGGTCACCGACTTCCCGCTGCTCGAATACCACGAAGAGGACGGCCGCTGGTACTCGATGCACCATCCGTTCACGTCGCCGCTCGACGAGGACCTCGACCGAATCGAGCGCGAGCCTGGCGCGGTTCGTGCGAAGGCGTACGACCTGGTGCTGAACGGGTCGGAGATCGGCGGCGGCAGCATTCGAATCCACGACGCGGCGCTGCAGGGGCGGATGTTCCGGCGCCTGGGCATCGACGAGGCGGAGGCGAGGCTCAGGTTCGGATTCTTCCTCGACGCGCTCGAGTACGGCACGCCCCCGCACGGCGGCATCGCGCTGGGCCTCGACCGCATCGTGGCGATTCTGGCCGGCGAGTCGTCGATTCGCGAAGTCATCGCGTTCCCGAAGACCACGAATGCGCAGGATCTCATGGCCGGCGCGCCGTCGCCCGTCGAACTGAAGCAGTTGCGCGAGCTCCATTTGAAGATTCAAAATTGAGGGAGATGAAACGGATCACGGTCCCCGAAGAGGGGATCGAGACGCTCTTCGGCTCCTACGACGAGAACCTCAAGCGCCTGGAATCGCTGTTCAACGTTCGCATCCGCACCCAGGGAAACGACCTGCTCGTCGAGGGCGACGCGCCCGGCCCGGAGCGCGTCGACCGCGTCGTCGGCCAGCTGTCGTCGCTGCTGCGCGACGGCTACAAGGTGTCGAACGCCGACGTGAAGACGGCGTCGGAGCTGGTTGCCCAGGACGATTCGGTCGACCTCCGCGATCATTTTCTGAAGGGCAGCCTGACGGCCGCGGGGAAGCGGCGCGTCGCGCCGAAGAGCATCAACCAGCGCAAGTACCTCGACGCGATCGAGCAGCACGACATCGTGTTCGGCATCGGTCCGGCCGGAACAGGGAAGACGTACCTCGCGATGGCGCAGGCGGTGTCGTTTCTCATCGCGAAGAAGGTGAGCCGCATCATCCTCGCGCGGCCGGCCGTCGAAGCCGGCGAGAAGCTCGGGTTCCTCCCGGGCGATCTGCAGGAGAAGGTGAACCCTTACCTGCGTCCGCTGTACGACGCGCTGTACGACATGCTCGACACGGAGCGCGTCGCGCGCTACATCGAGCGCGGCACGATCGAGATCGCGCCCATCGCGTTCATGCGCGGGCGCACGCTGAACGACTCGTTCGTCATCCTCGACGAGGCGCAGAACACGACGACCGAGCAGATGAAGATGTTCCTGACGCGGCTCGGCTTCGGGTCGAAGGCAGTCATCACCGGCGACGTCACGCAGATCGATCTGCCCAACGGCCGGATGTCGGGGCTGGTCGAGGCGATGAAGGTCGTGAACGCGATCGACGGAATCGCGTTCACCTACTTCGACGAGCGCGACGTCGTGCGCCACAAGCTGGTGCAGCAGATCGTCAAGGCGTACGAGCGCTTCACGAACGGCAACGGTCGCGGGCATGCCTGATGGCCGCCGCCCGCTGCGGGTGGCGGTCGGCGACGAGCGCGGACGTCCGTTGAGCGCCGGCGGCCTGGCGGCCTGGCTGCGGTCCATCGCGCCGGTGCGGGCGCGCGGAACGGTCAGCGTCGCGATCGTGAGCGACGCGCGCGTTCGCGAGCTCAACCGCAAGTACCGGCGAAAGGACCGCGCAACCGACGTCCTGTCGTTTCCCGCCGGCAATCGTGCCACGAACCGCCGGGCAAATCCCGAATCCCGAATCCCGAATCCCGACAGGTTCTTAGGCGAGATCGTGATCGCCCGCGGCGTGGCAGCGCGGCAGGCGCGCGCCGCGGGTCACACGCCAGCCACCGAGCTCCGGGTGCTTGCACTGCACGGGCTGCTTCATCTGCTCGGGTACGACCACGAGCAGGATAATGGGGCGATGCGCCGGGTCGAGCAACGGTTGAGGCGGAAAGGCGGCCTCCGCGACGGCCTGATCGAGCGCGAGCAGCCGCCCGCCCACTCGAAAGGGCGCACACACACGTGATACCGCTCGCGGTATTTCTCCTCGCCTGCGCCGCGGTCTATCTCGGCGCGATCGAGGCGGCATTCAGCGCGCTCATGCGGCTCTCGCTGCGGCTCGTCGCCGAGCGCAGCAACCGGCCGGGCGCGCTCGGCACGTACCTCGACGACCCGCTGCTGCTGTTCCTCCCCGTCCGCCTGCTGCTCGGGCTCGTCACCGGCGTGGCGACCGCGCTCCTCGCGCGCGGCGTCGGCGTCGAGAGCGCCCCGAAGCTGCCGATCGTCTTCGTCAGCATCGCGGCGTTCGTCATCATCTGCGAGCTCCTGCTGCCGCTCCTGATCGTCGGCCGCGATCCGGAGCGCGTCCTCGAGCTGCTGCTGCCGACGTTCGCGCCGCTCGCCCGCATGATCGGGCCGGTCACGCGCGTCATCGCGCGCTCGGTCGCGAGCGCCCGGAACCCGCCGCCCGGCGCCACGCCGGACGAAGCGGAAGATGCCGCGAACGAAGTCGCGAAGGCTTACATCGATTCCGGCGAGCAGGAAGGCATCATCGAGGGCGAGGAGCGGCGGCTCCTGCAGAGCATCGTCGACTTCGGCGACACGCTCGTCCGCGAGGTCATGACGCCGCGGCCCGACATCGTCGCCATCAAGGAAGACGCGACGATTGGCGGCCTGCGGGCGCTGTTCAGGGAGCAGGAGTACTCGCGCTTTCCGGTCTACCGCGACAGCCTCGACAACATCGCCGGCTTCGTCTTCATCAAGGATCTCGTGGCGCTCGGGCCGGCCGCGAGCGACGACGCGCCGGTGCGGCAGCTGCTGCGGCCGCCGGTCGTCGTGCCGGAGACCAAGCGTGTCCCCGAGCTCCTCAAGCAGTTCCAGCGCCAGCAGGCGCAGATGGCGATCGTCGTGGACGAGTACGGTGGCACGGCGGGGCTCGTGACCATCGAGGATCTTCTCGAGGAGATCGTCGGCGAGATCCGCGACGAGTACGACGTCGAATCCGAGCCGATCGTCGACGAAGGACGCGGCCGCTTCGTGTTCAGCGGCAAAGTCCACATCGACGAGGTCGCGCAAAGGCTGGGCGTCGAGATCGAACGTGAAGGCTTCGAGACGGTCGGCGGATATCTGATGCACCACATCGGACGCGTCCCGAACGTTGGAGAGCGGTTCGACATCGACAGCCTGACCGTCGAGGTGCTCGACGCCGAGCGGCGGCGGATCAACAAAGTGCGCATCTGCAACAGAGAGGTTCGCGAGCCCAGCGAAAGAGCCGTTTAGTTGTTGCAAAGGACACAAAGGGGGATGAAAGCGGGATGAGAGCCGGCTTCGTCTCGATGATCGGCCGACCGAACGTTGGAAAGTCCACGCTGCTGAACCGGCTCGTGGGCCAGAAGCTGGCCATCGTGTCTGACAAGCCGCAGACGACGCGGAACCGCATCCTCGGCGTCCGGAACTACGACGACGCGCAGGTGGTGTACCTCGATACGCCGGGAATCCATCGGCCGCTGCATCGGATGAACGTGCGCATGGTCGACAGCGCCGTCGAGACGATCAGCGACGTCGACGTGCTGCTGGTGCTCGTCGATGCGGCGGAGCGCGGAGGCAAGGGGCAGGACTTCGTCATGAACCTGGCGAAGAAGGCGACCGCGCCGGTGTTCCTCGTCCTGAACAAGATCGATTTGATCAAGAAGGCCCGGCTGCTCCCGATGATCGCCGACCACAACAGCATCGGCGTGTTCGCGGAGATCGTCCCCGTGTCGGCGGCAACGGGCGAGAACGTCGATCGCCTGGAACGCGCGATTCTCAATCGGCTGCCCGAAGGCGAGCCGCTGTATCCGCCCGATTATCTGACGGACCAGCCGGAACGATTCTTCGCGGCCGAGATCGTCCGCGAGAAGGTGCTGCAGTTCACGCGCGACGAAATCCCGTTCTCGAGCGCGGTCGTCGTCGACAAATTCGAGGAGCCGGACGCCGCCGGCGTGCTGCGCCTCTACTGCACCCTCGTCGTCGACCGGGAGTCGCACAAGCCGATCGTCGTCGGACGCGGCGGCGAGATGATCAAGCGGATCGGGACGGCGGCGCGGGTGGACCTCGAGCGGTTCTTCGCGACGCGCGTGTTCCTCGATCTGCACGTCCGCGTGAAGACGGAGTGGCGCGAAGACGAGCACGTGCTGAAAGACATCGGGTTGTGAACGCACGCCGGGTCCGGAGGACCCGGCCTACGCCTGGCAGTGTCGGACGTAGGGCGGGTCCTTTGGACCCGCCGTGTAGTACATTGATGGACCGCCTTCCGGATGCCGGCCTATACCACGGACGCCCTGATTTTGAGGACCTATTCGCTCGGTGAATCGGATCGGATCGTCGTGTTCCTCACGCGGGACCGAGGCAAGAAGCGCGGGGTGGCGAAGAACGCCCGGCAGAGCCGCCGCCGGTTCGGGGGCGCGCTCGAGCCGATGACGTACGGCCGGCTCGGGTACGTCGAGCGCGAGCGCCGCGAGCTGGTGCACGTCCAGTACGTCGAGCCGATTCGGTCGCCGCTGGCCGCCGGTACGGCCGACGCGCTCGGCTACGTCGGCTATTTCGCCGAGCTGATCGACGAATGGGCGCAGGAAGCCGATCCGAACGAAACGCTGTTTCGGCTCGGCGTGTCGGTCGTGGACGCGCTGGCGGCCGGCGTCGCCGTCGAGCCGCTCGCGCGGTATTTCGAGTACTGGCTGCTGCGGCTGCAGGGCGTTTACGAAACGGATACGCGCCTGTCGAGCGAGGCCCGCGAGTTCCTGTCGTCGGCGCGGGGCCTCAGCCCGTACGCGGTCGGCGACCTGAAGGTCTCGCCGCGCGCGCTGCGCGAGCTCGAACAGGCGCACCGCGCGCTGATCCAGATGCACCTGGAGAAAGACCTGAAATCGACGCGCGTGCTCCGCGAACTGCGACGATGAAAAAGACAACCACAGAGTCACAGAGACACCGAGCGCCTCGCGTCGACGGGTTGGCCGGCCTGGCCGGCCAACGTGCGGTCGGAGACGATCCGCGCGAAAACGAATCGCTCCGACGGTGCATGCGACTCGTTTTCACGCGGATCGTCTCCGGCCGCCGCGGCGCTGCGCGCCGCCCGTCGACGCGATCGGCGCTCACTGTACGCAGTTCGCCAGTCACGCGTGGCTCCGGTCTTCGTGTCTCCGTGGCTCTGTGGTTTTATTTCTCTGTGGATCTGGTTTTCTACGATCTCTGTGGCTCTGTGGCTCTGTGGCCCCGTACGTCGACGGCAGCAGCATGACGTTTCAGAATCTCATCCTGAAGCTGTCGGAATTCTGGGCGTCGCGGGGATGTGCGCTGCAGCAGCCGCTCGACGTCGAAGTCGGCGCCGGCACGATGCACCCGGAGACGTTCCTCCGCGTCCTCGGTCCGGCGCACTGGAACGTCGCGTACGTGCAGCCGTCGCGCCGGCCGGCGGACGCGCGCTTCGGCGAGAACCCGAATCGTCTCTACAAGCACCACCAGTTCCAGGTGATTCTCAAGCCCGGACCGGACGATGTGCAGCAGATGTATCTGGAGAGCCTGGAAGCGTGCGGCATCAACCCGCGGCACCACGACATCCGCTTCGAGGAGGACAACTGGGAGTCGCCGACGCTCGGCGCGTGGGGCACCGGCTGGCAGGTGATGTTCGATGGTCTCGAGATCACGCAGTTCACGTACTTCCAGCAGGCCGGCGGCCTGGAGCTCGCGCCCGTGTCGGCGGAGCTCACCTACGGCCTCGAGCGGATCGCCATGGTGCTGCAGCGCGTCGACAGCGTGTACGACCTGGAGTGGGCGCCGGGCGTGAAATACGGCGAGGTGCGTCACCGCGACGAAGTGGAGCAGTCGAAGTACGTCTTCAACGTCGGCATACACTTTCCTGAAGGGGAGTTCGGTCCGTTCCACCGCCGGTTGTTCGAGGAGTACTACCGGATGGCCGAGGCGCTGTTGAAGTCAGGCCTCATCTGGCCGGCGCTCGAGCACACGCTGAAGTGCTCGCATCTGTTCAACATCCTCGACTCGAGCAACAGCATCGGCGTGACCGAGCGAACGGCGTACATCCTCAGGGTCCGTCAGCTGGCGGTCGGCATCGCGAAGTCGTACGTCGAGGAAACCGCGCCGAAAATCGAGGTGGCCGGATAGTGGACCGCGAGCTGCTGCTCGAGATCGGATGCGAGGAGCTGCCGGCGAGCTGGCTGCCGTCGCTCACCCAGCAGATTGGCGAGACGCTCGTCGTGCAGCTCAAGGAATACCGCCTGGCGGCGGACGCGCCGGCGGAAACCTACAGCACGCCCCGGCGGCTCGCCGTCCGCATCGCGCACGTGCCCGAGCGTCAGACGGATCTCGAGGAGCTGGTCAACGGTCCGCCGGTGAGCGCGGCGTTCAAGCCGGACGGCGCGCCGACGCCGGCGGCGATTGGATTCGCCGCCAAGCAAGGCGTCGACGTCGCGGCGCTCGAGCGCATGCGGACGCCGAAAGGCGAGTACGTCGTCTTTCGCCGCCGCCAGCGCGGCAGGGCGGCCGTCGACGTGCTGCCGTCCGTCCTCGGCGGCACGCTGCGCACGCTCACGTTCCCGAAGGCGATGCACTGGGACGCGCTGATCGAAGACGGACGCGGCGAGCTGACCTTCGGCCGCCCGATCCGGTGGATGCTGTTCCTCTACGGCGGGCGCGTGGTCCCGTTCACGATCGCGCGCAGTCCGGCGGCGCAGACGAGCCAGGTGCAGGACGTGCCGACGGGGGCGGTGACCTACGGTCATCGGTTCCTGACGACGAGCGGGCGGGCCGGACGATCGATCAAGGTCCGATCGTTCGACGAGTATCGCGCGCGGCTGCTCGAGAACTTCGTCATCCTGGAGCGCAGCGAGCGCCACAACAAGATCGCCCGGGAGCTGGACGCGAAGGCGCAGCGGCTGAAGGGGCGCGTGAGCCGCGCGGCGCATGCCGAATCGGATTTGCTGCAGGAGGTTCCCGATCTCGTCGAGTACCCCTCGGTCGTGGCCGGGACGTTTCCGGTCGAGTTCGCGCGCGACCTGCCGGAGGAAGTGCTGGTCACGACGCTCGTTCACCACCAGCACTACTTTCCGGTCGAGGGCGAGAACGGGAGGCTGCTGCCGGCGTTCCTCGCCGTGATCAACAGCGAGCCCGACAACGAGAAGACCATCTCGCGCAACGCCGAGCGTGTCGTGACGGCGCGGCTCCGCGACGCGCGCTTCTTCTGGGAGATCGATCGCAAGGCGCCGCTCGAGTCGCGGTTCGACCGTCTGTCGACCCTGCTGTTCCACAAGGCGCTCGGCAGCTACAGGGAAAAGGCGGAGCGCATCGAGAAGCTCGCCGAATGGATCGCGCGTGAGGCGCTCGGCGCCGATGAAGTCGCCGCGAAGCAGGCCGCCCGCGCGGCGCGGCTCGCGAAGGTCGACCTCACGACCGACATGGTCCGCGAGTTCCCCGAGCTGCAGGGCACGATGGGCGGCATCTACGCGCGCGAGGAACGGCAGCCCGAGGACATCTGGAAGGCCATCTACTATCACTACCTGCCGGTGGGTGTCGAAGCCGACGGCCCGCCGACGCGCGCGCAGCTGGGGAAGGCCGCCGTCACGTGGGCCGCTGTGTCGCTCGCGGACAAGCTCGACACCGTCGTGGGCCTGTTCGCGGCAGGCGAGAAGCCGACGGGCTCGCGCGACCCGTATGGATTGCGGCGTGCGGCGCAGGGCGTGCTGAAGACGCTCATCGATCTCAAGACCGTGTCGGGCCTGCCGGCGAGGCCCGTCCTCGGCCCCATGATCGACAAGACCTACGAAACCCTGGGGATGACGGCGCCGCAGAGCGAGGCACGCAATCCGCTCCGTCTGTTTTTGATGGAACGCCTGCAGCACCTGATGAAGGTGCGCGGCCTCGGTTACGAGGAGATTCAGGTGGTGACCGGCGTCGGCGTCGATCGCGTCGCCGACGTGAACGTCCTCGATCTGTTCGAATGGGCCCAGGTCTGGAGAGGCGCCGTCGGCCGGCCGGAATTCGAGGCCGCGGCCGAGGCCTACAAGCGCGCGAACAAGATCGCGGAAATCGAGTTCGATTCCGTCGGCACGCGCATGTCGCGGGCGCACCAGCTCGAAGCGCTCTCCGAGCCGGCGGAGGTCGCGCTGCGGGCAGCGCTCGATCGCGTCGACGCCGATCTCCGAACGGCGCTCGAATCGCGAGAGCCCCGAAAGGCGATCGAGGCCATCGCGTCCATCCAGCCGTTGATCACGCGGTTCTTCGACGAAGTGCGCGTCGTCGTGCCGGATCAGCGGCTGAAGGGCGCTCGTTTATCGTTACTCATGGATTTTCGCGATACAGTGTCGCGATTCGGTGACCCTACCGTTCTTGCGCAACGACAGGTATGAGTTGATGACGAAGAGAAAAGCAACGCGAGCGACGAGCAAATCCCGGCAGGCCAAATCCCGACAGACCAGGTCCCGAACCCCAAATCCCACATCCCGAAAGTACGTCTACTTCTTCGGCAACGGCAAGGCCGACGGCAACCGCCACATGAAGGATTTGTTGGGCGGGAAGGGATCGGGGCTCGCCGAGATGACGAACGCGGGCCTGCCGGTGCCGCCGGGGTTCACGATTTCGACCGAGGTCTGCACGATCTACTACAAGGAGCACGCGAAGATTCCCGCGGCCATCGACCGCGAGATCGAGGCGAACGTCCGGAAGCTCGAAAAAGCGGCCGGCACCACGCTGGGATCGACCGAGAATCCGCTGCTGGTTTCGGTCCGCTCGGGCGCGAAGTTCTCGATGCCCGGCATGATGGACACGATTCTGAACCTCGGCCTGAACGACGAGGCGGTCGAGGGGCTGAAGCGGAGGACGAACAACGGCCGGTTCGCCTTCGACAGCTACCGGCGGTTCATTCAGATGTTCGGCAACGTCGTCCTGGAGATTCCGAAGGACGCGTTCGAGCACGAGTTCGACAGCGTCAAGAAGGCGCGGAAGGCGAAGCTGGACACGGACCTCGACGAGGCCGCGCTGCGCGACGTCGTGACGCGATACAAGAAGGTCGTCAAGGATCGCACGAAGCGCGACTTCCCGCAGGAGCCGCACGAGCAGCTGAAGATGGCGCGCGACGCCGTGTTCCGCTCGTGGATGAACCCGCGCGCGATCGAGTACCGCCGCATCTACGACATCCCCGATCACATCGGCACCGCCGTCAACGTGCAGATGATGGTGTTCGGCAACACCGGCGAGCGCTCGGCGACCGGCGTCGGCTTCACGCGCAACCCGGCGACCGGCGCGAAGGAGTTCTACGGCGAGTTCCTCATCAACGCGCAGGGCGAGGACGTCGTCGCCGGCATCCGCACGCCGCAGCCGATTCGTGAGCTCGAGCGGGTGATGCCGAAGGCATACAAGCAGCTCCGCGAAATCACGACGCGGCTCGAGCGCCACTACAAGGACGTGCAGGACTTCGAGTTCACGATCCAGGACGAGCGGCTCTTCATGCTGCAGACGCGCAGCGGCAAGCGCACCGGGTTTGCGGCCGTCGTGATCGCGACCGATCTCGTCGACGAGAAGCTCGTCACGCCGAAGGAGGCCATCCTCCTGGTCGACCCCGAAGCGCTGAACCAGCTGCTCGCGCCAGGATTCGATCCCGATGAATGGAAGAAGATTCCGACGGCGACGAAAGGCCTGCCGGCGTCGCCCGGCGCCGCGAGCGGCCAGGTCGTGTTCACCGCGGACCACGCGGTCGAGTGGGCGCAGCAGGGCAAGCCGGTGGTGCTCGTGCGGCGCGAAACCGTACCCGACGACATCCACGGCATGTTCGTCGCGCAGGGCATTCTCACCGCCACCGGCGGCATGACCTCGCACGCCGCCGTCGTCGGCCGCCAGATGGGCAAGCCGTCGATCGTCGGCGCCGGCGCGCTGGAGATCGACGAGGCGGGGAAGCAGTTCCGCGTCAACGGCCAGAAGATCAAGGAAGGCGACTATATCTCGTTCGACGGCCTCACGGGCGAGGTGAAGATCGCGCGCGTCGCGTCGAAGCCGAGCGAAATCCTCCAGGTGCTGAACGGCACGCTCGACAAGAAGAAGTCCGATCTCTATCGGCGGTTCGATACGCTCCTCGGCTGGGCCGACAAATACCGCCGCCTCGGCATCCGCGCGAACGCCGATCAGCCGGACCAGGCGGAGCTCGCGTACGCGTTCGGCGCGCGCGGCATCGGCCTGTGCCGGACCGAGCACATGTTCTTCGGCGAGGGACGAATCCCGATCGTCCAGCGAATGATTCTCGCGGAAACCGAACAGGAGCGGCGGCGGGCGCTGAACGAGCTGCTGCCGCTGCAGCGCGACGACTTTTACGGCGTCTTCAAGGGGATGAAGGGCAACGCCGTCACGATCCGGACGATCGATCCGCCGCTGCACGAGTTCCTGCCGAAGCGCGAGGACCTGATGGTCGAAGTCGCGCGCCTGGAAGCCACGGGCAAGACCGGACCGGAGCTGGATCGGAAGCGCGCGCTGCTCGCCCGCGTCGAACAGCTGCACGAGTTCAACCCGATGCTCGGACACCGCGGGGTTCGGCTCGGCATCACGTATCCCGAAATCACCGAGATGCAGACGCGCGCGATCATCGAGGCCGCGTGCCGTCTCAGCAAGGAAGGGGAGACCGTGATCCCCGAGATCATGATTCCCCTCGTCGGACTGGTGAAGGAGCTGCAGGACCAGAAGGCGATCGTCGACCGCGTCGCCGCCGACGTGATGAAAGAGCAGGGGGTGAAGATCAAGTACCTCGTCGGCACGATGATCGAGGTCCCGCGGGGCTCGGTGACCGCGGATCAGATCGCCGCCGAGGCCGAATTCTTCTCGTTCGGCACCAACGACCTCACGCAGCTCACGTTCGGCTTCTCGCGAGACGACGTCGGGAAGTTCCTGAGGATTTACCAGGAGAAGAAGATCCTCGAGAAGGATCCGTTCGCGTCGATCGACATCGAGGGCGTCGGCTCCATCGTGCGGACCGGTGTCGAGCTGGGACGCAAGACGCGTCCCGACCTGAAGCTCGGGATCTGCGGTGAGCACGGCGGCGATCCCGCCTCGATCCATTTCTTCGACAACGTCGGGCTCGACTACGTGAGCGCATCGCCGTATCGCGTGCCGGTCGCGAGGTTGGCCGCGGCGCAGGCTGCGCTGTCGGTGAAGGTTGGCGACTGAGCGGCGACACAGAGGGATCAGGGAGAAGGGATTAGGGATTCGATCCGGAGCTAATCCCTAACCCCTGATCCCCGATCCCGACATGGTTACGATCTTCGTCCACCGCGAAGGCAAGACCGAGCAGGTCACCAGCATCGACAAGCGCTGGTTGAATCGGTCCGCCGGCGCGGTGCTCTGGGTCGACCTGGCCGCGCCGTCGATCCCCGAATCGCTCATCCTCAGCGAGACGTTCGCGTTTCACCCGCTCGCGGTCGAGGACGCGATGAGCGCGCTGCAGTACCCCAAGGCCGAAGCCTACGACGGCTACCTGTACGTCGTTCTGCACGGGATTCACTATCAGGCGACCGGCGTCTGCTTCGCGACGCACGATGTCGATTCCTTTCTCGGACCGAGCTATCTGGTGACGGTCCACGACGGCGAGTCCCGCACGATTGCGGAGCTGCGCGACCACGCACCGCGCAATCCGAAGCTCCTCGGGGACGGACCGGTCGCCCTGTTCCATCGCATCGTGGACGCGATGGTGGATCACTACCGGCCGGAAATCGACAAGCTGGAAGATCGAATCGACGAGCTCGAGGAGCAGGTGTTCGACTCGTCGTCTCCTGACCTGGTCCGGCAGATCCTCAGGGAGAAGCGCGACGTCGCCCTGCTCCGGCGCATCATGACGCCGCAGCGCGACGTGCTGGCGCGGCTGGCGCGCCGCGACTTCGTCGACATCAGCACCGAGATGTCGTTCCGCTTTCGCGACGTGTACGACCATGTCGTGAGGATCACGGACGATGCGCTGACGTTTCAGGATCGGATTACGGGCATCCTCGACGCGCACCTGTCGAATGTCAGCAACCGGCTCAACGAGGTGATGAAGGTGCTGACGATCGTATCGGTGGTGTTCCTGCCGCTGATGCTCCTCACCGGCATGTACGGGATGAACGTGCCGCTGCCGCACTTTCCGGGCGGCGACAGCGCGCAGTTCTGGTGGCTGGCTGGCATTTCGGTGGTCATCACGATCGGGATGCTCGCGTACTTCCGTCGGCGGCGCTGGTTATAGAGCTGCCGGGTCCAAAGGACCCGGCCTACAGTCGAGAGGACCGGGTCCAAAGGACCCGGCCTACAGTCGAGAGGACCCGGCCTACACGTGGCCAAGATTCTCAAACTTCCTCCGGATCTCGCGAATCAGATCGCCGCCGGCGAAGTGGTCGAGCGCCCGGCGTCCATCGTCAAGGAGCTCGTCGAGAACGCGATCGACGCGGGCGCGCGGCGGCTGGCGATTCACATCGAGCTGGGCGGCAAGAAGCAGGTCCGCGTCGAAGACGACGGCGAGGGCATGAGCGCGGAGGATGCGCGGCTCGCGATCGAGCGTCATGCGACGAGCAAGATCAGGCGTGCGGACGATCTGGCGGCGATTCGCACGCTCGGCTTTCGCGGCGAGGCGCTGCCGTCCATCGCATCGGTCTCCCACTTCGTCCTCCGCACGCGCGCGCGCGGCGAGGCGAGCGGCACCGAGATTCGCGTGAACGGCGGGGCCGTCGCCTCGGTGATCGAAACGGGCGCGCCCGAGGGCACCGCGGTCGAGGTCGACGACGTGTTCTACAACCTGCCGGCGCGGCGGAAGTTCCTCAAGTCCGATGCGGCCGAATCGGCGCAGGTCTCGCGCGTGGTGACGCAGCTGGCGCTCGCGTATCCCGAAGTCGGCTTCAGGCTCACGAGCGCAGGTCGCGTCGTGCTCGAGTGCCCGCCGACGGCGTCGCTGCGCGACCGGCTGTTTCAAATCTACGGCGACCGCAGCGATCTGGTTGAAGTCCGCAAGGACGCCGCCGGGCTCCGGCTGTCGGGATTCGTCGCCGCGCTGGCGGAGCACGGCCCCTCCGGCTCCGCTCAGGGCGGGCCGACGCGCGGCCCGCAGCACGTGTTCATCAACCGGCGGATCGTCAAGGACCGCACCATCGCGCACGCCATCATCGACGCGTACAGCGTCGCCTCGATCAAGGAGCGCAGCCCCGAGGTGCACCTGTTCGTCGACATGCCGCTGGATGCCATCGACGTCAACGTGCACCCGACGAAGGCGGAAGTGCGGTTCCGCGATCAGTCGCTCGTCCACGAAGTGGTGCGTCGCGCCCTGATGGAGGCGCTCGGCCGGAGCGGCGCGCCGGAGCTGCAGCTGCGTCCCGAGCCGGCGTCGGCCTACACGCCGGCGACACCCGCGCTCCCGAGCATCCTCGCCGGCGGTTCGTATCCGAACCGGTGGATGCCGGCGCCAGACGTCGTGTCCGGCTTCAGCCGGACCGCGGACGCGGACACCACGTACGATCGGCCGATCGAGATCAAGCCGATGATCCCGCTCGGCCAGTTCCGCGACACGTTCATCATCGCGGTCGACGACGAGGGGATTGCGATCGTCGATCAGCACGTGGCGCACGAGCGCGTCCTGTTCGAGCGCGTGATGGAGAAGCTGACCGCGGATCGGCTCGAGTCGCAGCGCCTCCTCGTGCCGCTGGTGATCGATCTGCCGCCGTCGGCGCACCAGGCGCTGGTCGGCCGCCTGACGGAGCTCGAGCGGCTCGGATTCGAGATCGAGCCGTTCGGCGGCGCGACGATCAACGTGACAGCCGTCCCGGCGCTGCTGTCGACGGAGAACAGCGCGCGGGCGCTGCTGGCGCTCGCCGAGGACCTCGAGGGGCTCGACCGTGGCGCCCACGTTCAGGAAGCGCTGCAGCGCATCGCCGCGACCACGGCATGCCACGCCGCGGTGAAGGCCAACTATCCGCTCACGTACGAGAAGATGGCGCACATCCTCGACGAACTGCGCGCGACGGCGTATTCACAGATTTGCCCGCACGGGCGCCCGGTCATGCTCCGCCTCACGCGGCGCGAAATCGAGAAGAACTTCGAACGGATCTGAAGCGCAGGTGGGGCAGGTAGGGCAGGTGGGGCAGGAAGGGATGACGCGGGTTGTGCACTACGTGGGCCGAGGAGCTCAGCTGCTGGGCATGTGGCTGCTGCTCGTGGACCTCTTCACGGCGGGACCGCTCGGTCCAAGTCCTCGTTTGTTTGCCGTCGGCGTTGCAATCTTTCTGGCCGGATGGGGCCTTGCGCGCTTGACACGGTGACTCCTGGTTGTTAAAGTTCGTTTGTTCACTCTCCGACAAGTTATAAGAGCTCAACGCTTTCCAAGCGAAAGGGCCATCCCGCGTCTCGCGGGAGCGCAAAGCTGAAGGGGATCTGCCCGCGCAGCTGCCGAACTTGGAGTCCTGAATGATGTCGCGTCGCCTCGTTTTCGTCGTCTCAATCGCCGCCACGGCGGTTTCCTTCTTCACCCTGGGCGTCCTGCACACCCGGCGCGCCGAAGCGGTCGCCGACACCAACTACCACGCGCAGATCGAGTCGCTTCGCGCCGAGATGCGCACCCAGCTCGGACAGGTGCGCAAGACCGACGCCGTGCTGCCGGCTGGCACGATGGGGAAGACAACCCCGGCGCACGACGATGCGCCGGCGGCGCCGACGATGACGGCGCGGGCGAAGATGGTGGCGGAGATCAAGCAGCAGCTGCAGACGGAAATGGGGCTGCTGCCGGTTCACCTGCTGCGCGATCGCCGTTCCAGCTTCGTCGAGCTGTACTCGTCCGACAATTTCGGCAAGAGCAACTACGGCACCGCCGGCTACCTCGGGCGCGGCTACTTCATCACCGTCAAGCACGCCGTCGTCGCGCTGAAGGAAGACGACCGGCAGCCGGCGCGCAAGATCATCGGCGTGAAAATCGTCTACCAGGGCAAGGAGATTCCGGCGAAGGTCGTCGACACCGGCGACGCGGACGTCGAGGTTCACAGCGGCGACTGGGCGATCATCAAGACCTCGCACGAGCTCGACCTGCCGGCGCTTCACGTCGATTCCGCGTTCCCGTACGATTTCGCCGAGCCGATCTTCCGCCTCGGCAACGATTACTCGAAGGGAATCATCCTCGCTACCGGCTACGTGGGCCAGCGGACGTCGAACGGCCTGGTCACCTGCCTGACCGACGGCCACCCGGGCGTGTCGGGCGGCGGCGTGCTGAACCAGCGCGGGGATCTCGTCGGCATCCCGATCGGACGGATGCAGGGTGACTACCGCTTCTCGTTCATCCTGCCGATCCGTTCCGAGATGCTGCGCAAGCTTCCGAGCTACGAGCCGGCGGCGGCGCCCAGCATCGTCGCCGCCGAACCACCGCAATAACCGGCGGCGGCACGACCGGCTCGACAATCCTCGCGAACCACCAAGCTCCGAACCACAAAGCTCCGAACCACAAAGCTCACGAAGATCACAAAGATCTCTTGGTGAGCTTTGTGTGCCTGGTGGTTCATAATCTTCACGGTTGGAGGCGATATGTGGCGTGAGTTCCGCGAATTCCTCCTGAAGCAGAACGCGCTGGCGCTCGCGGTGGGCGTCATCGTGGGCACTGCGCTCGGCCGCGTGGTGTCGTCGCTCGTCGCCGATCTCCTGATGCCGCTCATCAGCCTCGGGATGCCGGTCGGCGACTGGCGGGCGTGGAAGATCGTGCTGGCCAAGACCGTCGGTCCCGACGGCAAGGAGGTCATCAACTCGATCAACTACGGCGTCTTCGTCGGCACGATCGTCGACTTCATTATCGTCGCGTTCGTCGTGTTCCTGATCACGCGCCAGCTCATCGCCGCGCCGCCGCCGGCGGCGACCAAAGCATGTCCGTACTGTCTCGAAACGATCCCGGCGACGGCCACCAAGTGCCGGGCGTGCACGAGCGCGCTGTGATCCACTTGCGATTCTCAGCCAGCGACCGTCTTTCACCACGGTGGCCACGGAGCAGCGGAGACGGAGAAACCAGATCACCGTGACCTCCTGGATCCACCGCGTCCTCCGTGGTAGAGCAGTTGTGCTCTTGGGGCTGCTCACGGTCGCATGCGGCGGTACGCCTAGCCGGCCGCCGGCGCAGAAGGCGGAACCGCCGGACGCACACGTCAAGGCGCTCGCCGACACGTACCTCGACGCGTACTTCGACCGCTATCCGGAGACCGCCACGCAGTTCGGCGTGCCCGGCCGCCACCACGACAAGCTGACCGACAACTCGCTCGCCGCGCTTCGGATCTGGCAGGCGAAGGAGGACGGCTGGCAGCGCGATCTCTCGCAGATCGATTCGAAGACCATTGCCAGCGCGCCGCTTCGCGCCACCTATGCGATCGCGCGGCAGAACCTCGAGGGCAACGTCGCGAAGCGCGTGTGCCGCGATGAGCTCTGGCCGGTGAGCCAGATGACGGGCTGGCAGGTGAACTACGGGTATCTCGTGACGATTCAGCCGGTCGGCACGGAGGAGGCGCGGCGCGAGGCGCTCGCGCGCTGGGGCATGCTGCCGGCGTACATCGACGCGGAGATCGAGAACCTGCGCGAGGGAGTTCGATCCGGCTACACCGCGCCGAAGCTGGCGGTCCGCATCGTCATCGACCAGGTGCGGACGCTTGCGGCCACGCCGCTGAAGGACTCGCCGTTCGGATCGCCCATCCAGCGCGACAAGGATCCGGCGTTTCAGAAGGCCTTCGCGGCACTCGTAGCCAACGACATCGTTCCGGCCGCGAAGAAGTACGCCGACTTTCTCGAGAAGGACTACCTCCCGGCCGCGCGCGAGGCGATCGCAGTGACCGCCAATCCGAACGGCGCGGCCTGCTACGATGCCAGCGTCCTCTATCACAGCTCGATCGCGAAGACCGCGAAGGAGGTCCATGACCTCGGCGTCCAGCGGAACGAGGCGCTGACGGCGGAGATGAAGGTGATCGGCGAACGTTCGTTCAAGATCGCCGATGTTCCGGCGCTGCTGCAGCACGTCCGGACGGATCCGACGTACAAGTTCAGGAGCCGCGACGAGAAGATCGCGTACTCGCAGGCGGCGCTCGCGCGCGCGAAGGCCGCGGTTCCGTCCTGGTTCGGTCTCCTGCCGAAAGCCGACGTGGTCATCCAGCCGTACCCGAAGTTCCGCGAGAAGAACGCGCCCAACGAGTACAACCCGCCGGCGGAGGACGGAAGCCGCCCGGCGGTGTTCTTCATCAGCGCGTATCAGGCGGAGACGCAGAGCCGCGTCGAGGACGAATCGACGGCGTTCCACGAGACGATTCCAGGCCATCACCTGCAGGGCGCAATCGCGCTCGAGCGCAAGGAGATCCATCCGATCGGCCGCTACATCTTCAACAGCGGCTACG
>Ga0114129_10003224_pt1 | contig 22881 bp, 22 predicted proteins | sample RhiMetdeltSRZDD1_FD_80071 | JGI IMG/M metagenome (GOLD analysis project Ga0114129, IMG submission 80071) | Populus rhizosphere microbial communities from Tennessee, USA - Rhizosphere MetaG P. deltoides SRZDD1 (version 2) (version 2) | ecosystem: Host-associated > Plants > Roots > Rhizosphere >... | reverse complement strand
GGGCCGAACGAGGTGGGGAGGAGTGGATGATCCCCCGCCGGAGGAGGATGCAGTGTTCATCGTCGCACGACCGCAGATCCAGGAGGAGTCGCTCACCCCGACCCGCTCGAAGTTCGTGATCGAACCGCTCGAGCCGGGGTTCGGCTACACGGTGGGGAACTCCCTCCGACGCACCCTGTTGTCCTCGATCCCCGGGGCTGCCATCAGCTCGGTCCGGATCGAGGGCGTCCTGCACGAGTTCTCGACGGTGCCCAAGGTCACCGAGGACGTGACGGACATCATCATGAACCTCAAGGAGCTCGTGGTCCGCAGCGAGCCCGAGGAGCCGGTCACCGTGTACCTGAAGGCCAAGGGCCCGGGTTCGGTCACGGCGGGCGACGTCACGCCCCCGGCCGGGGTCGAGATCCTCAACCCCGAGCTGCACATCGCCACGCTCGGCAAGGGCGGCTCGCTCGAGATGGAGATGACCGTAGAGCGCGGCGTCGGGTACCGGATGGCCGACAAGAACAAGAAGCCCCGCGATCCGATCGGCGTGATCCCGGTGGACTCGATCTTCTCGCCCGTACGCCGCGTGTCGTACGCGGTGGAGAACACCCGCGTCGAGCAGATGACCGACCGCGACCGCCTGATCCTGGACGTGGAGACCGACGGCTCCGTCACTCCCCGCGAGGCCCTGGCCTCGGCGGGCGGGACCCTGCTCGAGCTCGTCCAGCTGTTCGGCGACCTCGCCGAGGCGCAGTCCATGCAGGTCGGGCCCGCAGAGGACGACTCGGTGCCCTCCGACTACGCGATCACCGTCGAGGAGCTCAACCTGTCGGTGCGCTCGTACAACTGCCTCAAGCGCGAGGGCATCAACACGGTCGGCGACCTGGTCGAGAAGTCCGAGGCCGAGCTGATGGACATCCGCAACTTCGGCCAGAAGTCGATCGACGAGGTCAAGGCCAAGCTCGAGGAGCTCGGGCTCGGTCTGCGGGAGGAGTAGGGATGCCCAAGCCCAAGAAGGGCCCCAGACTGGGCTCGGGCCCCGCGCACCAGCGGCTCATGCTCAACGGCATCGCGGCGCAGCTGTTCGTCCACGAGCACATCAACACGACCGAGGCCAAGGCCAAGGCCGTGCGCCCGCTGGCCGAGAAGCTGATCACGTTCGCCAAACGTGGTGACGTGGCCGCGCGCCGCGAGGTCCTCAAGCAGATCCCCGACCGCGACGTGGTGCACAAGCTGTTCAGCGAGATCGGTCCGCGGTTCGCCGAGCGCAACGGCGGCTACACGCGGATCCTCAAGCTGGGGCAGCGGCCGGGCGACGGGGCGCCGATGGCACGGATCGAGCTCGTCGAGTCCGAGTAGCCCCCCGTTCCCTCGTTCCACTTCGAACCCGCCGCCTCTCCGACGAGAGGCGGCGGGTTCCGTCTCTCTGCGACGCGCCGCCGGCGGGTTGACCGGGCGAACGCCCGGGCATAGGATTGCCTCAATAGTAAGGAAGCTTTCCTATTTCCCTCGTTCGCTCGGAAGGAGGCTCCATGCGCGTCCCCCCCGCGTCCCGCCGCGCCCCGCTCGCGTTGGTCCTCGCGCTGTTCCTGGTGGTCCTGGGCATGAGTCTCCCCTCCCAGGCGGCGCCGGCCTCGGCGTTCGTCCGGGTCAACCAGGTGGGATACCCGGCGGCCTCGGCCAAGCGGGCATACCTGATGTCGAGCGCGGCCGAGACGGGGGCGACGTTCGCGGTCAAGAACGGCGGCGGGACGACGCTGTTCACCGGGACGATCGGCCAGAGCCTCGGCTCGTGGAGCAACGCCTACCCGTTCGTGTACGCCTTGGACTTCGGGAGCGTGTCGACGGCCGGCACCTACACGATCGCGGTGAGCGGCCCGGTGCCGGCGACCTCGCCGGCGTTCGCGATCGGCACGCCGCAGCAGGTCTACGGGCAGGCGCTCGCGAACGCGCTGAGCTTCTACCAGACCGAACGTGACGGGCCGAACTTCATCCAGAACGCCCTGCGGTCGGCGGCGGCGCACACCAACGACACGACCGCGATGACGTACCTGCCGCCGCACGTGAACTCGGCCGGCCGGTTCTCCGGCGACTTGACGCCGCTCGGCACGACGATCGACGCCTCCGGGGGCTGGTGGGACGCGGGCGACTACATCAAGGGGATCGAGACGCTCAGCTACACGACGGACATGCTCCTGCTCGGCGTCCGCGACTTCCCCTCGGCGATGGGTTCGGGATCGACCACTTCGAACTTCACGGCCGAGGCGAAGTTCGGGACCGACTTCCTGCTCCGCATGTGGGATGACGTCACGAAGACCCTCTACTTCCAGGTCGGCATCGGCACCGGGAACGCGAAGACCGTCGGCGACCATGACCTGTGGCGCCTGCCGCAGTCGGACGACACGTTCGGCGGGACCGACCCGCGGTACCGCTACATCCGCAACCGGCCGGTGTTCCGGGCCGGACCAGGGAACTCCCTCATCAGCCCGAACCTGGCCGGGCGGATGGCGGCGGCATTCGGCCTGTGCTTCCAGCTGTTCAAGACCAGCGATCCCGCGTTCGCCAACGACTGCCTGCTCTCGGGGCAACACGTGTTCGACCTGGCCGACACGAACCCGCAGGGCGACCTGCTGACCTACCTCCCGTTCAGCTTCTACCCGGAGACCGAGTGGAGGAGCGACCTGGAGCTGGGCGCCGCCGAGCTGTACTTCGCGACCGCGAGCGGCGGCCTGCCCGCCGGTACCCCGCACACCGACCCGACGTTCTACCTCGGGCAGGCCGCGCACTGGGCCGACGCGTACATCACGGGGCCCGACGACGCCGCGGACACGCTCAACCTGTACGACGTGAGTGGCCTTGCCCACTACGAGCTGCACAAGGCCATCGGACAGGCGGGGAACCCACAGGGGCTCGAGGTGACGCAGGCCCGGCTCGTGGCGGACCTGGGGAAGGCCCTCGACAACGCGATCGCGCGAGCAGGGACCGACGCGTTCCAGTTCGGGTTCCCATGGTCGCAGTGGGACACCGCGACCCACGGCACGGGGCTCTCCGTGATGGCGAGCGAGTACGCGCAGCTCACCGGCTCGGCCGAGCATGCGGCGTGGAGCGGCCGTTGGCTCGCCAACGTCCTGGGCGCCAACGCCTGGGGATCGTCGTTCATCGTAGGGGACGGGACCACGTTCCCGCACTGCCTCCACCACCAGGTCGCGAACCTGATGGGCTCGCTCGACGGCTCGGCGCCGGTCCTGAAGGGCGCGGTCGTCGAGGGCCCGAACGGCACCCTGTTCAGCGGCTTCCAGACCGGGATGCGCAACTGCCCGCCCGACGACAGCGACGCGTTCGCGACGTTCAACTCCGGCAAGGGGAAGTTCCGCGACGACATCGAGTCGTTCTCGACGGTCGAGCCGGCCGTCGACCTCTCGGCGACCTCCCCGCTGGCGTTCGCGTGGCAGTCCGTTCCGGTACCGCCTCCCGGGCCGCCGCCGCCGGGGGGTTCGGAGACCGTGGTCTCGATCCAGTTCGACGACGGGGTCGCCGATCAGATCGGCGCGTTGCCGATCCTGGAGCTGCACGGCATGGACGCGACGTTCTACGTGAACACGGCCGTGATCGGCGACGCCGACCACATGTCGTGGTCGCAGCTGACGGACCTGGCCCAGGCCGGGAACGAGATCGCGGGGCACACGCTCCATCACGACAACATCAAGCCGCTCAAGGTCGCGGACGCCCGGATGGAGGTGTGTCAGGACCGGGTCAACCTGTTCGATCACGGGTTCCAGCCGACGTCGTTCGCGTACCCGTTCGGGGGCTTCGACGCGGGGGCGCAGCAGGTGGTTGCGGACTGCGGCTACAACAGCGGCCGGGGGGTCTCGGGCGTGAACGGCACGTCGGTGTTCGCCGAGACGATCCCGCCGCTCGACGTGCTCGGCACGCGAACGCCGCCGAACCCCAAGCAGGGCACCACCGTGGCCACGATCGAGAGCTACGTGACCGACGCGGCGACGAACGGCGGGGGGTGGGTGCAGATCGTGTTCCATCACCTGTGCGACGGCTGCGACGCCTATGCGATCACCAGCGGGGACCTGAACGAGCTGCTGGGATGGCTGGAGACGAGGGACGGGGTGGTCGTGCGGACGACCGACGAGGTCGTCGGCGGTCCGGTGCAACCTCCGGTCGCACCGTAGTCACGCGGTCGCAGGGCGACCCGTCGCCGGCGTCATACTCCGGGCGTGATCGTTCGGCTGACGCTCGCCTATGACGGGACGCGGTTCCGCGGCTGGGCCCGCAACGCCGGCCAGCGAACCGTCGAGGGCGTGCTCGCCGACGCGCTCGAACGTTCGTTGGGTTCGGCGCCGAGGGTCTCGGTCGCCGGACGCACGGACGCCGGCGTCCACGCGCGTGGTCAGGTGGCCTCGTTCGCGGCCGACGACGGCGTCGACCTCTCTCGTCTCCAGCGCTCGATCAACGGCATGCTGGCGCCCGAGGTCGTGGCCACGGAGGTCCGGGGCGTTTCCGACGGCTTCGACGCGCGGTTCTCGGCCTCGGCCCGGGAGTACCGCTACCGGATCGACGTGGGGCCGTGGCCGAGCCCGTTCGACGCGCGGTTCGTCTGGCACCGGCCCAAGGAGCTCTCGCTCCCCGCGATGCGCGAGGCGGCGCGTCCGCTGCTCGGCGAGCACGACTTCGCCACGTTCTGCCGACGGCCGCCGTCGGGAGGGACCGTTCGTCGGCTCGAGCGCCTGTCGGTCGCCCGGCGCGGCGACCGGGTCGAGATCTCGGCGCGCGCCAACGCCTTCCTGCACCAGATGGTGCGAACGCTGGTCGGAACCCTCGTCCGGGTCGGCGATGGCAAGGAGGACCCCGACGCGGTCCCCGAGATCCTGGCGGCCCGGGATCGGCAGCGAGCCGGCCAGATGGCACCGGCGCACGGCCTGACGCTCGAACGCGTCGTGTACGGCCGGCGCCGGTGACGAGGACTTGACCGCGCGGCCGAGGGGCCGCGAGCATCCAGGCATGGACGTCCTGCTGCCGACGACGCTCGAGGAGGCGTTCGAGACGGCCGCCGCTTACCCCGACGTGGTGCCGATCGCGGGCGGGACCGACGTGATGGTCGAGCTCAACATGGACCTCGGCCGCCCCGAGACCCTGATGGACGTCTCACGCCTGCCCGAGCTCCAGGAGATCCGTCGCGAAAACGGGTCCCTGCTCCTGGGTGCCGGGGTGACGTACACGCGGATCATGCGCGAGCTCCCCGCGCTCACGCCGTTGGTCCAGGCGTCGCGTTCGGTGGGGTCGCCGCAGATCCGCAACCGAGGCACGGTCGGCGGGAACCTCGGAACCGCGTCGCCTGCGGGCGATGCCCTGCCGGTGCTCGCCGCCTGGGACGCCGAGGTGGTGCTCGGTCGCGCCGGTGGCTCGACGCGCTCGGTGCCGTGGGACGCCTTCCTGACGGGCGTGAAGCAGAACGCGCTCGAGCCCGGGGAGCTCATCATGGGCGCGCGCTGGCTCGTGCCGAACGGCCCAGGCTCGTTCTCGAAGATCGGGACGCGCAACGCGATGGTGATCGCGGTCGCGAGCCTGTGCTTGCAGGTCGACGAGGCGAGCCACTCGATCCGCGTTGCGCTCGGCTCCGTGGCACCCACCGTCGTGCGGGCTCGTGACGCCGAAAGCATTGCGGCGCAGGCATTCGAGGATGCCGGTGCGTGGGACGATCCCGACGCCGAGCTCGACGTCGACATGACCGAACGGTTCGGCGACATGGTGGCCGATGTGGCGAGTCCGATCGACGACGTCCGGGGCACCGCCGCGTACCGGCGACACGCGGTCTCGGTCCTCGCGCGCCGCGCGCTCGCGTGGGCGGTCGCCGACCGACGTGCGGGGGCGGCCGCCTGATGCTGATCCGGGCGAACGTGAACGGCGAGTGGCGCGAGGCCGATGTGTGGCCGGGCTCGAGCCTGCTCTACCTCCTGCGGGAGCACCTGGCCCTCCCCGGTTCGAAGAACGCATGCGAACAGGGGGAGTGCGGGTCGTGTTCTGTGTGGCTGGATGGGGAGTTGGTGTGCGCGTGCCTCGTCCTCGCGGGGCAGGCGCACGAGCTGGAGGTGCGCACGGTCGAGGGGCTCGCCGCCGGGGACGCGTTGCACCCGGTGCAGGAGGCGTTCGTCGAGACCGGCGCCGTGCAGTGCGGGTTCTGCACGCCGGGGTTCATCGTGGCCGTGACCGACCTGCTCGAACACGAACCCGAACCGAACGAGGCCACCGTTCGCGAGGCGCTGTCCGGCAACCTGTGCCGGTGCACCGGCTACGAGAAGATCCTCGAGGCGGTGCGCGTGGCCTCGGACCGCCTGCGCATCCGCGAGGACGAGCTGTGAGCGAGCGCGTCGGCGAGCGCACGCGCGAGGGCGTCGGGGTCTCGGTCCCGCGGATCGACGGCGTTCCCAAGGCCAAGGGGCAGTTCGCGTACGGGAGCGACCTGTGGGCGGACGGGATGCTGTGGGGGTACACGCTCCGCAGCCCGCACCCCAGCGCTCGGATCCGCTCGATCGACATCGCGGGAGCCGTCGCGAGCCCGGGCGTGCACGCGGTGCTGCTCGCCGACGACGTGCCCGGATCGAGGTTCTACGGCCTCGAGTTCACCGATCAGCCGGTCCTCGCATGGGAGGTCGTCCGCTACGTGGGCGAGCCCGTCGCGCTCGTCGCCGCCGAGCACCCCGAGCTCGCCCGGCGCGCCGCCGAGAAGATCGTCGTCGAGTACGAGCCGCTGCCGGCCGTCACCGACATGGTTCGGGCGCTCGACCCCGACGCGCCGCAGGTGCAGCCGTTCGGCAACGTGCTGAGCGAGGTGCGGATCGTGCACGGCGATCCCGGCGCCGAGGCCGAGGTCTGGGTCGAGGGCTATTACGAGACCGGGATGCAGGACCAGGCGCCGCTCGGGCCCGAGGCCGGCCTGTCGGTGCCCGCCGAGGACGGCGGCATCGACCTGTTCGTGGCCACGCAGTGGCTGCACGTCGACCGCAAGCAGATGGCGCCGTGCCTGAACCTTCCGCTGGACAAGGTTCGGCTGTTCCTGGCCGGCACGGGCGGGGCGTTCGGCGCGCGCGAGGACGTGAGCATGCACATCCACGCGAGCATGCTCGCCCTGTACACGGGCAAGCCGGTCAAGATGTCCTACGGCCGCGCCGAGTCCTTCGTGGGCCACGTGCACCGGCACCCCTCGCGGATCTGGATGCGGACGGGCGCGACCAGCGAGGGCGACCTGGTCAACGTTCGGGCGCGCATCGTGATCGACGGCGGGGCGTACACCTCCTCCTCGATCGCGGTGATCTCCAACGCCAGCACGTTCGCGCCCGGCCCGTACGAGGTCCCGAACGCGCTGATCGAGGGGACCTGCGTCTACACGAACAACCCGCCCTGCGGCGCGATGCGGGGGTTCGGTGCGGTGCAGGTCTGCTTCGCCCATGAGGGACAGATGGACCGGCTCGCGGCCGCCCTCGCCATGGACCCGGTGGAGCTGCGAGCCCGCAACGTCGCCGCGACGGGGACCGTCCTGCCGACGGGACAGGTGATCGGCGGCGCCGCGCCGGTGCGCGAGGTGATCGAACGCTGCGCGGCGATCCCGATGCCGCTCGAGCCCGCGCCCGGGCGCCGGGACGCCGTCGAGCTGCCGGGCGGTGTCGCCGGCAACGTCGGGCGCGGCGAGGGCGTCCTGCGCGGCGTGGGCTTCGCGGTCGGCTACAAGAACCACGGTTACAGCGGCGGCTTCGACGACTCCTCGGAGGCGCGCGTCTCGCTCTCGGCCGGCCCCGACGGACCGGTCGCCGAGGTACACAGCGCAGCGGCCGAGGTCGGGCAGGGCGTCCACACGATCCTTGGTCAGATCGCCCGAACGATCCTCGGCGTCGAACGGGTGATCCAGCACGCCACGGACACACAGGTCGGCTCGGCCGGCTCGACCTCCGCGTCCCGCCAGACCGTGGTCTCGGGCGGGGCGGTCAAGGCGGCGTGCGAGGCGGTGCTCGAGGAGCTGCTCGAGCGCGCGCGGCGGGATGCGCGCCCGTCCGACACCGAGCTCGGTGTGGAGGGCGGGTTCGTGACGGCGGGCGGCGAGCGCGTCGCCCCGATCGAGGAGTTCCTGTCCGAGCCGATCGTCTGCACGCGCGTGTGGCGCCACCGCCAGACCTCCCCGATCGACGAGCGCGGCCAGGGCGACGTCCACGTGGGGTTCCTGTTCGGCGCGCAACGCGCGGTGGTGGAGGTGGACCGGGATCTGGGGCTCGTCCGGGTGGTGCAGCTCGCGACGGCGCAGGACGTAGGATTCGCCATCAACCCGCAGAGCGTGATCGGGCAGATCGAGGGCGGCTCCGCACAGGGCCTCGGCCTGGCGTTGATGGAGGAGATCCAGCTGGTGGACGGCCGGATCGCCAACGCCTCGTTCACCGACTATCTGCTGCCCACGACGCTGGACATGCCCAGGGTCGAGGTCGAGCTGATCGAGGAGCCCGAGCCCGGTACGCCGTTCGGCGTCAAGGGGGTGGGGGAGCCCTCGAACGTGGTCGCCCCCGCGGCGATCACCGCGGCGCTCCGAGACGCGCTCGGGATCGAGCTGAACCGCATCCCGGTCCGGCCGGACGACCTGGTCGGCCTCCGCGAGCCGCGACCGGTACCCCCGTGGCCGCCGTTCCCCGAGCACCCGGCGCGGGTGCCGGCGCCGGCCGCGGCCGGGGTCACCAGGACGGGTGAGCCCACGTGAGGTCGTCGAGGCGCTGGATCGCGCTGTGCGCGGTCGCGCTCGTCGTGTTCGCGGCGTGCACGTCGGACGACGACGGGTCCGATCCCACGGGGACGACCGCCGATCAGGTGACGACGGGCGAGCCGATGCCGCTGTCGGTGTTCGAGTACAACGTGGAGTATGCGGGCGACGAGACGACCGATGCGGTGATCGCCGACGTGGACGCGGACGTCGTCGGCGTGCTCGAGTCCTACAACCGGCTGCCCGAGATGGCCGCCAACACCGGATACCCGTACTACAACGTGAGCCTGCAGATCCTTTCGAAGTACCCGATCCTCGAGCCGTCGGGTGCCGAGGGCCGCTATGCGTTCATCGAGGTGCGGCCCGGACAGGTCGTCGCGTTCTTCAACATCCACCTCGACTACGTGAACTACGGCCCGCGCGCGCTGCGCCACGGCCACAGCGTCGAGGACGTCATCGCATCCGAGGACGAGGTGCGCACCTCGGCGCTGGACGAGCCGCTCCGCCTGATGCGAGACCTGATCGAGCGCGGCTATCCCGTGTTCTTCACCGGCGACCACAACGAGCCCTCGAGCCTGGACTGGACCGATGCCACCGCCGAGGCGCGAGACGACGTGGATCAGGCGGTCGCCTGGCCCGTCAGCGAGGCGATCCTGGACGCGGGGTTCCGGGATACCTATCGCGAGATCCACCCCGATCCGGTGGCCGAACCCGGGATCACCCACCAGGGCGTGGGTGACCGCATCGACTACGTGTACGCGGCCGGTCCCTCGCAGACGAAGGACAGCCAGCTGGTCGGCGAGCTGGGCGGCCGCGATGTGGACCTCGCCTACGAGCCGTGGACCTCCGACCACCGCGCCGTGGTCTCGATGTTCGAGGTCAGGCCGGCTCGGATGCAGACGATGGTCGCGGTGAGCCCGGCGCTGCTCACGCAGGGCGATCCGCTCTCGGTCGCGTACCACGCGCCCTCGGCCGGCGGCACCGTGGCCGTCGTGCCGGCCGGGACCGCGGACTCGACGCCCGACGCGACCGAGGACGTCACCGGCGCGAACGGTTCGTTCGACGTCGACAGCGCATCGCTCGCGCCCGGCGACTACGACGCCGTCCTGCGGGACGGCGAGGGCGCCGAGCTCGCCCGCGTCGGGCTATGGGTGCGCGACCCCAACGCGGTCATCGTCGTGACGACGGACAAGCCGACGTACGCCGAAGGCGAGCCGATCGTCGTGAACTGGACGGGCGGACCGGCCAACCGCTGGGACTGGATCGGCGTCTACAAGGCCGGCAAGGCCGACCCGAAGGTCGACTCGTACCTCGTGTGGAACTACACGGGCCTACACGGGTCCGGCACGGTTCCGCCGGGCGTGGATGGCTCCGTGACGATGGACGGGTCGGCGCAGGGTGGGCCCTGGCCGCTGCCGCCCGGCCGGTACGTCGTGCACTACCTCGTGACCGACCGGTACCGCACGATCGGCAACGCGAGCTTCACGGTCACGGGCTGAACGCTTCCGTCCGGCATCCGGGACGCCCGGCTTTTCATCGTCCTCTCATAGCCATGGCTTCACGATGACCCCGGCGAGCGTGGGGCTCGGAAAGGGGTGCCACATGAAGCCGCGTCCATCCTGCTCCCCGTCGAGGGTGATCGCCGTCGTCTCGGTGCTCGGCGTGATGGCGAGCGCCTGCGCCTCCTCGGCCGGCGTTTCGAACCCGTCGCCCACGGTCTCGCCCGAGCCGCCGGCCTCCGTGCTCGCGCCGATCCACGGCGCATACGCACCGTCGATCGATCCGGCCGACTTCGTGACGAAGATCGACAACCGGTACTGGCCGCTCGTCCCGGGAACGACCTTCACGTATCGGGGCGTCCGCGGGACGACGCCGCAGACCGACGTCGAGACCGTGACGCATGGGACGAAGCAGATCCTGGGCGTCACGGCCGTCGTCGTCCGGGACACGGTGTCCGAGCACGGCGCGCCGATCGAGCGGACCTTCGACTGGTACGCGCAGGATCGAGCCGGCAACGTCTGGTACATGGGCGAGCTCTCGCTCGAGATGCGGCACGGTCGATTCGTCAAGGCGAGCGACTCATGGCAGTCCGGCGTCGACGGCGCCCAGCCCGGGATCATCGTGCCGGCCCACCCGACCGCCGGCGAGGCCTACCGTCAGGAGTACTATCCGCCCGGCCAGGCCCTCGACGAGGCGACGGTGCTCAGCCTGAGCGGGAGCATCCAGGTTCCGTACGGGTCCTACGACGGGGTGCTCGTGACGTCCGAGCGCAGCCCGCTGGAGCCACAGACGGAGCAGAAGTACTACGCCCCGGGGGTCGGCGAGGTCCAGGAACACGTGGTGCAGGGCCACCACGAGGTCTTCCGCCTGGTCGGCGTCACCCACTGAGCCGCATGCTCCGAGTTGATTCGGTACGGCCCGAACGGAGAGCCCCGATCCTTTGACGCTGCCACGAAACCGCAGGTAGCATGGGCCGTCGGCCTTCCCGGCCGGCACTTTTCACGTATGAAGACCTACTCGCCCAAGCCGCGTGACATCGAGCGCCGCTGGTACGTCCTGGACGCCAGCGGTGCGGTCCTGGGTCGCCTGGCCACGCAGGCCGCCTCGATCCTGCGCGGCAAGCACAAGCCCATCTACGCCCCCCACGCCGACACCGGCGACCACGTGATCGTGATCAACGCCAAGGAGATCACGCTGTCCGGCGGCAAGGAGAACAAGAAGGTGGCCTACCACCACTCGGGCTACCCCGGCGGGCTGACGGAGACGGTCTACTCCCGGCTCCTCGCGAAGAAGCCTGCGTTCGCCGTCGAGAAGGCGATCAAGGGGATGCTCCCGCACACGCGGCTCGGCCGGCAGATGGCCTCCAAGCTGCGCGTGTACCCGGGCGCCGACCATCGGCACGAGGCCCAGAAGCCCCAGCCGCTCGGGCTCGGCGAGGTCCCCCCCTGGGAGGGCCTGCCGAAGACCGGGGAGCCCGCCCCGACGCGCCCCGAGCCGAAGGCCCCCGCCGCCAAGCGCTCGACCGCCAAGCGGACCGCTGCGAAGGACTCCACGAGCTCGCCGGCGAAGAAGACCACTGCCAAGCGTTCGACCGCCAAGGCGAGCACCGCCAAGGCGAGCGCCGCCAAGAAGACCACCGCGAAGCACACGACGGCCAAGCGGACCACCACTTCGAGCGCGAAGAAGACCAACGCCCGGCGCACGACCAAGCCAAGGAACGAGAAGGAGAGCTAGGTGGCCCAGACCGCGACGGGACGACGCAAGGAGGCCGTGGCCAGGGTTCGGCTCGTGCCGGGGTCGGGCGCCTTCACGCTGAACGGCCGCCCGCTGGACGAGTACTTCACGACACGGGCCCACCGCATGGTCGTCTCGGCGCCGCTGCGGCTCGTCGATCGTGACAAGGAACTGGATGTGATCGCCCGCATCGAGGGCGGCGGCGTCTCGGGTCAGGCCGGCGCCCTTCGTCTGGGGATCGCCCGAGCGCTGATCGAGCTCGACCCAGAGCTGCGTCCCGTCCTGAAGAAGGAGGGCTACCTCTCGCGGGACGCGCGCGAGAAGGAGCGGCGCAAGTACGGCCTGAAGAAGGCCCGCAAGGCCCCGCAGTACTCCAAGCGCTAGCCCTCGGCGCACCTGTCTCGGGAACCGGGCGCCCCTTCGCTCACACGCACGGTGCGGGACGCACGGACACGTCCTTGAAGTCGGTCGGCTGTCCCGCGGCCGGGACCCATCTCCAGGTGTACTCGTCCGGGAACAGATCGAGCTCGAGCACGCCGAACGCCTGGGCCTGAGCCTTCGCGAGCTCGGGCGGGTGCCCCCCGAGGGGTTCGAGGTTGGCGCCGCCGGTTCCGACGATGAACTGCCGCATCCCGAGCTCGTCGTCCCGCACGCCCGTTGGGGCCAGCGGCTGCCAGCGTTCGTAGTTGTGCCGGTGGCCGTTCAACACGATGTCGACGTTCGCCGAGTACAGCGCGTCCCACAGCGGTCGAACCTCCTCGTAGACCCCGGAGCTGTAGAACAACGGCTCGTGGAAGAACGCGATCGTACACGGGTAATCGGCTTCCGGGTGGGCCGCCAGGTCGTCGGTCAACCATCGGATCTGCCGCTGGCCCGGTGAGGCGGATCCGTCGGTCATCGGGCCACCGCACCCGGGATCGAGGAAGCACAGGTCCGAGTTCAGCGCGATCACGTGCCAGCACATCCCGTCCGACGGTGAGCAGCCCTCCGGCAGCTCGAAGCTGTAGTACCCGTGCCCGCTCGGTCCTCGGAAACGGTCCCCGAAGTACCTGAAGTACCCCCGAGGCTCGCCGGAGACGGTCTCGTACTCGTGGTTGCCCAGAACCGGGAAGGTCTTGACTCGCGCCCGCCCCCATGTCGGGTCGTAGTACTGGAGGAAGTCCCCATACCGCCCGTTGGGATACTGCGCGTCCCCCAGCATGAACACGGCGTCGACGTCGTCGGAGACAAGGAGATCCGACGTCGCGGCGTACTGACACAGCGAGGACGTGGGACCCGCCGGTGCATCGCAGACGGCATCGCCCGCGGCCGCGATCCGGACGTGGTCGGACTCCGACCCGGCCGGTTGCTGGGTCGGCTCGCTCGCGAAGCGGACCTCGGTCTCGCCGCAGGACGCCGAGAGCGTCGAGATCGCGACGACCGCCCCCACGATCGCGACCGCGCGTCCACGTCGCCCCCGCCTCACGTCCACGTCAGAAGCTCGCGAGGACCGTCATCCGTCCGGAGCGTCCTCGGAGGGGATCGGCGCCTCGTCGCCGGGGGATGCGTTCGCGCTCTCCAGCACGAGCCTGGCCTGGACCTCGAAGTCCGCCGAGACGAAGACGTGAGCCGTTCCGGCTGCGTACGGGTCGTTGCCGCCGCCCTTGAGCAGCACGGGGATGCCCTCGTCCTCCAGGCGTGACTTGACGATCTCGCCCTCGATGATCGAGGAGGTCGAGAGCACCCTGACCAGGTCGCGGGGCATGCGCACATTGTTGCAGCCGATCGGACGGACGAGAGATTGACGTTCGTCGATGTGAAAGCGTACGATCCATCGACGAACATCGATCCCTGGGAGGCGAGGTCCATGCGTGAGCTGAAGCTGGTGGACCCGAGCCCGGCCGAATGTTGTTCCCCGATCGCGGCGCGGGCGATGTCCGAGGACGACGCGCAGACCACCGCTTCGGTCTTCAAGGCGCTCTCGGACCCGGGGCGGGTCCGGATCCTCAACCTGCTCGCCACGGCCGGCGAGCCCGTCTGCGTGTGCCACATCACGCCCGAGCTCGGGCTTTCGCAGCCCACCGTGAGCTTCCACCTGAAGAAGCTCGTGCAGGCCGGGCTGCTCGAACGGGAGCGGCGCGGCGTGTGGGCGTTCTACTCCGTGAACCGCGAGGTGCTGAAGCGCCTTGGCAAGGTCTTCGAGGTGGAGGGAGCACGGGCATGAGCGGGGTCAGGGAGCAGGTGCGGCAGCACTACCGGACGCTGGCACTCGAGGTCCGGGAGGGAGGCTGCGACTCGCCGTGCTGCGGGGGCGAACCCTCCGGCCTCGGCCCCGAGCTGTACGACGCGCTCGAGCGCGCGGAGCTCCCGGACGCGGCGGTGATGGCCAGCCTCGGCTGCGGCAACCCCCTGCTGGTGGCCGAGCTCCGGCAGGGCGAGACCGTGCTGGACCTGGGTTCGGGCGGCGGGATCGACGTGCTGCTCTCGGCCCGTCGCGTAGGTCCCGACGGCCGGGCGTACGGGCTCGACATGACCGACGAGATGCTCGCGCTGGCGCGGCGCAATGCCGTGGAGGCGCGCGTCACCAACGCGGAGTTCCTCCAGGGCTTCATCGAGGAGATCCCGCTGCCAGACGAGAGCGTCGACGTCGTGATCTCCAACTGCGTGATCAACCTGTCGGCGGACAAGCAGACGGTGTTCGGGGAGATGCGGCGCGTCCTGCGTCCCGGCGGACGCGTGGGCGTGAGCGACATCGTCGCGGGCGACGAGCTCTCGCCGGCCGAACGCGCCGAACGCGGCAGCCTCGTCGGCTGCATCGCCGGCGCGCTGTCGTTCGGCGAATACCGGTCCGGTCTGGCGGCGGCCGGCTTCACGGACGTCACCGTCGAACCCACGCATGCGGTTGCCGACGGGATGTACGGGGCGATCGTCCGCGCGCGACGGCCGTGACCACACCCGAGGTGCTGTTCGTCTGCGTCCGCAACGCCGGTCGAAGCCAGATGGCGGCGGCGCTGCTCGAACGGCACGCGGCCGGCCGGGTGCGCGTGCGATCGGCCGGAACGGCGCCCGCGGACGAGGTCGACGCGCTCGTCCGGGACGCCATGGCCGAGCTCGGGATCGACCTGTCGGCGGAGCGACCCAAGCGCCTGGAGGACGAGGCGGTCCGGGAGGCCGACGTCGTGGTGACGATGGGATGCGGCGACGCCTGCCCGGTCTTCCCGGGGACGCGCTACGAGGACTGGCCGGTGCCCGACCCCTCGGGCAAGGACCTTGACCAGGTCCGGGCGATCCGGGACGAGATCGACCGGCGCGTCCGGGGCCTGGCGGCCGGGCTCGTCGCGCCGGCGTAGGCGCCGAACGATTCGGGTAGCCTTCGCCAGCGATGGGGCGCCTGTTCGGCACCGACGGCGTTCGAGGCGTGTTCGGACGCGACCTCACGACCGATCTCGCGCGCTCACTCGGGCGCGCCGCGGTGGCCGTGCTCGCCCGCGACCGTCACCACGCGCCCGCGTTCGTGATCGGCCGCGACACGCGTCTGTCGGGCCCGGTCCTGGAGGACGCGCTCGTCGAGGGCATCGTCTCGGCGGGCGGCGATGCGATCCGCGCCGGCGTCGTGCCCACGCCCGCCGTCGCGTTCCTCACGATCGAGCTCGGCGTCGACTCGGGCGTGGTGATCTCGGCGTCGCACAACCCGCCGGGCGACAACGGCATCAAGTTCTTCGGGTTCCGGGGATTCAAGCTCTCCGACGGTCTCGAGGACGAGATCGAGGCGGAGATCGCCGGCGGCGGCACGGCCAACGGCGTCACCGGCCGCGAGCGCCCGATCCCCGTGGACGCCTCGCGCTACCTCGACCACGTCGCCGAGGCCGCCGAGGCCCGGCTGGACGGCATGCGCGTGGTCGTCGACTGCGGCAACGGCGCCGCCTCGGCGTTCGCGCCGGCCGCGCTCGAGCGCCTGGGCGCCGAGGTCGTCGCGCTGAACGCCGAGGGCGATGGCTCGAGGATCAACGTCGACAGCGGCGCGCTGTACCCGGAGGTGGTCGCCGAGGCCGTGGCGGCCCAAGGCGCGGACGCGGGGGTGGCGTTCGACGGGGACGCGGACCGGGCGCTGTTCGGCGACGCCGGCGGCCGGGTGATCGACGGGGACCAGGTGTTGGCGGCCTGCGCCCTGTCGATGCAGGAGGACGGGACGCTCACCGGCGAGACGGTCGTCGCGACGGTGATGTCGAACCTCGGCTTCCACCGCGCGATGCGCGAGCGCGGCATCCGAGTGATCTCGGCGCCGGTGGGGGACCGGTACGTGCTCGAGCAGATGCTGGAGCACGAGGTCGCCCTGGGCGGCGAGCAGTCGGGCCACGTCATCTTCCGCGACCGGTCCACGACGGGCGACGGGCTGATCACCGCGGTGCGTTTCCTTTCGCTCGCGGCCCGGCGGGGCATCCCCGTGCGCGAGGTGGCCGCCGTGATGCAACGCTTCCCGCAGGTGTTGGTCAACGTCGAGGTCGCGCACAAGGAGCGCCTCGACCAGGCAGGAGAGATCTGGCAGGCGGTGCGCGAGCGGGAGTCGCGCCTCAACGGCTCCGGCCGTGTGCTGGTTCGCGCATCGGGGACCGAGCCGATCGTGCGCGTGATGGTGGAGGCCGAGACCGAGGAGATCGCGCGCGAGCACGCCGACGCGGTCGCCCAGCACGTCGCCTCGGCGCTCGCCTGAGCGTTCAGCCGGTCTGAGCGCGTTGACCACGGCTGCTGCTAGGCTCCACCTTCCTATGTGCGGCATCGTGGGCTACGTCGGCCCCGACCAAGCGCTCCCGATCGTGCTCGAGGGTTTGCGACGCCTCGAATACCGCGGGTATGACTCGGCGGGCGTCGCGATGCTCGACGGCGGCCTGTCGGTCGTGAAGCGGGCGGGGAAGCTGTCCGAGCTCGACGGGGCGCTCGAGGCGCTCGGCGACATCCCGGGTTCGGTCGGGATGGGACACACGCGGTGGGCGACGCACGGCGCGCCGACGAATGCGAACGCGCACCCGCACACCGACTGCGAGGCTCGCATCGCGGTGATCCACAACGGGATCATCGAGAACTTCACCGACCTGCGTTCCGGGCTCGAGAAGCGCGGACACGTCCTTGCGTCGGAGACCGACACCGAGGTCGTCGCCCACCTGATCGAGGAGAAGGAGGGTCCGCTCGCAGACCGCGTCCGCGAGACCGTTCGCGAGCTCGAAGGCGCGTATGCGCTCGTCGTGCTCTCGGCCGACGAACCCGACGTCATCGTGGGCGTGCGGGTGTCTTCGCCGCTGATCGTGGGGCTCGGCCACGGCGAGAACATCCTGGCCTCCGACATCCCCGCCGTCTTGCAGAAGACGCGCACGGTCCTGCCGATCGACGAGCGACAGGTCGTCGAGGTGCGCGCGGGCGGCGTCCGGGTGACGGACCTGGACGGCAACGAGGTCCAGACCGGGCCGTTCGAGGTCGACTGGGACGTCGCCCGTGCACAGAAGGGCGGGTTCGACGACTTCATGCTCAAGGAGATCCACGAGCAGCCCTCGGCGATCCGCGACACGCTCGCCGGGCGCGTGAGCGACCAGGGCCTGCTCGCGATGGACGAGTTGCACACCGACACCGACGTCCTGCGCGAGGTGGACAAGGTGTTCGTGGTCGCCTGCGGGACGGCGTTCCACTCGGGCCTGGTCGCCAAGTACGCGATCGAGCACTGGACCCGCGTCCCGGTCGAGATCGACATCGCCTCGGAGTTCCGCTACCGGGATCCGGTGCTCGGCCCCGACACGCTCACGCTCGCCGTGAGCCAGTCGGGCGAGACGATCGACACGCTGGAGGCCGCGCGGCACGCGAGCCGCCAGGGCTCCAAGGTCCTGGCGGTGACGAACACGATCGGGTCCTCGCTCGCGCGGGAGGCCGACGCGGTCATGTACACCCACGCCGGTCCCGAGATCTGCGTGGCCGCGACCAAGACGTTCGCCACGCAGATGGCGGCGTTGCACCTGGTGGCGCTGTACCTCGCGCAGGTGCGCGGCGCGATGTTCCCGGTCGAGATCGTCGACATCGTCAACCGGATGCGCGAGCTTCCCGGCCAGGTCCGCCGAACCCTCGGGCTCGCCGAACAGGTCCACGCGATCGCCGACGAGCTGAAGGACGCGCGCGATGTGCTGTTCATCGGGCGGCACACCGGCTACCCGGCCGCGCTCGAGGGCGCGCTGAAGTTGAAGGAGCTCTCGTACGTGCACGCCGAGGGTTACCCGGCCGGCGAGCTCAAGCACGGCCCGATCGCGCTCGTCGAAGAGGGCGTGCCGGTGGTCGCGGTCGCGACCGAGTGCCACGTCTACCCGAAGGTGCTGTCGAACATCCAGGAGGTGCGTGCCCGCGGCGCCCGGGTGATCGCCGTGGCGAGCGAGGGCGACCAGGAGATCGCGGCGTACGCGAACCACGTCCTGTACGTCCCCCGGGTGCCCGAGCTGTTCGCTCCGGTCGTGGTCACGCCGCCGCTGCAGATGCTCGCGTACCACGTGGCCAAGCTCCGCGGCTGCGACGTCGACCAGCCGCGCAACCTCGCCAAGAGCGTCACCGTCGAGTAGCTGCGCCCTGCGCGGCAGCCGGTGGCGGGGCGGCTACCCTAGCGGCGTGGAGATCCTCGGCCTCGGGGTCGACATCTGCGAGATCGGGCGCATGGAGCGGGCGCTCGAACGACATCCCACCATGCGCGAGCGCGTGTTCACGGCCGAGGAGCGCGCCTACTGCGACTCGAAGGCCCGCCCGGCCGAGTCCTACGCGGGCCGGTTCGCCGCGCGCGAGGCCGTGATCAAGGCGCTGGGCGGCTACCGCGGCAGGCGATGGCAGGACATCTCGGTCGCCCGGTCGCCCTCGGGTGCGCCGTCGATCCGGCTCGAGGGCAACGCGAAGCTCCGAGCCGACGCGCTCGGGATCTCGGGCGTCCTCATCACGTTCACGCACGAGAAGACCACCGCGGTGGCGTTCGCGGTGACGGTGTCCGGGTGAGGGCATGAGGGTCGTCCTCACCCCGGCCGAGGCCGCCGAGCTCGATCGCGCGACCCAGGCCCGGGGCATCCCCGCCGAGGACCTGATGGAGGCCGCGGGACGCGAGGTCGCCGACGCGGCGCTCCGGCTGATGGGTGGGGCGTACGGGCGGCGCGCGGTGGTCGTGTGCGGGAAGGGCAACAACGGCGGCGACGGGCTGGTGGCCGCCCGGGTCCTCGACGGGGCGGGTGTCCGGACCACGGCCGTGTCCCTGGAGGAGGGGCTGCGCAAGCCGGCCTCCACCAACCTCCGGCGGCTCGACCACACGACGGTGCGCCGCCGCCCCTTCCGGGTCGACGCGCTCGAACGCGAGCTGGCGCGGTCCGACGTGGCGGTCGACGCGATCTTCGGCACCGGGTTCCGCGGCGTGCCGGAGGGCGCGCGCGCCCACGCGATCGCGGCGCTGAACGCCTCCTCGACGCCCGTGGTCGCCGTGGACATCCCCTCGGGGGTCGACGGCGCGACCGGCGCGGTCGACGGTGCCGCCGTGCACGCCGACCTCACGGTCACGCTCGGCGCGCCGAAGCCCGGGCTGGTGCTGCTGCCCGGGGCGTCGTTCGCGGGAGTCATCGAGGTCGAGCCGATCGGGTTCCCCCTCGACCTGATCCGCGGCGACCTGCTGGTCGTCGAGGCGGACGACGTCAGGGCGATGCTCCCGCATCGGGCCCCGGACACGCACAAACGAGCCGCGGGGTTCGCGGTGGTGGTCGGGGGCTCCCGGCTCATGACGGGCGCGCCGGCGCTGGCCGGTACGGCCGCCTATCGTGCGGGCGCCGGACTGGTCGCGGTGGCCGTGCCCGAGGGGGTCCTGCCTGTCGTCCAAGGCGCCCTGCGCGAGGCGGTGTTCGTCGGGCTGGCCGAGACCGACGCCGGGACGGTCGCCGGCGGCTCGGCGCGCCTCGACGAGGTGCTTGCACAGGCGGGAGCGCTCGCGGTCGGTCCGGGGATGACCACCGACGAACGCACGCAGGCGTGGGTTCGCGAGCTCGTGCGTTCGAGCGAGGTGCCGGTGGTCCTGGATGCCGACGGCCTGAACGCGTTCGCCGGGCGCGCCGAGGATCTCGCCGATCGCAAGGCCGACCTGATCCTGACGCCCCACGCGGGTGAGTTCTCCCGGCTCGCCGGCCTGCCGACGAGCGAGGTCGAGGCCGACCGCGTTCGGCACGTCCGGGGTCTGGCGGCGCGAACCTCGGCCGTGGTGCTGCTCAAGGGGAGCCGAACCCTGGTCGCCTCGCCCGACGGCGAGGTGCGGATCAATCCCACCGGCGGCCCGTCGCTCGCGACGGGCGGCACCGGCGACGTCCTCACGGGGATGATCGCGGGCCTGATCGCCCGCGGGTGCACGCCGCTCGACGCGGGTGCGGCCGCCGCGTTCGTCCACGGCCTGGCCGGGCGGATCGCGGGCGACCGGCGCGGCGACGGCGCGACCGCGGTCGACGTGCTCGAGGCCGTCCCGGACGCGATGCTGGAGGTCCTGGCCGGGTGACGCGGTACCGGCCCACGGTCGTCGAGGTGGACCTCGACGCGATCCGGCACAACGTGCGGCTCCTCTTGCCGCCCAGCGCCGACCTGATGGCGATCGTGAAGGCCGACGGCTACGGGCACGGCGCGGTCGCCGTCTCGCGGGCGGCCCTGGAGGGCGGCGCCTCGCGCCTGGGGGTCGCGCTCGTGGAGGAGGGGCTCGCGCTCCGGGAGGCCGGGATCGCGTCCCCGATCCTGGTCCTGACCGAGTTCCCTCCGGGTTCGGAGAAGGAGGCGCTCGAGGCCGGCCTCACCCCCTCGGTCTACTCGGACGACGGGCTGGACCGGCTGTCGGACGCGGCGCGGGCGCTCGGGCCGCCCATCGGCGTCCACGTCAAGCTCGACACCGGGATGCATCGGGTCGGCCTGTGGCCGCCCGAGGACGCGCCGGCGTTCGCGCGACGCATCTCGGACGCCGGCCTGGAGATCGAGGGCGTGTGGACGCATTTCGCGGACTCGGAGTCCGACGACGAGGGGACGCTCGTACAGCTCGCCCGGTTCCGCGCCGCCGTCGATGCGCTGGCCGCCGCGGGTGTCCGCCCCGCCGTGCTGCACGCGGCCAACAGCGGGGCCACGATCCGGATGCCCGAGACCCACCTGGACATGGTCCGCCCCGGCGCGGCCGTCTACGGCCTCGACCCGGGCGGCGGGATCGCCGAGGGTCTCGGCCTTCGTGCCGCGCTGACATGGCGCTCCGCGGTGTCCATGGTCAAACGGCTGCCGGCGGGCGAGCGTCTGTCCTACGGAGGCCGCTACGAGCTCGAACGCCCGTCCACGATCGCGACCGTTCCGGTCGGCTATGACGACGGCTACCCACGAACCGCCCGAGACGCCGAGGTACTGATCGGCGGCGCGCGCCGGCCCGTCGCCGGGACGATCACGATGGACCAGATCCTCGTGGACTGCGGCGACGCCGACGTGGGCGTCGGGGACGAGGTCGTGATGATCGGCGCCCAGGGGGACGAACGCATCACCGCCGACGAGCTCGCCGAGCGCGCCGGCACGATCGCCCGCGCGGTCGCGACCGGGATCGGCACGCGCGTGCCGCGGGAGATCGTCTCTGCGGAGGCACCGGCGTGAGCCGGAAGCGGACCGCGCTCTTCACCGCGGGGGTCGCCGCCGGCGCCGTCGCTGGCGGTTTGATCGGCCGCACCGTGCTGAACGCTCGTCGGCGCGGCGACCCGGAGGCGGACGAGCACTTGTCCGAACTGCCGCCCGAGGACCTCGGGCCCATCCGCTCCTCCGACGGCACCGAGCTCGCCGTGCGCGCCGCCGGCGACCCGTCGAAGCCGACGATCGTGTTCGTGCACGGCTTCAGCCTGGACATGACGACGTGGCACTACCAGTGGACGGGCCTGTCAGACAGCTTCCGCTGCGTCCTGTTCGACTTCCGCTCGCACGGCCGGAGCGCCCGGGCGGCCGGCGGCGACCTGTCGCCGCTCGCGTTCGCGAACGACCTCGCGGCGGTGCTCGAGACCGTGGGGGACGGCCCCGTCGTGCTGGTCGGCCACAGCATGGGCGCGATGTCGATGCTCGCGATGGCCGAGACGCGACCGGAGCTGTTCGGCGAGCCGGTCGCGGGCGTCGTGTTCGTGGGTTCGGCGGCGAGCGATCTGCTGCGCGGCGCGTTCGGCTCGGTGACCGAACTGCTTCGCCCCAAGCTCGGATCGCTCCGCCAGGCCGCCGGCCGCGTGAACCGGCTCCGCAAGGTGGTCCTGTCGAGTCCGGCCGACGTCGGGCAGATGGTGGCCCGGGCCACGCAGTTCGGCTCTGACGCCTCGCCTCGGCTGGTGCGCTACGTCGTCGGGCTCGCGGCCAGGGCGCCCTCGGAGGTGTGGACCGACGGACTCGCCGGGCTGATGGAGATGGATCTGCGCCACGCGATCGAGCACATCGGCGTTCCGGCGCTGGTCGTCGTCGGGGACCAGGACCGCATGACGCCCCCCTCCTCGTCCGTGGTCCTGGCCGGCGAGCTGCCGCGCGGGCGGCTCGAGATCGTCGAGGGTGCGGGCCACTTCCCGATGATGGAGCGTCACGAGGACTTCAACGGCCGGCTCGCGGCGTTCGCCGGCGAGGTGCTGGCCCCGGGCGGCCGGAAGCGGAAGAGCGCGTGAGGGACGCCGCGTGATCACCCGCGTGAACGGCCTTCGGGTGGGTCACGTCACCGACCGGGAAGGGGTCACCGGCTGCACGGTGGTGCTCTGCCCCCCGAACACCACGGGGTCGGTCGACGTCCGTGGCGGCGCCCCCGGGACGCGCGAGACCGACGCGCTCCGGCCCGGGACGGCGGTGAACGAGGTGCACGCGGTGGTGCTCACCGGCGGGAGCGCGTTCGGCCTGGCGGCCGCGACCGGCGTGCAGCG
>Ga0114129_10003223_pt1 | contig 22889 bp, 19 predicted proteins | sample RhiMetdeltSRZDD1_FD_80071 | JGI IMG/M metagenome (GOLD analysis project Ga0114129, IMG submission 80071) | Populus rhizosphere microbial communities from Tennessee, USA - Rhizosphere MetaG P. deltoides SRZDD1 (version 2) (version 2) | ecosystem: Host-associated > Plants > Roots > Rhizosphere >... | reverse complement strand
TAAGTAGTGACGGAGGATGCCAAGCCATGTTGTGGAGCAAAAACGTCGGCGGCTCTGCTGCCGGCGATGACGCCGTACCAGAGGGACCATTTGTCATAGGCTCGCGCCGATGTTCTCTAGCGTATCTACGTTTACTCTTTTTGTCCGCACGGAGCGATGCTGAGCGGGTTTCCAGGGATCTATCAGGGCGACCTCAGGCTCTCTCTAGAAGGCGACCTTCTCAAGAGCAACCTATTTCTGTAACAGGAGAGCAGTCTGATATCCGTAAGCTTCTTTAGTGACTGATAAGACTTTTGCAAGTCGAGACCATTTCTGGATAATGTAGTCCACGTCATAAAACACCTGCGTCTTGGGTTCACTTCCGATTGAGAAACACGCATAGTCTTGTGACAGGACGGATGTCTCCTCATCTAACCGACGGATCATATCAATGAGGAAGAGGTAATCTTTTCTATGTTTGTATTTTGTAAATAGCAGGTCAACAGTGTTCTTATCGTGAATAGTGATGTACGCATAACCTCCTCGTCGTAACACTCGGCGCAACTCTAAAAACCATGCGTCCGCCAAATCACTGATATGCGTAAACACGGAACCACAATACACCAAGTCGAAGTAGCTATCCTCGAAAGGTAAGTGCGGCATCGTTGTAGTTGTCGCGAAGAAAAACGGCGGACTCAAGTACTGCTGACACCAGCAGATGTGTTTTGCCTTTATATCAACTCCCCATATTTCCGACTTCCCTTCTATATGGGGATAAAAGCGTAGCATTCTGCCGGCAGCACATCCCAGATCTAAAACTCTTAACAGCGTTTGCGGCGATCCACCTACTACTCTTAAAATGTCGAGCATCGAGTGCATATCCTGACGGCCACACGATAAGTAATCTGCCTCCGTGTCCCCATAGCCCTCCCACAATTCCTTTGGAGGCACCGGCAGGGCCCCGTTCGAGACCCGGACGGTGGGGGAACTGCGGTGGGTGATAATCGAGTATGCCTCGGTCGCTTGCAGGGGGATCAGTTTCCCTGCGATGTACGGGTTGAAAATGATATTTGTAGCCGGTAAAAGGCGCGCTATATAACGATGAACTGCTTCGGAAACCATTCGAGTCAGCAAAGCTCCTGCTCTCGGCAGCACAGCCTACTCCGTCAACTTCGGTATATAAATAAGGTGACACCCTTCACTCTTGCCCAAGAGCTATGCTGAAATAAAAATTTGGCGATCTCTGTCTGCTCGACGCTTTGCCACGACGCTTCGTAATACAGGCATCTTACTTCGGTATGATTCCTGCTAACTTTCTGAAGCTCTGCAAGCGACAGTGGAGTTACGATCGGCCTATCGATATAGTATCGCCATACCGAGCGGGCACCGCCGAGTACGCAAAAAGCAACCGAGTCCTTGGCATCCATCATTATGGCTTTACTCGCTTCGCGATAACCCTCGTCAGGTATATACTTCTGCCAGGTTACCAACCAATTGTAGAGAACGGCTGCGATCATTACACCCGATAGTATGCGGGCTGAGGATGCTATAACGAATAGACTACGGCGCGCTATGATGGTTTTATAAAAGTGTAACTTTCCGAACAGTGGAGTACTCGCAGCCCATGGTGCAGCAACCGATACGGACTTCAAATCCCAAAATGAGCGAAGACCTGCTATGAAAAGCAAAACGTAGTACGGTAGCCAGTAGGCAAAAAATCGCGGGTAGAGGTCAAAGGGCCGAGCAAGCCACATCAGTAAGAGAGGGCCGATCAATAACCCCGCAAAGTAATGCGCTTCTATAGGGCGGGATCTAAGTAAAAAAAGCCAGCCGAAAGCAGATATCATAAGAATCAGTAGGACAATCTGTGGCCATTCGCTTCCCGTGAGATCTCGGATGACTGTCCAGGGAAAAGTTGGATTAAAAGGGGTTCGCCCCCGTCCAACAAGATCGCGGAACATATATCGAAATACGGGCAAGTAGAGAGTGAGCGAGAGTGCAACTATAGCCGCAAAACAGCCACCAAACATTTGCAAGGAAGTTCGGTTGATGTTTATAGACAGGTCGGTCCGCTGGGCAACGCGCTGAGCGGCAGCCATACGCAGCAAAATAAGAATTTGAACCACAGTGACAAAAGCAGAGTACAAATGGACGTATATCCCAAAGACGCTAATGCCAACAAAGAGAATGGCATCATGCCGCGTAGGATGACGAAGTAGTTTAAAATACAAATGGCTCGATAGAAGGGTACAGAAAATCATCGCGGAATACCCGCGAGCCTCCACACTCCACACAATATTAGGTGGAGAAAACGCCAACACGAGAGTGCCTAATAGTGCTGGAATAGACCCCAGAATTGAACGTGCGAAAATGAGAAAGATATAGAGCGTAGCCATCCCCAGCATCAGAGCTGGCAACCGAAGTGCCCATTCTGAGCGACCCAGCAGGCTCTCAGAAAAACGGGCCATGAGCGAGTAACCGATGTGATTATTAAACGCGTCGTTAGAAAATACGGTCTTCCAAAAAGAACGTACTTCCACGAAATGCACAGCTGTATAAAGCTCGTCCTGTCCCAGACCTCTGTTCAAAGGATAGAGACGGCACAGCAAAGCCACTGTTAGAATTAGAAATAGACAAAACGATTGATAACGTGTCTCAATCACTTTAGGGAAAGCTCGCGCGAACGCCTTCATTCTCAATGGGATAATCGTCTCCTTTAACATAACTGCGTTCTTTATCGAAATGAAATGGCGTGGCACGTGGCCTACAACCCGGCTCTTTTCGCATCGATCACCGCATATATCAAAGGTTCGGCTTCAGCCATGACATGAATATCATAGGTTTTCGAAACTGATCGGATGTCGTTTTTGGCCATGATTATCCCCCGCGCTTGATGGTCTTTGAGAAATTTAGCCAAATCTTCCAGGGTTTGGGCTTCTTGAATGGGGCGATCACTGTAGAAGAGCGCCGTTGGTTGGTAGAGCCCGGAGAAAACGACCAAAGGTTCTCGATCGTCTGGGCTGGAACTCGCTGCAATGCGAGCGAGCTTTGCAACAGGAGCATCTTCCATTCGGTAAAGCGGTAGGATGTTATGCATGGCAACAATGACGAGAAAAGCATACATCACACCTGCTAGTGTGCGGTAACTATGCTTCTTCGCTATCAGGAGAGAAACGACAAGGACAAACAAACCCGTAGACGCTGACAGTAAAACTACACTCCGGGGTGCCAGTAGGGTTACTACAAACGCCCCGAGGGCTAATCCGGCAAACGCCACTGACTTGGGCGCGTGGAAAGCTTGAGCGACCATCGACGCTGTCAAGATAGCCAAAGAAGGATAGAGAGGGAGAATATACCAGCGGAGTTTTGTATGAGCTAAAGTAAAAATCCCAAATTCCAGGACTACGACAAGCAGAAGAATACTGGACCGTGAACGAGCCGCGAGATTTTCCTGTATGTTGAGTGAAAGCGCAACCGGCAGTAGATAAAACCACGGATAGAAGCCTATTTGCAGCTGGTCAACATAAAAGAAACGAGTTCCGGTGTTTCCTTGTAACGTTTCTGTCGCATGTGCAATATGGAAAAGAATGTAGTTATCTGTGAAGACGCGTCCATATTTTATTAGCATAAGAATATGCCAGGGCGCGCCTATTACAAATGCGATCAATAATGCCGTCCAAAACTGTCGCGATCGCGTTGCAGCGATGAAACGTCCGGTTAGCCAAAGGTCTATGGTTATTACGGCTGGAGCGATCAATCCTGAAAAGGATTTGAGCATTACCGCGAGCGCGCTCGAGATTGCAATGATGTACCACCAATTCTGGCTACCTTTTTCAAGGCGTAAATATGCATAAATTGCCAAAAAGGTGAATAGCGTAAGCATAATATCGGTCATGCCGGCTCGAGAATACCTCGTAAAGTGATAGCTGGTTAGTAGTATCAGGGCGGCAAAGAAGCCAACCCATTTGTCATAGACAAGCTTGCCGACCAAATACGTGACAATGATGAGCCCGACACCGGAAAATCCTGATGCTGCTCGCGACCAGAACTCATTGACACCGAACAATTGAAAAAAAATGGCGGTTAACCATACGAGTAGCGGAGGTTCGTCCATCCAGACTTTATACCCATAGTGTAACGTTAGCCAATCGCCACTCCGTACCATCTCCTTAGAAGCCTGTGCATAGACAGCTTCGTCCCAATCAGACAAGCTACCTTGGTCAAGTCTCCACAGAAGGAGTAGAGCGGCGAGCACACATAGGGCGAGTATAGGCCAGACATTTTCGATACACGCAATGAGTCGCGATGCGCGAATCCAGCGAACTGGCATTGTAGCGATTGTCATTTGCATGAGACATCTCGGCCCGAACGTGGCGGGGCTGACGTATCTCCCTCAATACCCATCTTATGTGACGGAGCATCGTCGTGGCAGCAAACCGTAATAGCCCGAATAGGCGGCTACGGCGGCCAAGGTCCCCCAACTGATCACCAGCAACCAAGGAAATCCGAACGGATGATATGTAAATCTAATGTGATTGTGGCCTGGTGAAACCTGAACCGCGCGGAAGATGAAATTTCCACCATGAACGGTCGCCTCCTTTCCATTGACTTCGGCCCTCCAGCTCCGCGCCCATCGGTCGGTCAGCAGTAACCAGCCATTTGATGGAATTTCGACATTGAAAACGATCTCGTCAGGCACATATTTAACCAAATCGACAGCAACCTTTTGAGCCGCCGGAAGTCTTTCAATCCGGGTAATCTCCTCCGGTTTAGGATCGTCGAATGTATTGCCATCTAGCGGCGGATGTGACTCCTCTTTGGAAGGAGCACTCGAGCGTAGCAGCCCTTCTCGAAAATGAACAACTAGGAGGGAAGCGCGCAGCATCTCAGCCCTTTTAACGAAAGCGACAAAGTTGGGTCCCGTTGCCTCAACTTGACCGACATCTTTCGAAAACCAGACGCGCTCCGTCCCTGTCGACATTTCTTTCAGGATGGGATGGTCTATCATTTTATAGTGAAAATAGCTTTCTCCGGTCGCGTAAGAGTTGAAGACCGGAACTTTTGTGATCAACTGATCGTTTTTGAGAATTTTGCAAGGCGGATTCGGGTAACATGAAGTGTCCTCGCGTAGTAACCCGTTCACAGTAAGGTCTAGGCCTGCGGAATGCATCCCGTCGAGTTTCCCCCAGCGTTTTACATATTCTGGCTTTGTATTAACCATCGTCGGAATTGATAAAACGTTCGTAAGGAAAGCGTCACTCCCCGCTAAGGCCAAAAGTAGTGCCGGCATGTACCACTGCCTGATTTTGCCCGACAACACCCACCCAGTAAACGCCACACCACAGACTCCTAACCAGACCCATAGGGCATGAATGGAGCCTAGAAGAAGGATTATTTTGCTGGTATCCAATTCAAAATTGGTGAACACCACGAAAATAAAAACAAGCAGCGCACCGGAGGCAACACACACTGATGCGGCGAGAAACTGTCTCCAGGTGCGGTTATCGGAGGATCGTAGAGCAGTTGCCAGATCGCGTGTAGCAATCAGGGCAACGACAGAAATGGCGAAGACGTAATAGAGGCGAAAAATGGCGGCGTGCCTGAAGAAACGCATAGGATAAAACCAGTCATAGAGCCACCGGCGCAATGGAAGTGCTTGCCCGAGAGCGCAAGCAATGCTTAGTAGACCAAGGCCTATCAACCACCAACGCCACCCATCCCGGGGTTGTGTGAGGAGTGCGCCTAGAACGAGCACCGAAATAATCGCACCCACATAGATGCTTGCCGATGAGACATCCGTGTATGGCCACAGGTTATTTTTACCGTTCATCTGGTCGTAGAATTTTACTATCGTCAAGTATGGGCTCGCGAAGGTCGAGAGGGCGCCGGGGTGAAGTGCATTACTAACGATCGCCCGCTCCCGGCTCAAGGCACCTACCCGTGCATTTGTACCGGCTCCTTCGACGAAGAACGCAACATAAGTAGGCGAGAGAACAACTAGACCTACAACAAGCACGAGCGCTAAGGTAGAAAAAGCGAACCAAAACGGCGGACGTCGCACCATCTTGGTCGTCGAATTTTTGCTGCCCAATCTAAGCGCAGTGACGGAAGGCTCCGCAAATAGCCATCGCCCTACTGCCCATAGGGCAGAAAAACATCCGGTAATAATGGTCAGCCCAGGGTATCCGGCTAAAGCAGACAAACCCCATAATGCCCCAGCCTCAACCGCCGGCCGTAACTTTTGTGAACTGAGCGCAGCATCCAAACGCCAGATTATGAGTGGCAGGAAGGAAAAGGCGGTGATAAAGGGAGTATGCTCGGCATGGCCTGTGTAGCCCCCGCAAAAGAGAAAACCTAAAGCTACAACGCATGCACCCCAAGACGGTGCTTTGAGGTGCCGGGCTAGCATCAGCATGCCGAACCCACCTAACCACCACATCAACAGCCAATAAAATACGAAGCCAGAGGATGTGCCGCCAGTGAGGAAACCAACTATAAAATTTACTGGTGAGAAGATACCTAGCTGTGGATCGCCTGAAATCGGCCGGCCCGCATTAGACCACGGATCCCACTGAACGAAACCTCCGGCCCTGGCGTAATCTGCCACTAATACTTGGTATGGATAATACTGGCCGTCAACATCCCAAATACCGACGGCCAGCCCCCGCAGCAGGAGGTGATTGGCAATAAGAAAAAAAACAGTAGTGATCAACACGCAGAGCGGCCAATTGAACTTGATGAATATGTCTTTGATCGATGAGGTGATGGTCCAGTGACCGCTGCCTCTGGCGAATCGGTAGTTAGCTGCCAAAATCGGCAGAAGACAAGCGCCTGAGCATAGGAGAACGATAAACGCAAATCGCGGAAGTCCTGCATAGAGGCTGAGCTCGTCCATGAATTCAGGACTGATCCAAGTGCCGCGTTCAAGACCCGTCCAGCTTTGCATACGCTCACTCTTCCGCCAGTTGTTCTAGAATGTATGTTCCAAGGCAGCGAGACATCGGTTGTGTCCCGGACAAATTTTTTGTCGTGATCACGTTGATCTCGGGCGACCTGGATGAGATATTGTAATACTGGCAAGCTTCCCAAAAGTCACAACCCAGGTGGATAGCAACTCGAGTTTCGATTACCTCATTTACTCAGGCGTACTGCTGCGCCATCGATTCGTCGGGCCCGAGCGCAACGCTACCAGGTCCGGATTGAAAGTTTGGAAATAGCGACGTGCCGCCTGAGCATCAGCTAACCGGTAGGGAATCTGCCGGTTGATCTCATAGAGGAGATACTGCTTCGTGTACTGCTGTTTGGAACTTAGTAAGTTTGTCGACGGCGGTATGAGCGGTCCCTGCGTCCGCTAGCGTTGCGCGGCCATTCGGAAGCCCCACGCGAGAGCGTGCAATGTAGAGTGGGCGTTGTCGAACTTCATCGTACACTCGACCTAAGTACTCACCGATTACGCCTAGCACGATAAGCTGCACGCCGCCGACAAACAGGATTACAGCCATAATCGACGCCCAGCCCCAAGGGCTGGGAAACCCCGTAATTTTGGACACTATGGTCCACAGCGCTGTGGCAAAGCCTGCGCTGGCTGAAAGGATACCGAGCCAAGCTGCGGCGCGCAGCGGCATAGCGGAGAATCCTATATAGCCTGAAAACGCCAGGCTTATTAACTTGCGCAGGGTGTACTTTGGAATACCTGAGTGGCGAGAATGGCGCTCGTATTCGATGCCAGTCTGATTGAATCCCACCCAGCTTCGCAGTCCTCTTAAAAATCGGTTACGCTCCGGCAAGGAGGCCAGCACTTGGACGACAGACCTGTCAATTAGACAGAAGTCTCCTACATCTAAGGGCAAGTCGATCTCGGCGATGGCCTTGAGCGTCCGATAAAATAGGGAATAGGCCGCCCGCTTTAGAAAACCTTCCTTCCGCCGCTTCCGAATCGCATAAACGACATCATACCCAAGCTGCCAATTCTCGACGAACTGAGTTATCACTTCTGGCGGGTCCTGAAGATCGGCATCCATAAGGATGACAGCCTTGCCCGTAGCCTCGTCCAAACCCGCTTGCAGCGCCGCTTGATGCCCGAAGTTCCTTGAGAAGTGAATTACCTTTACGCGTGCATCGCGGCTGTGAAGTGAGTCCAAAAACTCAGAGGACCCGTCACGGCTGCCATCGTCGACAAACAAGATCTCAAATGAACCATCGGCAGCCCTCTCTATGACAGGAACCAGCCTAGCCATTAGCGCATCGAGGTTTTCGCGCTCGTTGTAAACCGGCAGAACAACCGAAATTGTTGGAGTCATCATCTCTACCGTTGTCCCCACTGCCTTCTGGCTTACTGTGATTGTCGTGCTAACGCGGCTGTGCAGAAAGAGTACAGCAGCATAGCTGGATTTGATGCATTGCGTCAGGGCTCATTGTTTGCAAAAGCAAAAGCGTGATTCTCAAAATTAGTCAGTTCGTTATACTTTCCCCAATTTTTGAAATACCGCATCGTGAAACCAAGATGTTTCATCCTAGAAATAAGCTCTTCATCGACAATTCCCCACTGCCAAATATCGTGAATATCTCTATATATGCGCTGCTGTTTGTACTGTGGCCGCGGATGAATTTCGTGCATTCTTTCCAACACTGTCTTGTACGGCTCTTCATTCTTCTTGTGGGGAATGTTCCTGAAGTATTCGTCTTCGCTGAGATCGAGAAGTCTGACCGTTTGATCAGAAGCGATAAACTGTGGATTAAAAATCAGGAAAGACTTTGTTCGGGCCGCGTATAACTCAAGGACGGCGTCCCAGTCTGGCTTTACCTGGTGCAGTAATACATCGAACAGAATGATTGCATCCACGTTCCCGATCTGCCGAGCGACTTCCGCCTCTCCAAAATTGCCGCTAATCATATTTAGGCCGGAGTATCCCTTCTTCTTCTCCATCACTTTTTCTGTGAAAGTAATATCGACTAAGAACGACTTCCCGATCTTGTATGTATCCATTGCATAGAAGGTATATTCTCCGTCCACTCCCCACACTCCCCCTAAATCGGCAAAGGACTTAATTCCCAACTTTTTGCAGGCGAAATCGATTAATCTTTTTTTTCCTTTCACCTGACGATGAATCCATCGCGAACGGTATGACAAGCCGGACATCGGCGATCTTATTAGTGTAATGAATGATTCTCGCATATGGCTATTTTAGTTTCCAAGCATTAAACTAGTCGTTTAAAACCGCACGCCGTCAGGCTGAACTCACGGCCGAAGCCTCAACGTTAAAGCTAGTTAAGCCTTCGCACCATGCCGCATTTCTTCTTCCCATAGGCTAACAAACAAGCTCTTGCGCAGCATTTCCCGGTCTGGCTTTCTTGCTACGTCGGCTGCGAACCAACGGTATTCTGAGCGGGAATGTAGCAACCAGCATAACAGCCGAAGCGCCCGCAGGGGCGCTGGATCGAGGCCTATCTTGCTGGCATAGCGCTCCATACACTCGCGCACTACGCTACCGGTCGAAGTTGATAGGTTTAAAGTGTTGCGGTGACGCCCTCGTATAAGCGCTGGGGTTATGGGACCGTGAAGGGACAGAGCGAGGAACGAAAGAAAATAGGTTAAATCCATCGCCGGCAGTCCCTCGGGTTCGGATGATTCCCAATCCAGAACGGCTAGCTCGCCGTCGCATGTCACTAGGACATTCCACGGTCCGAAATCCCGCTGTTCGCAGATTAGTGGAAGCGCCCCCAAGCTCGTAAGAACATTCTGCGTTTCCCGTAGCATACCGGGATCGACAACACAGCCAAACCACTCAATAAAATCATTAAGTACCGGTTGGACCAACCGATTCCACCAACTGACCCGCGAATAAGATACCCGCCGCCCGGCTAGATCAGCCAGCCAGTCTGTTACTTTCACGCTGAAAGCGCGGAAGTTCTCTGCTGTGAGTAGCCTGGCTATCGGTTGACCAACTAGAGCTGTTTCACCCAAGGTTAGGAGGCCAGCGTGCTCCTGGCAAAACAGCACTCGAGGTATCCCGCGTAACACCTGAGGGTTCACGGACTCGATATGCCGGAGAGTTGTTGCCTCCCTTTTTAGGCCGGGAATCGATTCTGGTACCCGCGGCAGTTTCACAGCCATTCGAGGATGATGGTCCGGTTCGGCGAACACCAGCCAGACAACCTTGCCGATACTGCGATGACCTCCGGTTAGAACAAGGGAGGAGAGGCGATCGGGAGTCGGACCGAAATCCCAAGCTGGCCAGCGAGCCCGGATCATTTCAAGTAGCTCGGGGTTTGTAACCGAATCGCGCGACGACCGGCCAGAACACCGCAGCCGCCTGGCAGTTCGCAGACCCTGAGCAGCACGTGCCCGCGGTTTATAGGCGACGGCACAAATTGGGAGCGTCAGATCTAACAGGAGACTGGCGCGCCAAAAAAGTCGAAGACCGGCATTTGCAAAGCGACGAATGATACCACGAGCGGGCGGACGACTGAGTAAAAAATGACGCAATGCACCCGATTCTCCGAGCAGCAGCCAGGAACGAGGGTGCGAAAAGGAGGGCCACGGCCAAGCCCAGTAACATGTTACGCCTTCGAACCCGATCGCTTCCATTCGCTGCCGGATTCGTCGCGAGCCACCGGCGAGCGGCGAATACCACTCCGTGTAGCAGGAGCCTCCGGGACGGAGTGCATCCCAAGCATTCCGCAATGTGGTACGTTTAGGATTGGTAGCAACGGCTAAGTCACAATCGCCAGAGATTTTGAGCCGATGGTCGATCATCTGATCAGAGAATAATGTGACGCCTCTACTCAGCAAACCATTGGCGAAACAGACGGTTTTAGCCGGTTGCGGCGAAGGCAATAAGAACCGCCAGTCCACCCGTCGTAGCAGTCGATTGCGAATCTCCTCACGCATGGATGTGTTGGCGATCGTTGGTTTCGTTATAGGGGCCAAGAATTTGCTCGTAGATTTGACTTACGTGCTGGACCATTATCTCTGCCGAGAATCGCTGCCGAACCCGTGCTTCGCCTTGCGCCGCTAGCCGGGGCGCTAGCTCCGGGTTGGACAGAACCGTATTGATAGCAGCAGCCAAGGCGGCTGGATCAGCCGGTGGCACGAGAAGACCCGTTTCACCGTGAACAACGGCTTCTTCGTTCCCACCTATCGCCGAGGCAACGACCGGCTTGTTGGCAGCCATGGCCTCTAAAATTGACAAGGGAAGTCCTTCAAACAGCGACGGAAGGACAAATAGGTCGCAGCAAGCGAGCAAATCAGAAATGTCATGCCGGTAACCCAAAAAAATAACGCGTTTGCTCAAACCCAGCTCTTGCGTTTGCGCCTGAAGTCGTGACCGCTCTGGGCCATCGCCCGCAAAAATAAAAATCGCTTGCGGCACGAGCGTGGCGGCCTTTAGCAAATAAGAATGTCCCTTCTGCTCAGCGAGTCGAGCAGCAGTTAGAATAACCGGCCGCTCTGTTGACCCGCCCGTCAAGGCTGCTCGCAGTCTGATATCCACCGATCTACCGAAACCGGTCAAAGGTATGCCGTTGTGAACGACGGTGATTTTCTCAGTGGGAATGCGGAAACTTTCGCCAAGACACATAGCAACATGTTCTGATACGGTAATGTAACGGTCGACTATTGTCGTGACGAACCGCTGCTGCGCAGAAGTAAAGCGATGCCGAGGAAGCTTCACAAAAAGCTGGGCGGTAGCGACTATGGCTGGCACTCCTGCCAGGGCGGCGGCTAAGAGTCCAGTTTGACACGCTAACGGATTGTTGAGGTGGGCGTGAAATACGGCAGCGCGCTCGGCCCTCAACATCCGGACGAAACGCGGGAGGAGTGTGACAAGCGAGCGCCTGCCAAAAATGCGCGGCAGTTCTCGCAATTTGATATGAAAATCCTCTGCCCTTTTCAGCAACAACGTGATGCCGGGTTCGGCATGGTGAAACAGAACCGGCTGCCATCTCCGCCGGTCCAGACCGGCCAGAACATGCAAGAGAGCTTGTTCGGTGCCGCCGAACTCAGCACTATCGATATAATGGGCTACCGTCCGGATCATGAGCGAAGCTTCCCGGGCGCTTCACATATATTCGGTAGCTCTTGGCCGGCTTCATGCGTCTCACGTAGTGCCGACCTTGCACCTAACCAATAGAAATAGTCCAAAACGGCAAAACAAAAATAATTAAACAAGGGAACTCGGCACCGCGCCAACCATGTCATAAAGAGGATTATCCATTCAGGTACTGGCGCCCAGGCGCTGAGTTGTAGCAATCCCGCTCGTAAAAAACGCCACTTGGGCGATGCTTGCGTGTACATGCTGAGCTTCAGGTTGCGATACGTCTCAGGGTGTTTAGTGGCTAACAGTACAGCTGTTTGGCCTTTCGCAATATTGTCTCGAGCCAGCGCCGCAAAATCTTTTGTATAGTGCTGGTACGCCACTGCCTCGGCACTAAACACGAGCTGCACTCCAGCTTTGGAAAGTCTCACGGAGAGTTCTAGATCTTCATTGCCGTAAATCCTAAATGATTCGTCGAACGCGCCGACTTCGATGAGGAGAAGTTCGCGATCGATTGAAAAATTCCCGCTGTAAAAATCACGAAGCTTAAATTGGTACCGGGGCTGTGCCAGAATCTCAATATGAGAGTTGAACTTTCGACCGACATACTGAACAACCGCCGGAGAGTCTTTCGTGAAACGAACCGGAGCGGCGCCCACTACGCCGTAGCGCGAGCCCTTTGAATGTGCCTGCAAATGGGCCACAAGAAATCCGTTGATTGGTTCCATGTCGTCGTCCAAAAGAACGAGCATCTGCCCCTCGGCGATGCGAATACCAGCGTTGCACGCGGCTGCCCTCCCTCGGTTTGGCTGCGAGATGGACCGGAGCCTATAGGGGGCCGGAAACTGCGACACCATCGCCGAAGTGACATCTTGGGAGCCGTCAATCGAAACGATGACTTCGTACTCATCAGCCGCAAGGCTTTGGCGAGACAGAGCCACTAGAGCCCGCTCCACCGAGGCACAGCGGTTATAGGTCGGAATGACCACGCTAACGCGACAGAAACGGCTCATGATGCCGCCTCAGTGCGTCTTATCCATTGACAGATATGCGCGGCTTTGCTGTTTAGCCACTCACCCACACTATGTGCGCTACGGAGTCGACAGATAAAATCGAGTAATGAATCTTGGCCAGTGACGTGAATACGGTGGAGAGCTAGTGAATCGTCGTCTAGAGAGGACAGACCAATTCTGACCGAACTGGCCGAGCGGTAACCCGTTTCGAGCGCGAGGTCACGGACGCGCTGGTTAAAAGAACCGAATGGGTAAGCGAGGTGCCTTATCTCATGGCCCAGATGATCTTCCAGAACATATCGCGAAGTTAATAACTCTTCACGGCAAGCTGCTGGTGTCAGTTCAGCAAGATGGGGATGATTCATAGTATGCGATCCGCACTGGAAACCTGCCGCTTCCAACCTTCGCGCAGCAGTCCAGTCCATCAGGGGCAATTCGATCCCTCGCTCAGAGAATAACCATCGGCTGCTCTTACCTACGAGACCTGCTACGAGATAGAAGATTGCCGTAAAACCCAGAGCGCGCATTATCGGGACGGCATAATCGATACAATCTTGGAAACCGTCATCGAACGTGATCACTATCGGGCGTGGCGGTAAAGGGCACTGGCCACTGCGATGAGCAAGTAAAACGTCGAGCGTAATGGGAGTATGTCCCGTCACTGCCAGCCATTTCATTTGTGCGGCAAACGCATTCGGCGTCACCGCATATTTCCGGAAGACTGGGCGAGGCCGCGGCGCCACCTGATGATACATAAGGATCGGGACGCAGCCTTTCATTGCGGTACGCCGGCGCGGACGCGCGTCATGCTCCTGCCGGTGTTACCGGCCACCGAGTCGCTAGCCTGGCTGGGTTGTAATTCAGAATAGATTTCGTCTAGCCGCCGTCCGTACGCCGCCCAGCTAAAATGCTCCGTCACGTAAGCCCTCGCACGGCGTCCGAGCTCGCGGCGCGTATCGTCGGCGGCCAGCAATGCCGCCGTCATATGGGCGATTTCGTCGGCGTCCTTGGCAACCACAATTGGAGGTTGGGATTCTGTAACAGCTAAGCCTTCCGCTCCGAGAGTTGTCGTCACGACGGCCTTACCGAGCGCCATCGCTTGGAGTACCTTGACGCGCATTCCACCACCCGTCCGCACCGGCGCGAGAACCACCGCCGCCCGCTCTAGAAACGGTTCAACAGCCGGCACGTTAGCCATCACAGCAATATCCTCGCTGGCTAACGCCTGTACTGCTTTTGTCGGATTGGCACCGATGATGCTCAGTCGGACACCCGGTCGGAGCGCGCGCAGCCGAGGCATGATCTCGCTCGCAAGCCAGAGGGCGGCGTGAACGTTCGGAGCATGGCCGAATCCACCAGCGAACACCACGGTCCCAGGCTCCTCACGGTCAACATAAGTCGGCTGCGGAATAACAACGCCGAAGGGATTTACTCTCACCCGATCGAAAACTTCAGGAGCCATAGATTGAATTATGGTTGCGTCGCGTGGGGTGAAGACTTGGATCCGGTCGAAACGGCCCCAGACGGAGAGCTGATACGCACGCCATCGTCGCCCCTCCGCTTTATCGAGCGTCCTTTGAATCCACTTTATCTTGCCTCCAACTTCGCCATCCGGCGGAACGGCCCACCTCACTTCGTGCTCAGTGAATACGATCGGTATTTGCGTTCGATAGCAATAATTGCCCATCGCGTTATCCTCGATCTGAAGCAGATCGAATCGCTGTTCGCTTAGAAGCTGATCTAGGAGGCGCTGTATTCTTGGCTCAAAAAATTGCAGGGCGCGCAGCGGGCGACCACCGCGGAGCCAGCCGATCGCATCTCGCAAACGTCGCCTCCACAGCTCGGTGCCGGAGGGCCACGATCGCCAGACATAATGGACGTTGATGCCAGACGCTCGCAAACCATCTACCGCCTTCTTCTCGGCGGGGTCAGCCCCGGCAAGGGTTGCGAGGGTTACCTCATGATGAGCGGTCAGCGTGGCCAATTGGCCGTACATCACGAGGGCGCCGCCGCTCATTGCCCTTGGATAAGGTAACATCGACGTGACCATTAGGATCCTCATGGCAGCCCCCGGAGGTGACTTGATACATAGCTCTCTTGCATGTTCCGGAGGCAAAAAGGTGAAGCCATCCCCCCCCCCACATTTCAGCTGCAGCGACTTCGTGATTGGCATGACATTCAGTCAACGCCGAGAAGGCTGCTCACCAGTTAGCAGATAGTCCTTGTGGGCAAGGTGTGCGCCAGCGAACCCTGCAAAGAGCGTCATCGGTTGTTCCACTGCTCCCCTTTTTGCGAGCTACAATTGACCTGCTCTCGCCAATGCCCGAGGAGTACATGTTGCCAAGCAGCTACATCCGCCGCGATCATGGCGCGCTTCGTTGTATCATGCGTGCTATTGAGACGCGCCACGTCGATCAACCATCTGGCGAGCATGATACTTTTCACGATGACAACCAATTCGGCCAGACGTGTCCTCGAATAGTGCCGCTGATAGAACTTCCTGAGACTCACGAAAAATTGCACGGCCATATCGGTGCGGAGTTGAGTCGTACTGGCCGCCCCAGTATGTACAACGGTCGTAACCGGCGCAAAATAAACCTGCCAACCGGCGGCACTTAGTCGGAAGCAGAGATCAGTCTCCTCAGAATACATGAAGAACGACTCATCGAAGCCGCCTACAGCTTCGAACGCTTCGCGCCGCAGCGCCAGTGCCGCCCCTTTTACCCAGGGGACTACGCGGGCAGAGGTATGGGGCCAGGTGGGCAGGTAATGATTCCGCAGAGCCGGGACATAGCTGATCAGCCGGCTCAAAGTCGTATTTCCGAGGAACGTGTTGAGCGGCGTCGGGAATGGATAGCATGATACTTGCAGCGTCCCATCTGGGTTAACCAAGCGCGGGCCAACGATGGCGGCGCGTGGATGCGAGTCGAGATAGGCGGCTAGGGCTTGGAGCGCTCCAGGCTGCAAAAGGGTATCGCTGTTGAGGAGCAACGCATATTTCGTTGTGCAGCGCGCGACTGCCTGGTTAGCCGCCGGGCCGTAGCCCAGATTCACTTTATTCGCGCACAGTATAACCCGCGGGTAGTTGGCCTGCACCATTTCAACACTGCCATCCGAAGAGGCATTGTCCACAACCACCATCTCGCTCGGGGCTTCCGGTTGGACCGTCGTCAGGCACGCGCGAAGGTGCTCGCGCGTATTATAGTTGACGATGGCGACAGCAAATGGGGTCATTACGGGTGAAGGATGCCGAGTAGTCGGGCCGCTTCTACAATCGGTCCACCCCGCAATTCCGGCTTTGTTAGCGTCATCCACCTGCCGTACAATCTGAGCAGGCCTCTCACGGCCCGCGGCGCCAGCCGAGGTGGAACGAGCTGTAACAGTAACCAGGTCCAGAGGAGGTGTTGGGTCTTTCGGGTGAAGAGGGTGTGTGGGTGTAGATGGACGGCGTCCCTGAGCTTCCGACCCATGCATCTAAAATCGGGAACCGGCGTGCGTGCCAAGTGCAGAAACGCCACATACTGGTCCACGGCCGATAGACTTTCATTCTTGTGACGCTGTAGCTCCGGGGGTGCCGTCCCGAAGGCGCTCTCGAGGACGGCGCGCATCCCTTGCTCCATGCTGGCTACTGTCGAGGAGAGGGACCCCGCTGCAAGGCGGTATAGGACCTGGTATGCAGGTACCACGACAAAGGGCCAGCGCACCGATGCCCTCAATAGATAATCCCAATCCTCACCGTGACTGAATCTTGAATCAAACCGCCCGACCGATTCGACGCATTCCCTCCGGATCAGGACGTTGGACCCGCTCCCGATGAAGTTATTGACCACTAATTCCCGAAAGACATTACCCTCGAACCATAAAGGTTCCTTGGCGAACAAGAACCGGCCGTCCTCATCGATAAAGGCGGTCCAGCTGTACGCGACCCCGGCGTGCGGATGCCGGCGGAGTGCCGCAAGCTGCAGTTCGAGCTTGTCCGGGGTCCAGAGATCGTCTGCGTCAATGAACGAGATGAACTCGCCGCGCGCATGGCCGATGCCTCGGTTGCGAGCTGCGCTAGGCCCTCCATTCTCATACGTGAACACTCTCAAACGACGATCGCGGACCCGCTCAAGGCGCTCGAACGTGTCATCGGTCGAGCCATCATCGATCACGATGAGTTCGAAATCGGTAAGCGACTGTTGTTGTACCGACCCAATCGTCTCGAGGACGGTTCTCTCTGCATTGTACACGGGTATGATGACGGAGATTAAGGGCATATCGTTGGCGACAAACCTTAACAGCGGCCGTTCTCGTAGCCACCAGGGATCCTCAGCGACGCGAGCGAACAATCGAGCAATGAGCTACCCTCAAGCTGTTGGGAAAGGGCTGCGGCGAGCAATACGACGATCGTTGGCGCGAGATCTTTCACGTGCGCATCAGGCAGGCCGGACCGCGGGACCACGGCCGGACCCCCTGGAGGATCGTGAACCCCGGGTGGACATGGCCTCCGGTAAGGCCGTAGGGGGATGGGGCCAATGCGGCCAAAGGCGAGGTTATCGATGACATCGGCCGGATCTCTCTTCCAGACTATCGTGAGGTCCGGCTCGGGCAGCTTTATATGTGCTGAACACAGCTCATCAAACCACAAGCCTCATTCAAGTTTGCTAGGCGTAACGCTAGACTAACAAATAAAATGAAAGTTAAAGGGAGGTAGGAATAATCTTGCGAAAGGGAGATTAGACAGCGAAAAAAATCCTAGTTTTCTTTTGGAAATGCCGCACATCCTTTAATCATGTTAAATCCTCTCAGGCGCGTGTGCGCTCCCCCTGACGTCCGCGATCCAATTGTACATACTGGCGACAAAGTACCCGATGACAAATCCAGCCACGAATGCGTATGCAAATCCGATCAGGCTCCCTATGAAAGTTACTCGGTACCCGATGAAAAATTGACTGAGGAGAGACAGATGGGGGCCGACAACACCTCCTCCCTTGAGTACTAGCCAATTGGTAGCAATGAAGATCCCAAGGCCAGCAACGATCCCGGTAATAAATCCCTGGACCGTTGCATTTAGTCGCAAAAGCCGGGTTAAGACTATCCTCTCTAGATCCTTTTGCTCATCTTCCATGGTCTGGTCTATATTAGACATACTCGAGGAGTTTACGCAGCAGCAGCCGCTCAGCGCGACGCCGGATGAGCGCCATGTAAAGGAACAGAACGATGTTTCTGACGAAGGCAAATCCCCATCCGCCGGCGAAGCCGGTTAAGAATCCGTAGACTAGTCCCAACAGACTGCCTAACATGGTAACGCTGTACCCAGGAAAATATTGCTCGAGCAATTGCAGCTTGGGGCCAACGACGACCCCCCCTTTTAGCACAAGGACAAGTGTCGCCAAGAACAATAGCATGCCGGCCACTGCCCCCACCGAAACGCCAAGCGCCACACGGTCCAGTTTGGGAAAGACCTCAGCGAGCGTTTTCTTGACCGTCTCCAGGGCGGGCTCTAGCTCGATTTTCTCACGAATTTCCTCATGATATTCCTGGTCGGCGTTTACCTTCCAAAGGTCGTTCTTTTCTCCATACATCAGGTTTCTGACCGCGAGCATTCCTGTGAGCATCGAATGATCCTGGTTATTGTAGCGGTGGAGCCCGTTGCGACCGATCGTCTGATAGTTTTCCAGACTGCCGACGAAATCCCTCACAATCGCCAGATAGTCACGGTAGTCGGAATCATAGATGGGATAGGCTTTTGGAATCCGGAAGACACAACCGTCCTCGATATCGACGGCAGACACCAGACCGATGCGCTCGAGTTCCCGTCTACCGAGCTCGACGAGATCGGCGTCCGACATTTTCCATAATTCGTCCCCCTCGGTGCAGAAGTACTCCAAACCGAGGCTGCTCTTCGCGGGATCGGGAACCATGTGAGGGCTCCAGTTTTTGAAGTTCTGGATCCTTCCCACCTTGACCTCGAGATCATGGACGTAGACCCAGTTGTCCGGAAAAAGGTCAGGCTTATTAACGATCAAACAGACGGTCAGAAAGTCGCGGTACTTTAGTTTTTCCGCAGCCGCCAAAACCGACCGTGGAGGTGGTGGGTCGAGCTTTTTAATGAACTCAGTTACGGGCATACTGGAAATAAAATCGGTCCCCCGGATGACTTCTTTGTGTCCATTGCTAGCGACAAGCACGGTATCGATGCATTTTCCTCTTACGCGGATCCCAGCGACATCGGCGTTGAGCCTTACCAGACCGCCGCGCTTTTCGACCTGTTCTTTAACCGCGTTCCACATCATTCCCGGCCCGCGACAAGGGTAATCAAACTGATCGATGAGAGTCTTGATGGTGTTCTTGGGTTTCACAAACATGCTCAGCAAAACGGTCTTTAACGAGAGATCCTTGATCCGCTGGGCGGCCCATTCGGCTTTCAGCTCCGAGCAGGAAATACCCCAAACCTTCTCGGTGTAAGTTTTGAAAAAGGTTTCGAAGAGGCGTTTTCCAAAGCGATTCGTGACCCACTGCTCGAACGACTCTTCTTGGCGATAGGGAGCGATGCGCCAGCGGAGATAACTGAACGCAATGAGCATGCTCTCCCAAAGACCGAGACCCGTGAGCGCATTCAGAGGCTTGAGGGGATAATGGAAAAATCTTTGGTTGTAATAGATTCTGGATAGCCGCGGGCGGCGGAGAAAATCTTCCGCCAGGATTTCATGCCACATTTTCTTTACTTCATCCACCTTGGTGAAGAAACGATGCCCGCCCATATCAAAATAAAATCCTTTGTAGCTTTCCGTGCGGGCAAGGCCGCCCACGTTGTCTCCCTTTTCCAGCACTAGCGGGTTTAAATCAAGCTTGGCCAATTCATAGGCTGCGGTAAGACCCGCTGGCCCGGCGCCGATGATAACGACCTGCTTTTGCGAGGCTTGTTGCTGATCCATGGATGTATTCCCGTTGAAGAAACGGTCTAAGGCTAAGGCTCAGGTCGAGGGACAGCTTGAAGACCACAACGCCAAGTACGCGCTGGAGGTTTAGGCCGTTCGACGTTCGAGGTTTACGAATCCCTAACTGCTGACTGCTTACTCCTCACCGCTCACCATGCTTCACTTGGCGCGCTTTGCGCTCTTCACGCGAAAACCGTCGGAATTTCGAAATTCGAATTTCGAAATTTCTCGCGCTGCCCTGAGCTGAAACTTGGTCCAGACATAGAGGTAGCTAAGACCTGAATAGACGTAGTAGAGCAGGTGAAGAGAGAGCGAGGCTGCCGCAAAGAGTGTTCCATGCTGGCGCAAGAAGAACCCGTAAAGGTTTCGATTAATCGCGACTACCCCGAGAAGAGCGGCGACTGATCCAGCAAGGAATTCCGACCGCACTAGGGCAAGAGTCAGAAACACACAAGCCAGTGCAACAAATACGAAACTCACCCGCTGTCCCGATTTGAGGTTTAGATCGTTCGGAAGTCTCCTGGTCTCTAGAATAAGGCGTGTCCACGGCACAGCGCGGCAGCTGATGTCGGTTCGGATGAGAGTGTAAAGGTTCCAGCTTTTCAAATGAGTCCCTTGAAGTCCTTTGTCCAGAAGGATTCGATAGCCGGACTGTCGAAGACGATAGCCTAACTCGATATCTTCGATGGAAGGATGCGAAAACCGCTTATTGTCGAAGCCGCCGATTTTCTCGAATACCGATCGGCGGATGGCGCCGCAACCCGCCCAGAAGGTCGAAGCTTCTCTGTTGCCGTTTTGATGCACGAAATGATGTAGCAGATTGCGGTACTGTGAAATGACTCCTTTAGCCTTGGGCTTCGCGTCATACGAGCCGAAAACCGCGGCCACATCGGTGCGCTCCTGAAACAGATTCGCAACACGCCGCAGCGCTCCCGAAGAAAGCATGATATCCGCGTCTACAAAGAAAAGTATGGCGCCGCGCGCCGCTTCCGCTCCGCGGTTGCGCGCATAAGCGGGGCCGCGTGGTCCTTCGGTAAGATTCACAACCCGCACATACATTGAGAATTGCGCGGCGATGGTTCGGCTGCCATCCGTCGAGCCATCATCGACTACAATGCACTCACAGGAGCGATAGTCCGAAGCGGCGACCGCCTTGAGACATGAATTTAAATAAGCCGCACCGTTATAGACCGGGATGATCACCGAAATCGCTGGTGCTAGTTCGACAGACGAGGGCATAGTTAAAGGTCGAAGTTCGAGGCTTGAAGTTAGTCGTGCGAAGGCAGCAAAGGGCTCAACCTGAGCCCTAACCTAAGTTCTGACCACGGAGCGAAATAGCGGCGGGACAGGAATTTCTCTGATCGGCGAAAGAAGATAGCGCCAGCGAAAAGCCCGAATCCAAAAGGAAGCAAACAAGAAACACATCGCGCCGACAACCGGCGCCGGCGAGCTCTTTTTGACTTCCTGCAGCACGCGATCAAAATGCATCCCGCGCACGGCCAGATAGAAGAAAACCGCGCTCACCGCTTGGCACAATCCGAGCCGCACTCCCCTGTTCCCGCTCCATCTCGATACGTTCATTCGAAACAAACCCTAAAAGAAGTTAGAAACATTCCGGGTTCGACGTCCTAAGTCTTAGGAATTGCTGACTGCTTACTGTTCACTGCTTACTAGATCACTTCTCTTAATTTGAGCCACAGGGACATACCGACCGCGCCCAGTGCATCGATGGCTACATCACGTAAAGTTCCCTCGCGCCCGGGAACAAATGTTTGATGCCATTCATCGGAAAACGCGTATAAAGTCGCGATGAGCACCGCCGTTACAAGCGCATATCCTCTATGTCTGATATGCATCCGCACGGCACGAAACAGGAGGACGGTTAAGATCCCATACACGGTCACGTGCGCGAGCTTCTTGAATGTGAAGTCGTAGACTGGCTCAAAGGGGGTTGCGATTGAAGGAGTAGCCGACAGTGCGAAGATCGCTCCCATCCAAAGGATAACGGCTAGCCAGCGCAGTGCAGCCTGGGAATTCACCTTACTGATGGCTATACATGATACCAAGCTTCGGATGGAGTGTAGATTGATTCTAGCCTTGATATGTTGCAGCTCGGCTTGTCGTAGATATCATTCATGCAGGCGAGCAACATGGCGAATTTCGCTTTTCGCGTCGAGATGTAACTTGCCCTCAGCGCTCGGTATTGTAGATTCTTGGCAGGTGATCGAGCCGCTTGGTGCCAGGACCGATTTGAAACGCGCAGAGATCATCGCGTAGGCTGCATGGACACCATACGCGCTCAAAATAATAAGGTAGGGTTCCACCGGAACACGATAGCGGATCTTGCCAACAAAGAACGCGTATCCGACTGCAAACGACAGCACCATGACCCAAAGCATCGAGAGCTCGCGCCTCAGATCTTTTCTCAGCCACATCGCGACCGTGCCAAGGAGAGCGCAAAGAAATATCGGGCCAACACTTAAGATACTGACGGCATTGATGAGTTGGTTTGGACTGTAAATTGTTTCCTTAACCATCTGCGAATCCTTAGCATGCAGCTTGTTTCGGTAGCCCTGATCGCTCATTTGGATCCGACTCGGGTAAAGCTCCCAAAACCCCACAAAATTTCTGCCGAAATGAACGGCGTACAGGTCAAGACGGAGCAAAATTGGATTGACCCCATTGTCTTGAAGGCGGGTCTCGGTAGTCACTATTGGGGAAAGGTATCGTTTGAAGTTCGATTCAACCGGGACTAGTTGCCCATGAACAAGAAAATCGCGAGCCGTCCACGGCACAATGGTTACGCCCGCTCCCAGAAAAAGCAGCAACGCGAGAAAAAGTCGAGACTGGCGTGCCCAGTAGAAAACCCATGCTGCAGCAACAATTATCGTCAATAGCGCGACAGGAATGGTCAGCGCTGCCAGTCCCAAAAATACGCC